>Ga0210059_1017939_pt1 | contig 10020 bp, 7 predicted proteins | sample Ectturendosymbi2_FD_188042 | JGI IMG/M metagenome (GOLD analysis project Ga0210059, IMG submission 188042) | Ecteinascidia turbinata endosymbiont from Florida, USA - Sample 2 (SPAdes) (version 2) | ecosystem: Host-associated > Tunicates > Ascidians > Unclassified | place: Key West, Florida...
CTGATTTGTGGCTTCACTTAAACGTGACGTGTCAATGTTTCATCCTCGTTGTTCAACTCTGTTATTAATTTTAGATGGTCGACAGGCAACTGCGCTTGTAATGGTAGTGGTGGTTGGTGGTTCAACTTGTGTGGTCGTGCTCATCTGAATTCCCGATGGGGAGAAGGTCGGGGATGGGGAGGGAACGTATGGTACACGTGGAAAGAAGAGACTCATTTGAAATCAAGGATGATGATGGTGCGATGCACTGTGTGATAATTAGATGGCTGTTGATGGCTCTGTCCTCAGAATGTGTAAATATAATCGATGGAAAATTGTCCTTTCCGTTAAATAAATTTGTTGTGTTCAAAGATTATGTTGAACACACGTTCCACGAAATGTTATGTATTTGAAGTTGCTAGTGTTTCAAGGATTTTGCCCGAGCTAATAAAATACTTGTACAGTGGGTAACTGTTAACTGGCTCTGATTGATGCATTCACGTTAGTCTGATAGTTCATCTCTAATGTCGTCAATTCAATTGTTAGGTCACAGTATGGAACGACTTCACCACTGGGTGTTTCATGCGCCAAAAGTCACATTGGGGGCAGGTGCTGGCTTCAGAGTTGTACACGGGCCTCATTTTAGGCCCAAACCTGGCCCCAGCCCAAAATATACTTTTGAAGCGCGATTTAGCCGGAATGCCGAATTTGTCAAGTGAGTGAGATATGTGCATAGCTTGTTTGTCAGTGGTAATGCTACAGAATGTAATGTTTATCAAGAAGAAAAACTATCACGAAGCTATCAAGGATGGCGACATGTTTCTACAAAACGAACTACCAAGAATAGCGCTATAGGCATGAAAAGCCGGTTTATAGTCCATCGTTTCTTAAAACAAACCAAGAATCGCGTAAGTGATTGATCTTTTCGAAGCAACGCCATCGGGTGCTAATTTCCTCACCGCTGTCGCCTTCTCAAAAAGACTGTGAGACTAATCTGAGCAGATAACAACCGAACGCAGCTGTGTTTGCAAGTAGAATTAGCTGAAGAAAAATCGCCATCCCTTCACTCACAAAAGTCACCGCTTTAAGCACAACAAATGTACTTCACGGAAGAAAAAAATTGTTACTCTTAGTGTTATTAAAAAATTTGTGTGCAGGCCCACAATCGGCCCGAAACATTTTGACAAAATTAATCCCGGTCCGACTTACAACCAGGGATGCCAGAACGGGCTGTGTTATGGGGGCACTGCCCTTTGAAATGGGTGCAACGGAGGCACAGGTGTCCTTCACATAACAGTACGATAACTAATTCAATGATTGATCAAGATCGACTTGAAACAATTTTATTGCAGCTATTCGCGCACACCTAAAATGCAGAATGGTTTTCCATAATTTTTGTTATTATTTTTGAGGTCAGCATTGTTGCTAAACATGTAAATGCGAAAAGATTGACTATTATCGGTGCGCCCTTTTGAACTGAACCAAGCAAACTGTTTTGAACTCGTGGTAAACATTTCTGAACACGACAATTTTTTGAATTGTTTGGGAATATTATGACAATAGAGTGATTGCTTTAATTAATCACCATGCAAACGCACTGTAATCTGAAATTGCAACTCTGTTTGGGATGTAATGCAAAATCTAAAATGTGTTGTTTATGCATTAAATATTAAACTCAGTGTATATTGAGTTATCCACGAAGCAGATTGCTAAAAGCGATAAAACCTTGGGATGGTCTGTTTCATATACTAAGACTCAGGTTACACACTGGGATTTTTGAACCTAAAGTTTCTGTCCAAGATTGAAACAACAACAACAAAATCACTGGAATTACCTTAATACTGACAGCCCAGTGATTTTGTACAAAACGAACCTGTCCCTCGAGATGGGCTTTTCCAGAATGGTCAAATCAGCAGTTTTTATTTAAATATTCGCCAGTTGGCATCATCCGCTGTTCGATTGCAGCCAGGTCAACAAATCAAACAGATGAGGATTTGTTGCTCTGCTGCATGACAAAGGAATCTGACGAGCATGCTGCTGAGATTGTTTGCCGAACGACAAGAGTACAAGGGATGCAATATGGATGATTGAAACAACCACAGAACTGTTACAGACACATAGTCTGAACATTGCATTTCAACATAATTACAAATGTACCAAATATAAAATACACATAGTGAAAGAAATGCCATCATTCCAAGCAACAATCAAAAACACCATGGACTCAGCAAGACCAATCATGCAGAACATCTGTCATGCGTTACGGTAGCTAGTAACAACCAAATCAACGTTATATAACCCAGACCAAAATAGAAACGTGACTCAATCAATAATCGTGCATGGAAAGACAAGAGTCGCAAGATATCTGCACGAAAGGGAATTTTACCCTGAAAAAGACGTGACAAGACAACAAGTCGCAAAAAGTACACAAAATCGTGACTCGAAAGCAACAGTAACGAGAACGACAAAACGAGTCAAGTCTAAAGATTCACTTGGACAAAAGAAAACCTTGAAAACTAGCCCAGAAAAGAGGCAAAAACAACTAAAATTGCAAAGTCACATGATAGGAAATACGTCAGAACCAGAGCCTTTTTAAGCCGGCCTGGCTGGCGAATCAAGGTCTTTTCCTAGAGACCGCTCTTCTGCCAGGACCTCTGACTTCAAGTTAGAACCTCGTATGCAAGAGACATCTGCCATATGCTACAGTGTAGAAATGGTCAAACCGATTGACTGTATGCCTTGCCCTCGCTCAATTGGTCAATATTCGCTGACTTGTTTAAGGGAAACCTTAACACTTCAGGATAAAAATGTGGCGTGTCCCAACGAAACTCTGACACTCTGTCCCATAAATTTTATCCTATCGGGAAAGTCAGGACATATACTGAAATCTGCCTTGTGCGGGGAGAACTCTGTTAAAATATTTGGCAAAGTTTGTCCAACATACTGAAATGCAGACTCAGGAGGCTGTCATGACGAAAACAATGCCGGGTCAGAAGGACACACGCTTCAATGTTTCTTGGAAATACGAACGTGACAAAAACCGATGTCACTCGAGAATCTCATGCGCAGTTAGTGAAGCTATCAACAAAAGTAACATTTTGGCGCTTTACGCGGTATATTGGGAAAATTCTTGTTTTTTCCAATATCTTAATTTTTACTTACTACTAAATTAAGTTTAACTACATATTTTTTTCTACCTAGTCATTTAAACACTAGCAAATCTACCTTAAATTATATTCAACAATAATTATATGCCTCATGCAATTATACTAATACATTCAAGGTACACGAACGATTTCAAAAATTTATGAAAAGAAAAATCTTTTCAAAAACTTGTTTACAAAAACTGCTTTACTACATAGAATGTGAGAAACTCCTTCTCTGTCTGCATTTTACATAGATTTAATACAGCATTGAAGTTTTAAAGGTGACAATGATCTGGTAATTGCAGCATAGTGCAGTTGAATTACAGAGTTGGTGCTTACCTAACATAGTTTATTTGACAACACTGCGGAGCCACCGTGGTATGGTGCGCAGTTCCCAATTTGTATTGGCTATTTTCCAGTCAAACAAACTGCAGGTATATCAGAAGTTTTTTTCGACAGACGGTGGAAAAACCGTAACAGGTCTTATAGTTCCCAGTCTCGCATTGGCTATACAGAATACTGTCTAATCAACCGATGATAAATTGTGCCTTGTTCAAAACAATTTTTAATTTAAAAACATGGTTGTTTCCCGTTTCATTTACTCTAGACTGTGACCTCCTGGTCTACCAGAATTCTCGTGTGAGTAAAATGACAGTCCCTTCACTGTTCGCGGTGTACACTCGATTACTCCTTCAAACGAAATGAAACTCACTTCGCTACATATAGTGTACATTCGATTGTTTGGACGAGAAGATAACGGACAGTCAATGAATTACAAAATTTTAATTTACCATGCACCCAAAATTCTGTTGATATTTATTGACTGCTAATGCTACCGTTTGGTTGTGGAGATAATTATTTCTTCACAATTTTAACGTTCTTCCGGCAGATAACCGGCAATATTTACAACTTACTATCATTTTTTACGATTCAAAGTGTGTGAGACTTATTCAATTTTTTTAATTTATTCATAAACCTTTCCTTTTTTATCTACAACATAAAAAAATACTATCACTATATATTCTAAATATTTTTCTAGATATAGGTGGTTATGAACAGACGTATTAGAAATTTAACTATAATTTTTTTGCAGTACTTCGGAAAATATATCAAGCCCAACTACCTGGACCAAAAATGAGTACTTAAGTGCCAAATTCTCAAATCAATATGGACGATTTTCAAGCAATGACTCAATCATTATCATCTTCTACAGATCACACGGAATTGAAAAATGCATTAGAAACTTTACCTACAATGCCAACAGAAATTAACCTACATTTTCACCAAACTCTACAGCTTGACCATCGACAACGAACCTCTATTTTGGAACTTATAATGACACATAATTTGGACAAGCCTGTGGTTGAACATTATAGAACTTGGGAACTAGCAGAAAACACATATTTGATTAATTTGATGGAAGCACATGTTTTTTGGTAAAATGCAGCATACAACATGCTACAATCATGTATCCAAATCAAGTTGCGACCCTTATATTGGCAACACGTTAACAATTTGACAAAAAACAAAATGGCTTTAAGTCTTGCTTCAATTGTGGCAAAATATGATGACTTATCTCCATGGATTTTCAAAATTGAGAAAATGGAAGACCACAACCAGTTTAACCCACAATCTCTTTTCCAAACCCAAATGTCAATTTATATATTCTTGATTTACTATTCTCCGCTATTACCCAAACCTTTGACAATCAAAATTCAAGAAGATTTTTATAAAATTGCTTATTAGAATCAGCGGGAAAAATCACAGAAGAATCGTCTACAGCTGTCACTGTACAAGGTATCGCAAACAATGGACATTATCTTATTCTTTGTTCTGATTTAAATTCATTTCAAAACATAACTTTCAAGTTTTTCAAAAGCCAACCTTTTTGAAAATCTTTTCCCACCTTTCTCACTAGTAGTGATAAAACTTTTTCTATTTAATTACCGCTAAAACCTTCTGCAGGCGACCAATAACTCAAGACGACCATCAGATAACAAAGTCTTCCTTTTAATTACTCTGTGCACACTTTAAACCCAGAATAACGTCCTTTTAATGGGAATAACATTAAACTTTTCGTCAAGAAGCGCAACAAGTCTGACACTCTTTTTTCATTGCATTTATTTTCCAAGAATTGTGTGTGTTTCAGTAAAATACGCGGCTTACACGTTTTTTGCATGAACAAGTTTTGGCTTCCACAAAGCTTTCCAGCAATTTGTTCCTTCAGTTTGCATCGCCAAAGCACAACCCAGCTTTGCGCCAAGTACGCACAGTGCAGAACCAAGCGGAAACAAGCGCCGCACGTCAACCACAGAATGAACAGTTGCGAACGCAAGAAAATGCTAACGACAGCGTTAAGAACTGCAAGTGTAAACACGCGGCTGCTGTCACAAGTGCATCGTTTTTTTTTCAGCACCACAACAATGGCGTTATGCGCCAGGCTATGCAGAACGAAAACATCCAACTCCATTAACTCCCATAGTTTTTTTTACAGTGCATTGAAAAAAAGCACTACAACATCATTTGACGAAAATAAAGTGATAAAGTATAATTTTTTATGAACAACATGGCATCAAATATGTTTACAGAAGTTCATAGTTTATTACGACAAAAGCGCAACCAACGGAAAGCCGAAGGAATAACGCATTTTTTCATCCAACCAAGCGGTTGTGAATTTTTGCAGCTGAAAAAAATTTGTAGCAGCTTTCTTCAACCCGTATTGTTTGTGCAACCATCCAGTGACGAATTTACGCATCCATTTTATGATTGAACCTTGGATTCTACACATACTCAACAATATAATTTAAAAACCTATCTAACCTCTTTGCCTCTGACTGCCCTATAAGCTAAATTATGGCAACAGGCCAGTTCCTAAGATGATAAAAAAATTTTTCAAAAAAATAAATTTGAGAAACTGCGGGAAACGTGACTTCGCAATTTGCTTCGGGACAGACATGAGTGCTGACGCCTGCACCAGACTTTCGGCTGAACAATAGAAATAAAACAGCCTTTTGTATCTTGGTATTACATAAACTTACACCGTACGCATGCAAGTGGTTACAATGCACGAAAAAGAAACACACACCTCACTTAATTTATTTTCAATCTTCAATCGAGAAAAACAAGCTCGCAGCAATAGCAAATCATAAGACGGCACTTACAATTAACCCAGCGCGGCAACACAATTAAATCCTGAAAACGCGCTTGCAAACCAAGTCAGTGCAACAACTAACAAGAAAAGAGAGTTTACTGCCGCCATTTTCAGTTGAATCTATACGAACTAAAGGCACAACACAAAAATAAAAATTCTTGCATCACGTTCACCGTGAGCTACAGATATTCAAGTGAAATAAAAGGCAAAGCGGACCACATATCTGTTGGTGTGGAATGCACAGCTCAAATGTTTGGTTTCGTTGATGACCAGAAATGTTCTAACCTAGCAAGCAGACTTTGGCTCATACACGAATGATCTAAATGTTTCTAACCTGAAATGGAACTGGACTGTAATTTTTACTGCCCATCATGCGAGGCGACAAGGAAAAGCAGTTAATCATTGAACAAACCAACGCAAATCGTTCGAGAACGTTGCTGACTTACTTGACAATCACAGAAGCTACATACAAGAGATTAACGCAAGTCCATCTGCTTGCAGAGGTTTTGGTGCAGTATCGTCTAAACATATAAAAGCGGTCAAGAAACTACTGGCATATACTAGACAGCCACAGAAGCCGTCATCGACATGTATACTGCGATCTCTGCACATGTACGCTGTCCATCTATATTAAACTTTAGGCAGCATTAAGAAAACTAAACCCCATTTCCATCTCGTGAGTGACACACATTATAAAACTAATAACCGCATGTACGCAGCTTCAACTCATCAAACGCACATGAGACATAAGTTGCTGCGCACCGTTACAGTGATTACTTAAGTTTTGCAGTCTAATTAGACTGTCAGCAACTTGCCACCAACGTATAGTTATTAAGCCTTTATCTGCAAGCGTAGAAACTGAAAGTATTACTTACACCATTTTGAATCGCCCTGCTCTAGAGATGAGTGGAATGGCAGATCCCGCGAATATTGTCGTGCAGAGCTCATAATGCACCGCCCTGCTTGCCTGCATTTTCAAAAATGAGAATTTTACAACTGTTTTGCGTAAACCTCTCTACGCGATGTTTATCATCAACATCGTCAGAACCTAGTCTTAAACAACCTTTTTTGAAAAATCGTTACCGCCCAGAACTTCATTGCAATTTTTGTTTCATGCATTTATTTTTTTATACTTTGCACACTGCCTGCGAATTTCATTTGGCTTTTTTGTCCGATCACTGTGGTGCGAGTTCGCACCTAGTCGACGAGGCAGGATGGCAGTCTGGTTGGAGTTGCCCCAGGTTTTGGTTCTGAATAGGGCGAGTGGCCGGCGGCTCAACCATGGAATGTATTCTTTCACTGCCTACATTTGTCATAGACAATTTACCTCCCAAGGCCTTTTGCTGTGGCAGCAGTGCAGCTAACCGTCAAACCGGTGGCTTAACGTTACCACCTTATGGAGAATAGTATTCACATTATTAAATAGCTATTGACAACAATGCCTTGGAGCAATTAGCATTTTGAAGAAGCAATTACTGTAATGTAGTATTTTATCTTAGATATGAAACGCCACAAACTTGACAAACTTTTCCATGTTTCAAACTAAATTACCAACCGACGATTTCAACAAATATTATAAAATACAACTTCCATTTCACATGATGCTTCAAGCTAGAAGAGAAGGCATATGATGTACAGAAACAATCAAAGCTTGCACATACAAGAAGATGCCTGGATGAACAGTTCCTACGAACATCTGTTGCCTGAACTTTTGTGTTTATATTCACTCAACAATCGCCAAGAAAGCTATAAGCGCTTTCTATATTCAACCAACATCAATTGCCCTATTAATCCTACGATTACTTCCACAAGTACTGATTTACTGCGTCGAGCGACGTACCCCAATTGTCGTCGTTTACAACTCTTGCATAACCGACAAATTGAAAACGTTGAAGTATTGTAACAAATTATCTCAATAATACTATTATTGCTTGCGCTCTTTTTTATAGTTTCTTGCTCTCCATCTATAAACACAGGGCTTATTCCAGCAACCCTCACAACAACAGTCTCATTTTCAAAACTTCAAAATTCTAAATTTACCGGTCCCATTTGCTATCAAGCACGGCAAGTGTATGACTGCATGAGAATTGCGATCCTCTGCGACGTCAATCATGCCAAACTTTACTCACACAGGGTGTACACCGAATGTACTGCATTTCAAACACCGTACACGGAAACGATCAACACACGCGATCAGTGACATTGACACCACCAGCAAGCGTCGCCACAACTTGCCATCGAAAACTTTTTTTTATCAGCGCTCTCGTTCTTCACAAACCACTGTTTCACAAATTAACAAGAGGACATAGCAGCAACGCCAACTCAATTTCAATTTTTGCTGAACGACTTTACACGACATCTCTGTTCAAGATATTTTTGTAATTCACGACATTTTACATGCATTAAGTTTCAAATGCATTGATGCTTTCTCACATAGTTATAGAAACTATTCGCATTTTTTACAAGACGGCACAACACCTTTGATTATATACGTTACGCACTTTTAGAATTTTTACGAACTACAAAGCATCACGCCCAACGGCCAGCCAAACGGCTTATTTACACATTTTTTAGTTTTAACAAAGCAGCACGAAAACGACCAAAATCGTTACGACCCATCCGTGACCAACTCTTGCTCAGCGATGCGTCCACTCTCTACATGGTGACGCATTCCATGCACATTTTCATAGCACCCTTATCTCTTGCTATTAGCAAGAATCCTATGCTACACATTAGGGTTGCACTTCTCCTGCACATGTTATACAAATCAGTGAAACTAATAATTCGTTATTTATATGCCAAACCCACATATTACGGTCAATATTTTATTTAAAAATTTCTTATTTTTTACTGGCCTCACCAAATCATTTTTTTGAACATTTTTGACTACCTATGCAGTATCTAATATCAAACCCAGTTGCGACACAATACATTTATTTACAACCATTCCAAAAGACGCCGGCCTAACCGCTGGAACACAATATAAAACACTAGCTTACTTTACAAAACTATTCATTAGCTCATTGCTGAAGTAACATTTAAATTATATATCATATTTTCATTAACCGATATCGTTGCATTTGACACTCAGGACGCTCACATAAGACTTAAAATGTGTCAGCTTTAATCATTACATTTGTCAAATATACTATAGGTGACGACACCATCTTGCTTTTAAATTAGTTCCACCAGCATTTCTCTACATTAATTGACCTTGCAAGTCTGATCCGTTGTTCCTCATTGAAGATGCTAATTCTATATCAAACTCCTCATACAGTTTAATATTTATTTCATATGCTTAGGATGGGCAATCGTGAGCTTTAACCGATATCAAACTCACTTTCTACACTGAGAAATAGTTCGGAACATCTGTATGACAACCATTGCCTCCAATGGGTTTCGCTACTTTCACTCTTGCAGACGCCATAATTTATTGAGAATATTAACTCTATATCCGCGTGAAATCACAATATTTTTGTCAATTCTGCAATTTCCACGAGTAACATCTTGTTTTCACTTACTGCAAAAAAAATTCCCAAATCAACATAGCTTGCTTCCACGATGGCAGCACATAGGTGTAGGAGCAAGCAATTTTTTGGGGGTGCGAAAGATATTTTGCCCGGATTTTCCCAAATTTGCCCGAAAAACTTTTTTGTACAAACTTTCCCTCGACAAATTTTCTGTAGCTGTTGGTACATTACATTTTCCTCAACAATGTTGACATACATACTTCACTTTTCAGAT
>Ga0210059_1017940_pt1 | contig 10020 bp, 7 predicted proteins | sample Ectturendosymbi2_FD_188042 | JGI IMG/M metagenome (GOLD analysis project Ga0210059, IMG submission 188042) | Ecteinascidia turbinata endosymbiont from Florida, USA - Sample 2 (SPAdes) (version 2) | ecosystem: Host-associated > Tunicates > Ascidians > Unclassified | place: Key West, Florida...
CGTGCATAATCAGAAATGATAAAATAATTTTCCATACAAAAGTCTTCCAACAAACCACCAAATGTATTTGTGGTTCCAGCGTTGAAGTCCCCCACAAAACAAATATTTGGGCATTGCAGCTCCTCACATAATTTTCTCAATTTGCCCAGGTATGCTAAATATCATCAGTATTAGCTCTACTGCAGTATGGTAGATACACATTAATGAAACACAACTCTGACTTTTTTAAAAACACTCTTAAGCCTATTATCGAGCCTTTACAATTTGAAAAAGATGAAGCTTTAAGATGTTTAGACCAATATATGGCCGTTCGACCATGACCTCGACCATGAACAAATAAAATATTCGTTTGAAAAATTGTCATGATTCAAAAGAGATACTAAAATACACACTATATTACAACGTTACGTTGAGTATTATTGATGATTTCTTAGCAACTTTGACTTTCTGCCAGTTTTAGTAATCACCACTGAATAATTTTCGGTTTTGTTCAAAAAGATAGATTTGAATTTTGCTTGTAACTTTTCCTAATAATCATTCGTTTGGCATGGGTTTATCTATTCGGGCATCACGCATACTGCACAAATGTCGCGAAAACGACACTATTTGCGTGATAGCAGCATTGCTAGTTCTGCTGTAGTTGCTGTTTAGTATCAATGAATCCGAATCAGAACTTCTTGTGCGGTCTGAAGGTAGCGGCAGCCGAACTACGACCTTTGTTTTGTCATAAAGAGTAACGTATGGCGGAAACGCACTTTTCCTCCGATGGCTACTGTTCTTGTTACATCATAAACATATGAAGGTAGTCAAGCCATTTACAGCCCATGTTATTGCGTGGTCCGTCAGAAAAGGTTTTCGATCAATCGATTTGTAGAACAAATGAGCAAAAGACGAGATTGCAGGATTTAGCTAGCGCCATGCCGAAATCTGTAATGCCATCAACAGATAAAAATGGCAAAGTTTCTTAGGAGAAAAAGCGCAAGAATATGGCAGTGTCAGTCAAAACGCCGCGACTGAACGTTTTTTGTTCTAGCAAAGCTTAAGCAGCAACGTTGAAACAGTGGCGTTAACCAGAGTACTTGAAAACGTAGATGAAAATCATGACACAAGTTTCGAAGCACATTTCACACGCAGACTGGCTGTCCGTATTGACGTTATTTTTCCGGCGCTTTTGTTTGCAATCTTTGGTTTTCGCTTATTGTTCGACATTTATGTTGCTCCCCAACTTTTTCCCTGGCCCCGCAGTCGCCCCCCCACTGTTTTCATTCTAGAATCGCCACTGCAGCTGATATATTCAACTGAACTGACAACTGAAAATGTTTTTGAAAATTTCGGGGGGTTGTCCGGTTGCTCTCCCTCTGATTGCGGCATCAGCTAGTAAGATTGTCAGCATCATTTAGAAACAAAAGCTGCAAACGTCTGGGATCTCGTCCAACACGATCAATAAAACCTTGCTACACAAACCCCACAATTAAGTAGACCTTTATGTTGACACGACTACGGACAAACTTACTAGACTCAAAACACCACGCAGGTTTTGCAAAATTGACCAGATGAAATAAGAAAACTCGCCACAGCCGATATGGCTTTGTACTCAGTATTCACTCAGATGTCAGAACTAAACCTTAACGATTATGACGTATTCCCACAAGCCTGCACACATGCATTCTAACAAGCCACGTAATTTTATATTGCATGAAAAGAAGCTTGCGTAAGTGTAGTTTGCCACTCAGCCACATTGAGCACACTTGCACTAATAATGGATTTTTCACACTTGTTTCACAAAGCATTGCTATAGACCAGTGGTTCCCAAAGTGGGCGGTACCGTCCCCTGGGGATGGTGAGAAACTCTAGGGGGGCGGTGAAGCAGAAATGGGCGGTTGGGGGCGATAGGAGACCCAGTTACTAATTCATTTCTGTTGTCTTACTAACTTTGGGTGACCAAATGTCATAAAAAACAGTATTATCAACAAACACAACAAAAAAAATTTGGGGTGACACTGCCTCCGAATGCCCCCCGGTGACTACGTACCTGACTTCATGGAGAATCAATTTGTTGTTGAAATGCTTGTTTCATAATAGATTTACTGTACAGCAAACTATTTGAAAGAATGATCAACAATTCCCCCAAGCATATTAACAACATCTATTATTTACTTTCACGTGGCTACACAGGTGTATTTCAAAAAAATCATACATCATCTCCTGGATTGTTCCATATTTGAGGGAACATTGATACGTTGGTGACAATTTATAACACCGCGTAAAAACTCATTTGTATGATAAACTTTCTGTTAGAGATGACATTGGGTCTGCCATTAATTGGCGAATTGTTTTAAACATGTGCATGGAATGCCGTTGGCACATCATATTTAGAATATCGCTGCGCTTTCAAGTTTCAGAAATGTTTTTTGCCCGAACATTATCAATGGTTGAAAGCCATAGAAATGCATTTGAAAGCCGTATAAGTTTATATACATTTTAAAGCCGTATAAACGACTGCTACATGCTTGTTTGATCTAACAGCAGTCACTATTGTTGACACGAATATTAATAAGATTAATTCAAACGTAAGGAGAATATACTGGAGCAAAAGGTAATAAATCCTACCCGTATAAGTTGCAACAATAAATGAACTCAAATCGAATCATTTGCTCGGAGCAACACAAGCATATTCGATGCATGACACATACGTTTGAACAATTTATTGTCGCATAGTAAGAATAAATGTTTGAAAAGAGTAGACACAAGTTCGGATCAAAGCTTCATTTTTCGGGTGATGTTTTGTCAAGACAACATTTCAATTTTTGAGGTTATCTTTTTACGAATAAAGCGAAACAAACACCATCTTTGGCAAATAAATGTATGAACCAAATGTCAGCGGCGAAGAAATTTCCCAATCGGCTCCAAAACTATGCTTGAGAATCTATGAAAATGCTTCTCTGTTCAGCGGCTTCTAATTGTCGTAGTAGAGCGACAGCAACAAGCATGCAAAGTGCGCTACAGGCAACTAGTTTATTTTGCTTTCCTGAAAATTGATAAACACTTCCTACGACGCTCAATATCTGCTGCAGACAGACCGCTTTTGCTTGTGAAAATCCGTTGCGGACATTTTTGCAAAGATCTTATTGGCTAAGCCAACGAGCAACCATGATGAGATATCGTCAAAATGGCACTAAGCGATAACTTTATGTTACCGGACTTTACTGTTGATAAGCCAAGCTCTTCATAAAAGCAAGCTATTTATTCATGAACCAGAAAATAGGCAATGCCTCGTGGTGACAGGAGTAGCGCACCTAACAGGCATTTTCCTCGCTGGCTGGTTAGTAATGAGTTTCGGCTGGAAATAAATTGGATGTCAGGAACACACGGAATATTGCTTCAATTGCTTGCACTTTCATATTACAGCTATCTAGCAAATGGGAGGTTAGCTATATAATTTTATTTGTTCCGAATCGTGTGCAATATAGCTTCAATGTTTTTGTCATAAAATGCCTTGAGATGAAACCAATTGAATAACATCCTCGTCTGAAGCGATGCAAATATATTTTTTTCCATTTTAGATATAAATTTATATATATTTTAAGCAACTTCAAAAGAGAATGAACCTAGAAGTATTTACAGACGCTCTGTTACGTCGTTGAAGTTAGTTTCAGTAGTTTTTCGTTTTTAAAATCGTTTTTGAACAAAACGGTGAGAATATTTTACAAAATATGGATCAGCAATGTGCAACATATTGGTGGAAATTTTGACGAAAACTGTAAGCGTTAAAAATACAGAATGCTTACAAATTTTTGTGTAATTTTTAGTGGTCCGAATAATTCATCAACCTAGATACCTATCCGAACATTGTGGTAAGAAACAAAAACTTGACAACATAACAATAACTTAATGAGGTTAAACAATTTTAGAAACTTAGTTTGAAATAGTTCCCAGCTAAAAACAACTTTTGTAAAGTTTCCCTGCCATTTGGTGCTCTTGCTAAGTCATTCCAGTCACGGTCAATATAATTAAAAGGTTTTTAACTTTAACGTGAGTTGTTTATTCTCTAAAAAAACGAATAAAATGTTCTGGGCTGTTGTATTAAATCAGCGTGAACGCATGTCACAAATTTAAATGCAATAAATGAGAAACAAACCTCTTGTTTCAAATCATGATTTTATTTAATGCAACAAATAGTGTGCAATTCGTGTTGTTTCATCCCATTTCTACTTGTGCTCTAATACTTTTCTAAAAATGTCTGACGAAGACGTAAAACTACGTCATACATTCATGATGAAAAGCATCATCATGAAAACGACAATTTATTCAGCGCGAATTATGAACGATCATTTTGATTCAACGCATTTTTAACAATTTTCGTCAACATGCTGTATTTCATCTGGAGGCACGCGATTTTCAATTAATGAGCGGAGCCTGACAATGGACCTGCATGCCAGAAGTCGGTTGAGAGCGAATCGCATTGCAGAGTTTATCGGATAGACTTTGTAGCACAGAAACACAGATGCAAATGTCATCAGAGCAATCTGAATGTCCGTAGACACAATGATAAAGTTTTTGTCGTTCTTGGATGCATCAAAATGCTGTTTCCAGAATGTAGTGAATAACATCATAAAGCCTTGCAGAAGAGACCCGATCAGGTAGACCACTGATATAATGAAGATTGTCTTAAAATCACTTTTCATCTTCACGAGGAGCAGATTCTTTTCGGATTTTGATGGTTTTTTCTGCAGTTTGTCTGATCTGTCTTCTGACACTCGATCGGAGAGAGTCGAGTCGCGGTTTGAGTGTCTGAGGATTTGCACGCGAATCCGCTTGTAATATCCACACATACTACACTGCTTCACAATGAGGGTTACTACGCTCATAATCCACAAAAGAAACGAGACATAAGCGGTTGGTTTTGAGACTGGGACTATGGCAGAATGACAACCTGTGAAGAAAACAGCAGGGGTTGGGTTCAGTTCAGAAGTCATTCGTCAAGATTACGCTCAGAAACACAATCTTCTTGGAAAAAATAGCGCATTGTACAACGCCCTGAGAAAGGGGATCCACATCAGCTTCGGTTTGAACAAGCTCGACTTTCCCGTGGGTTGCTTTTAGTTTCCTTCCTGAGTTGCCTCAAGTCAATTCGGTTCAGGTGTTGTCTATTACCATCAGCAGCAGCGACGATTAATGGATTGCCATGTCTCGCCAGCAAAACGTCATTGCGAGTAAACGTCTTTTTCCTGGACAATCCCAACCCACACTTCTTTACCATTTCATTCCCCCCAAAAAAAACAGCCCGAACTCACTTTTTTGAGAATATCCTGTTCGTGGGTTTTTCATACATCGGCGAAGCGCAAAAAACGTATCGGAAATGCTAAATGGATGCGGGAAATCAGTTTTTTCGTTTTCTGCGAAAATTTCAAAAAATTGGTACGACAAATGCAAAAATATAGATTTTTCCCAAAAATGTCGAATCTAAAGGTGTATTTGTGTCAAGTTCATTGGATTCTATGCTTTCTCCCGCATCCAGAGATGTTTTCACTGACTTTCTAGCCCGATCCGTTCAGGAGTCATGGTTGCACATATCTTCTTGGCCACAATTTGATGGGCGGGTTATAACAAATTTTCGTTACCTCTTTGTTGCAATTGCATGTGAGAGTGAACAATTAGGATTATAACTTCACGCTGTGTAGGACTATTTCGACTTAATAAGTTATTAGTAATAACTACGATTTTTAAGTTGTATTGAGGGCTGTTAGCGAGATATAATCGCAAAAGGCAGAAAAATCAATTTTTATATTTTTGAAAATTTTTTGGCTGGGAATCGTGGGTGGGTGTGCTTTTGGATGTGGGAATGTCAGTTCAGAGGGTTAACAAAGTGTTCATAGGCTATTTCGGCTACTTACTCAGACTTCCTTTGGTTTTCTACAAGCGAAATGTGCCCAGTCTGTCCAGGTTGTAGGTGCCCGTACTGACAGAACCGGACACACGTTAGTTATCAAGCTGTTGATAAGAACTTCAACATTTTATTCCTAATTTTCCGTAGAATTTCTTTTGAATTCAAAAGATTAGACATTAAATATTGAAAACAATTAAAACCTTGATGCAACATTACTCGTAGTAAAATTTTCTTACATCAAATATATACAAGTTGGTTAGCTGAAACAATAACAAATCAACCTATTTTCCAAGGTATTGATTGAAGGATAAGACTCGAACTTTTATGCTAATTTAAGTTGCTTCTTCTATAGCGTGTCTTCTTTCCCATTTTATTTTGCTTTATCTTTTAGATATTCTCTAAATGGTTGTCACAACAAGGTTTTCGCTACGTTTAAATCATGCAGAAAAGGTCTGGGGAACGAATTTTGTTGTAGAGACTCCGTGGTCCGGTCTAGGCGTTCTCCCCGGGTCATGGCTGATTGATTCAGTCATGGCTGTTTGGGCCGGGTTCGGGCTTGTGATTTCGGGCTCAGGCCAGGTTAGGACTTCAAAATGAGGCCCGTGTACAACTCTTCACCACCCATACATGAAGATGCTTCATCTCATGTTTATCACTTTGCAAATTTCTGTCTTGATTGGCTGATCGACAGAGTGTTACCAGCAGTTAATCTCAAAATAAAATTTGCGAATTAGTTCATCTTGCAACACTTGCCTGAGCAGTTAAAGGATAAATTAGAGTTGATTATCTCCTGGTCGAAACGGCCATGTTTTCCATCATCGCACAAACGACTGCAGTTGAAGATCGCAGTAGAAACCGTTACAACGACGAACGGAAACAACCAATTCAACGCTATTTTCATCTTTGTTTGCTGCAGTTGTTTCAACCACCACGCACTGCAAACAGCGCTGTGGATGTAAGGTGAGGATTCGGATTTCATTTTTCATTTAGTGAAGAAAAGGCATGAGAACAAAGATGGGAAAAGATTTACGAAAGATCTAAAAAATTAAAAGAAAATAGGAATGAATATCATCATTTTGGCCCGCAGCGCACTTGTTTCGGAGGTTCATTCCGTAAATATGAGGTCATCGTAAGAAAAAAATTCCATAAAAACTACGTGTGTGAAAGATTTAAAAATAAAATCCATGTCTAGAAAAATGTCATTCTTAGTTTACCAAGATTTTTCATTAATAAAGAAAAGTTTAAAAGGATTAAGAACCACTAACTCAGAAGAGAAATAGCAAGAATATATTCGGAGGAGTATTGGTGCAAAATTTTAGGATAAAACAAACCAAATCATCAGCTTTGTATAGGTTCACATATGCACATTTTACTTTTTAAGAATGGATAAAACATATTAAGAACGGATAATGTAGCAATACTGAAAGCTTTTCATTGCTAGTAAACGTGCTTTATTTTTCATTTCTGGCTACAGCTCTTCTTCCTCATTTGAGCACAAAATCCGCTCCCAACGAAAACGTCCCTTGTCTGAGCACGTCAGGTAGATTAAGTCTGATACAAAATTAAGTCAGATGAAATACGAACTTTTTTGCTGTTTCATCTCCGAACGCTCATTAATTAACTCAACATACATGTACGATTTTCTATTATTTTAATTTTAAAAATTTTTATCATGAAGCCACGTGGAAAATCATTGCCTTTCGCCAGTCCCGAACATGTACTGTATTTTGTGCATTTGAAAGAGATGCTCTTTGCAGCGGGTAGATCTTTAAATTTGAATGACTGCGTGGTTGAGCTGCAAGGTCTTCGAGCATGAAACGCGTTACTGGGAAAAGAAGACGGAAATTTCTTCGAAGTCAAATGAAAAACTCACCCCCAGCGTTTCTTTTGTTCGGTCGGCTCGTGAACATCAGATTTCTCCGGTTCCTGAGATCGAACCCCAGCCACAGTTCCGCTGACGTCAAAACGTTTATGTTTTAGGGTTAATGTGAGCAGTACGATGCTTCCGCACAGAACTGAAAATTAGTAAGTGAATATACAAACAATTTTGCGAATTGCACACTGCCAGGATCGAACAGCGGAAGACGAGCTATTCAAATGCAGTCCCGAACACTTGAACGCAGGGAAAGAATCGCCACTCTCTTATAAACCACAACAATAAGGAATACATATGTGTTCATTCACTGGTACAAGTTCGATTTGCCAGGGTTGTCACCAATGGAACACGTGGTTCTCCCTCCTTCATTTGCAAGTGATACCCGCTTTGCTGGATATGGGTAATGTAACATCCTTATAGCACCCCTTCTTTCGTGTTGACCATCCCAGCAAATAAGAATATGACGCAATTCGGATGGGAGGTAATCATCTACATCTGACAAAGCTATGCTTTGAACTGTCCGCACGTTTCACGAAATCCATTTCTTTCTTGTCTTGCATTGTTTATTTGATTTTAGTGACGGCGATCGATGGAAGGCTGAAGCCTGAAATTGCTTCTTGCAGAGGCGTTGGAGTAAAACGCTTTTGCCCAAGGAGCGCTAAAGCGATTTACTTAGTGGCCGTGAGTCGAACAACCAACCTTTTAATTGAGAGATGGACACTCTGCTACTGAACTATTTCCGCAAATTTTTTTGTCTCGATAGCCCTGTCATGACTGGTTAAGATGTTCCAAACAGAGAAACCAGCGATAGATGCAAGTAACAATTACGGCTGCGATTGATACAAAATGAAGCAAAGGGTAATTTCTATTCTTTTCGGTTTGACACCAAATGTTTCCACGACGCCTACCCATTTAATTTGGTTAACCTCTTCAGACAAGTTTTCACCAGAGTTGGGACAACCAACTTGCTGAGGTTCGGGTGAGCTTTCTAACAAGTCACTTCTGCCTGAAGTTCTGACATCATTTTTTCCTCAGTATTGTCCCGGGAAATATCTGTCACTTAGTTTCTGATTTGACTGCTGTGAATGAGTGGAAAGTTAAAACCTTTTCTACGTATTTCACACATCTTTGAAATACACGGTAACTGCGTGGTGTCCCAACCGCCTGTTGCATCCGGTGGCAGTGTCAATTTTGGAGACACTTCTTAAATGTACGCCCTGCAAAAGAGGGTGAAGTATCCCCGAAACCTAGTGAACTTCTGAAAACAAATTCGCGGAAATTTGTTGATGATCGTTTCTCAGGAGTGCAGACAGGACATGAGCATCTTAAAATCGTAATACAACCCCGGTTTCGTAAGTCTGATTTTCAAAAAAGCTCATTTTTTTCGGTTTCATCGTTGTTTGGTTGAAAAATGTCGTTTTTCTCTTTCGCATCGCCCATTTACATCGCTTTCAAGTGTAGAAAAAATTTGACAGTTGATTTTAGTTGAATTATATGAATTCAATGCCATTACGTCACAGCCAAGTAGCCTTAGGAACAGGCAAGTGACCCATGGTTGTATTTTCTTATTGAAAGTCTCGATACGAGGTCTTGATCTTAGGACGAGCCTCGAGACAATAGCGCAGCCAAGCATTTTGTTCGGGAGGGGCCTTCCATTGACGTTGTCAGCAGTGATGAAAGTAGAATAATTTTCTTACCGGAACGATCCAGTATTTGTCAATACCGTCCCGAAATTTTAGCCATAATTGCAAAAATGCAGTCAAGAGCACGTCTACTTTTGACCCACCCTGTATTGTATATTGTAAAAACGCAAAAAAATGTACTGTACAACCATTTCAAAATCAACCAAAAAGCGTTATAGGCTACGTTCGGCAACTTGCACAACCTCTGAAAGTGGGTCAGGCAATGCAACTTGAGTCAACACCTCCACAGTTTTCCGCACGCCAAGAGTTTAAATATCACAACACATCAACACAAATATAGAAAATTACTTAAAAGCTTTGCACAAAGAAAGGCTAATAATTCAAAACATGGCCATAGTCAGAGTCCAATTTTTACCGAGGCTAATATGTTAATCACGTCACCGGCTTGGTATGTTGTTAAATGTAGTTTATGGAGACCTAACATCCTGCCCTTGTTTAATCAAGGCTGGTAGTATCTTTGGTGGTTGCAACATAGTGTAGCTGGAGTGCTGCTCTTTTTAAAACAGCCACACAATATAATATGATTTGATTCAGCGTTACAAAAATGTTTTGTG
>Ga0210059_1017941_pt1 | contig 10019 bp, 5 predicted proteins | sample Ectturendosymbi2_FD_188042 | JGI IMG/M metagenome (GOLD analysis project Ga0210059, IMG submission 188042) | Ecteinascidia turbinata endosymbiont from Florida, USA - Sample 2 (SPAdes) (version 2) | ecosystem: Host-associated > Tunicates > Ascidians > Unclassified | place: Key West, Florida...
ATTAAAAAAGTAAAACAGTAAAAGTATTGCAACTGAGGCGGGGCCCCTAGACATGGCTGGGGCCCCCCCCGGCCGGGGGGTGCGGTTCCCACGGCCCTGGGCCAGTATGCAGTCCACCAAGCTTTGTTTACGACCGATGAAGCTTTTACGATTCTGTAGTGTTGTCTCATTAGATAATGATGTGGGCCTAAAGCATTGCTTTGATTTGTTACAAATTCGGCATGTTGTGGTTGTCCTATTCTCCTGATGCTACAGCGAAAGGGCGAAATGGAATTGTCTTGTGGCATAATATTCAAAAGTCGAATTTCTAAGGAAAGCATCTACACTGGATGTGATCTACCTAACATTAGTTGTGTTTGAAAAGAGAAAAGCTGTATCTATGATCAGGGTTCCCACACATTTTCAAAAACTATTTTCCATACTTTTTCAATACCAAATTAAAAGACTTTAATACCATCATTTAGCTTCATTTTTTCGAAAATTTTATTGACGGAACACAATGCAAAAAACATTTGCAGAACTGTCATAAGCGGTAACGAACAAAATTTGAATAAACAAATGGCTGAATTTAGAATTTCCATACTTTTTCAATACTTATGTACATTTGGGCCAAATTCAATGCTTTTTCAAGGTTTTGAAAACTGATTTCAAAATTCAATACTGTTTCAATACCGCGTGGGAACCCTGTATGGTACACGTGTTTTCTGGAGAACCGCAAAGAAATATATTTACATCTAATACATTACATCAACTACTCAGAGATGCATTATGATTAGGGCAACCAAAAGTCATTAAGGTCAAAAATTTTCTGCCTTTTTGAAAGTTTATGAAACGTCCACAAACCAAATTTCACGTTGCTACCATAAGGACTCCTAAGTTATTCGGTCAAAAAAAGTCAAAATTTATCGTTAGATCAAAATTTCTGGCAGCACAGTTTTTTTCTCTTCATCGATATTTGTTAAAGCTACAACAATAGATATTGATATGCTTTGCAAGTTTAGTTGCAATTCTGACATAATACTGGATTTTTTGCGACTTCTGACCTAATAATGTAATAATAAATCGTGCCCACTACTGGACGATTGGAAGTACGTTAGGCGTGGTAGTACTTGATGTTGAAGTATAACAATGCAGAACCTTCTCAGTGACTTAAGGAGATTTACTGACACTGGATATTTCTCTTTTGCCTTTAGATTGGTTTTCGTTTATGGTTTGTTACCCCTAACTTCGTTGGATCTTTCACAATTTTGATATTTGTTTCATTTCAAGAAAAAAAATATTTTCAACCTATCGGTTTGATTTCTAATATATGCTTTGTATTCCACTCTTCAATTGCAAACGTAGGAAATTGATATCAAAATAAAGTCAAAATCGTAAGTTTTTAGGTTAAAAATTGGTTGCCCTAATTATGATACTCCACATCGAAAAAAGAAGCTCAAATTATGGGCGAAGTACGTTTCAGATGAAAACTTTTGTCTCTTCAGATCTATGTCCTTAGTACAAAAACACTAGCTGATTCACTTTTAACTGTGCGCAACGAGTTTGGTTGTTGTTTGAAAGAGTTGGTATAAATGTGGAGGTACGTTTTTTTTCGCAAGTGACTTCAGTAAGATCTTTAAAAAGAGGTGGTGCTTCTTCAGTGCTAAGTTGGGGTCTCCCCAAACAGAAAAGTACTACAAGTTCTAAAAGTTTCTTCCTCTCAAAAAACCCTCAACTTCCCCTACGCTTGCGACTGAAATGCTGTTGTTATGTTGTCTCGCAAAGTTTTTTCTAGTTTTCAGAAACGTCCATGAATGGCTTAGCCAGCCCAAAATTTTGGGGGGTCAAAATCTTCTGATTTTAAGCGAGCAACAGTATGTTGTTCGGGATACCGCCTCTCAAAGCACAGAACGACAAGATATGCTAGAAATTGGGCGGGGCACGGCCCCCTTGTCCCCCTAGCTACGCCTGTGATGTCCATTCCACTTTTCGCACTGGCCCTTCACATTCCAGGCCTCCGCATAATTTTTGGCCCTCTTGTTTGGCTAAGTTTGAAATCCTCGACTGAACGATATACTAAATGCTTGTACTGCAGTGCGATTCAAATTATTTCCTTAAAAACACCGCAACAAAATAATGGAAGTTTGGAAGCAACTGCCAAGCTGTGCACGTCCTGATTGCCGGACAAGAGTAGTTCAAAAGTTCCTGTTGCGTGGCAAAACCACTACGAGACACGACGATTGCATTGAAAACATTCCAAAGCAAGCAAATAGATTGAACGAACAACGAAACATACCTCACACCGGATAATCGAGGCGTCCGCTTTTTCTTTTCAACTAGTTCTTTGGTGCATTTCTTTATCATGTCGGGCGATATGGAAATGATAGAAGAGACACTCTTCGCTGTGCCTGATGTACCAGTGTTAGCCTGCCGAGCAAGCTGCAACAGTTGCGTTTGTGCTGAATAGGACGAAACCCAACTACTTTCACACGGATTGAAACGCTTTCACAAGCAGAACTGATGATCGATAAGAATCACCTTTTTCCGTTCGTCGATTAGCTTTTTTTGTTCGCTCAGGAACGCGGAAGCGGAAACAGGATCTTTTCTTTCCTGAGTTTTCGCAGCCAGGCTTTGCTTTTTGTGCAGGTGGTTGAGGAACTGCTTCGACCCAGCAACGTTGTCGGCAGATGCCAACATTTCGGCGCTGCGGCGAGAAGAGCTTTGTTACGTTTATGGTTTCAACAAACAACGAACATGCGCGTTGAAAGGAGCACTACAAGAATGAGGATGCGTACGAGCGACTCCACTAGTTCAAGAAATCCCACATTGGTCTTTAAATGGAGCTTCACTCTGCTTGCAGACGACACTGACAAACGCTAAACGATTCGTCCGACCCTTTGAACGGTTATAAAACCCGAGCACCAGCACCATCCATTGATACCTTGGTCGTGTTGCAACACGAATCACAACAGCAGAGTACGAGCAGTATATGGCTACTTCCTATGTGCAGTGAAACAATGGAACTTCTTTGACAGATTTGAGGAAACCCATATATACTGGAAAAAGCAGGGTCTTCGTTAAGTTTTTCAAGATTCCAAAATTTCGTAAAAAAACTAGTGACATTTTTTCAAGATTGACAAAAAGTTTTACATTTCAAAGTTTTGTGAGCTCCAAACAGTGACTGGGAAAACTTTGCTAATATGGCAAAGAATTCTGGCAGTCAAACCTGTTGATTCAATGTAGCTTCATTAAAAAAGCCTCAAAAATACAGGAATACTTGAAAGATTGCCCATAACTTTTCGCCGGAATCTAGAAGGTTTTTGGTAATTGCCAACACTGACCCAGAATAAACTATTTGGCCGTGCACTATATTCATGCAATTGTGAAACTATAGCATATCTCGAATAGATCCTATGTGCTTCAGTCCTACCAAACAATATGAATAGAATAGTGTTGGTGATATCTCTTACAAAGTTTCCGAACATCCAGTAACTGAACGCGTTCCGCCTATACCGCTTATTGCTTCCATCATTTTCGACCGATGCATTTGTGCTTTCTGTAGAAAAAAAGCCACGAAGCGCTTATTTAAGCTTGAACAATCACGAAGAAATGTTTCCGTGCAAAAGCACTTTTTGGCTTACAAATGGAGGAAAACGCTGAACGTAGCTATTTCAGTGATATTTCATGTTTTCTGAGATTCGCTAAGTCTGTTAACACGTGCATACCAAAGGTACCACAGCTTTTCAAAGTGAATTCCAACTTCTTCAGAACCGGTTCAAAGCAAACGTACAAAAAATAACTTATTCCTAGCTTGCGGAGTGTGTGGGTTCGCACACTGAGCACTGTACATGCTGCGATAACAGCAACCCAACGTAACCTCACAAGAATATACTGATAAAGCGTGGTGGTGAAATAGAAGTTTCTCTGCTGTATTAAGAACAAAATGAAAAAGTGATGTTGGGATTTTTGTTGTGATGTTGGGACAAAATCATTAATCAATGTACAGATAGCAGCGCTGATCAACAGCACAAAAAAGAATTGAAATACACGTACGTGGTGCAGCAGCATGGTCAGCACAATACGAGTTTAAATAATCAGATTTTTATAAGTGAACTGCTTCAATAAAATTAAAATGACGGTGGTGGGCAAAGCGGTCACGAACTCCGAAAGATTTGGGCTCCGAACAAAGAAATGAGTGCGAACTTGTACCGCGCTTTCCAACTCCGCCCAAGGAACGTTCCAATGGCTTCTGCGCCACTGGAATGTTATACTTAGACTGTCTTTTCCTTGGCTGCCATGGAACGGGCATATCGCTTGGAGATGACCGTTACATGGGCAAGTAAAGCTTGATTAAGTTATTATGAACAACAACTATCGAAAGTCAGTTGGGCGATGATTATTCGGGCACGAGGGATTTTGCTGCTGGTCTAACAATATTCGTAGCTAAAATGAGCGAGACATCGAGAACTTACTATTGCCAAACCGACACTTCCAAAAACGTAACTTACTTGATCATGCGATGCAGTTCCTTTTAAGCTCGAAAAAGCGTCTGTCAGTTTCATTTGAGAATCGTTTCTGCAAGACAAATATACCACATCTTGAAAAAAAGCTTGCCATTTAACGCAATAAAAATCTATACACAAAGAACTATCCGTTTGCCCGGTGGTTTACCAAAACCACTGTGTTTTCGGTTGAATTTGTGTTTAGTGATAACAACACAATCAGTTTTGATGATAGTGCACAAGCACAGTGAATGAAGCTTTGATATGCATTGACCAACTTGTTTGAAGTTGAACTGTACGGAATACCTGGCTCAAGTAGGTGAAAACTTTTGGGTCAAGAAGTCAAGATTAATTGGGTTTGAACACTGCTGACAAGCTTTTTTCTCCAAACCAGCAGTGCCCAAGTCGTATGCGAGTTAAGCGAATTTGAAGGAGCTGAAACGTAATGGTTAAGCTTGTCGAATATAAAAATTTTCATATCTTTCCTGCTTTCCAGTTAGCTTCTCATTGCAAATGCAGAGCATGATTTATGCAAAATCTGCGCAAGAACCAAACACCATTAAGCATAGCATCGGCGAAGCGTTGTAAATGGCATGGACACAATAAATGCAACCGACGTCTTCAACAATGCGCTATCGTTAAGCTGGAGAATATAGCTTGAAACGAGTTTTCCAGTTCCATGGTACCATTTCAACAAGCTAGTTTTACATATAGCCACTTTCACGAAAAGGTAAAGCAAAATATTGTTAAGTAGGACAGACTTCTTTTATGACTGCGAAACTGAACTTCAACACAGACCTGCACCACACAGGCACATATTCTGATAAATAAGGGGCTATCGCTGTAGTTGAGCACCAACACATAATGCAACGTATTGAAAGTGCTCCTGCTACAGGAGACTCTTACTTCTGATTAGCGCGATGGCTGGATGGAGGTAGAGCACTGTACACTTGCCCACCGTAGAAAAAATGCTCGCCTTTCACTTTGTTCCACAAAGTATTTTTGTACTTCGCAGCCATTACTGCTCCAGGCGTACCTTGCAACTCCCCTCGTTTTGAACTGAACTTTTTGTGTTTGGACTGCATGTGAAAAATGCAGTTATTGCCGTATTTTCTGCAACACAACTAGACAGCAATAATACCAGTAAACAATGAAATAATAAGCAGGTTAAACGCTATAGCCAGAAAAAAAACTGAATAATAATACTGTGTTGCACATTCGATACGAATGCATACATGAAAATACATTTAAATTTTTTAAAAACTTACATATTTTGTTGGTTATTCCAACAGCCCAAAATAAGAATGTCGTGGAGCAAGATATCAATTATGGGAAAACGAAGCAAAGACAATTAAAGAAAATTGTACTTTCCGCAGCAATACACGTCAGATTTATTAATTATCTTTTTAATGGTAAGGTTTTGTTGGTACCCATATTCCGTTGGAACATCAAGCAGAAAATCCTTACAATTATGGTCAAATTGCATAACAAGTTTTGAAAAATCATTCCAATTAGCCCGACCAAAAAGCAAAGTGAAATGCATGTCCTTCTTCGCCTCAATGCTTTTAAAATTATTCCATAATATCTACCTGTCAAGACGTTTTCGTGTCTTGAAACTACTTTTACTACAGTTTCACCTTCATTACAAATTTGTTCTGGAGGAATTTAATATCTACAGGAAGAAGCCAAAGATATACGTTAAAAACTTTGAGTGCCCCGTTTCCCTCAATACCCTGCCTTGCCTCGTCTTCCACTCACTCATAATGCAAGCTGCACCACTTCTAGTGACAAAAATCTAAAACCAACACAGGTATTTCGAAATTAACACATTTTCTTAGTTTGCCATAATGTATCAAACTTGATTCACCGTCTTGTACTAATCAACGCAAAATTAATTGTGAAGTGTCTGCCAAGAAGTAACCAACTAATTGTAGACTAGTAAATAGCACAGCAGTTCTGTACACTTTTTGAAGTAAATGTTCAGCACACAGGGAAAATTTCAGCTGAAATGATGCATCTATAGACTTAAGCTTAAAACAATCCTTTCATGCAGGGTTTCTACTGACTTTTGTTGGAGAAAAAAATTAGAATGTCATTAATTTGCAGATCATTTCAGTTAATTTGTCACAAGTTCGGAAGGTTTCGCAGAAAAGTTTTAGTAAAAATGACTACCTTTTAGGGCAAAAAAATACTATACCTCTATAAACTGAAACATCTTTTATTCTTTTGCTGCTATATACTTTTGCTATACTGAAAAACTTGAGTGGATGACTTGTTTAAAGCAAAATGAGTTTTGAGAGAAAAAAGTGAAAACGGGTTTTGCTGCAATAGTTTTTCCTGTGAAAGCGTTCATGGCAGACTGGCAGTAAAGAGTTGTAGAGGAAATTGCCCACTTGGAGGAGATAAAATAAAGCAAAAGATAAAGAATTGCACAAAGGTTGGTTGTTGTTGTTTTATTTAACAACGATGGGCAGCATACCGGAACCTGAATATGCCCTTCTTCGCGTCATGTCGAGCGAACAAGCACACGGCAAATAGTTAACAAAAGATTATAAACACTATGCCTTTCAGCTTTGGTCAGAATCTTACAAGATAATTTCTTGCAGTTGAGACAAAAGGAGAGTGTTTGCCCACAGTTTTTCACTTACATAAGGTATTTCTTAAATGCATACGAACTAAAATTGTAAATCAGCAGCAAATTTGTAAGACAGGCCAAACTTTCCACAAAATACATTACTAGCAGACAACTGCGAAGTCTTTGTTGATGAATGCAAATATAGCTTTGCATTAGAAGTGCAATACTATAATGAAATTGATAAAAAAAAGACTGAGTGACAGCAACATGGCCATGCAAGGAATGAAGCTATTACAAAGCTGCATACCAAGATTTATCCAATATATGGCAGATAATACAGTTGAATTAAGCACACAAATGAGTCATACATGCAACATTTTCAAATGATTATGTGTACAGAAACATTTTCCAATTATACAAATATATGTCTTTAACTTGGATCAAATGATAACAACTCACTTATTGATTATGGCCAAACATTTTCCAACAGGTTGTTTATTTCTGAACTTCGTAGCTTTACACCATCCAAGATCTGCAGCCATACCAATTTTCATGACTCGTTCAGCTACATCAACTGTTAGTGCAGGAGTATTATCGTAACTGAAAGAAAGAACTCAGTGAATAATGAAACAGGCAACCAGTTAAATTCAACTGTTCAAACTGACAATGATTGCTTGCAGAGTATCTATACTAGTGGAAACATGACAGCAGAACCCCGATTTACAAAAACTTACATAAAGTATTTTAGTAAGCTCCAACACAAACTGGATGTACTTTTTCAGTTTACAACACAGTTGTTCTGTATCATCCTTTCTACATACACATGATCAACATAAGCAAGCAGATTTAAAACAGAAAAAATGCTGTCATCATTGTTTGAAACAAGAAAACTGTGTGATCACTGGTGATGCAGAGCATGCATTGTGCAGTTCACGAAGCACTTTCTTATGATTAAGCTAAACTTATTTTGGGGAGATTGTGCATCATTACACAAAAAACAGAAAAAAAATATTTTTTCATACAAATTAGACTTCTACCAGCACCTCATGATGGTGATAAAGCAGTAACTTTCGGCTTAGACACATAAAATAATTATCTGCATTTTATCTTGAGATATTGTTCAAATGCAAGGGACTCTGTGCCTATGCTATGCTTAAAGAAATGAAGGAGTTGAGCTGCATGTATTTTGCAAGAGTTGTTTGCAATAGTGAAGTCACTGTGAAAACTTTTGGTGAAAAGCACAATGATATCATAATGTGATAAGTAAATAAGGGATAGGTACATTTGTGTATTTAGCAGAAAGTGTATGAAAATCCAGGTGAAAGGTGACGTTGATGTCTTTCTACCACAAACACTGCATGAGTTATGATTAATAAAGTGAGCTGGTGACAGCACTAGCCCATCTTCTGAGTCAACAGTGGCTTTCGCATTCCTGAAGGGTTAAGCACACCAGTAACAAATAGAACAATACTTATACACCGGGTTTCCACTGGTGCTTTCAGTCTGTTATTAATATTAGTACATTTAAACTAAGAACAGCTAATGATTAATTTCTTTGCTATTTTTAGGGCAATGACACCAACTTCACTAAAAGTTTCTAAGCTCATGTTTGAAACAAATACAATAGTACCTTTTTCCTGATATGCATTCGTCTTTTTTTGGTGGCATGATAGAAGGATTGAGTAGACCAATCACGGTGCCAACTGAGACTTGCTTTGATAGCGTTTGATGAACATGGCCAAACAAGAAGAATGAAACATGTTTTGTGCAGTCATCCAAATCAGTTAGATGCCATATACTGAATTGTTTTCCCTTAAAAAGTACTGACCATCAAAAAATTGTTTTGACAAAATTACATAAAATCACCTGAAGTATTTGCAGTAGAGTTCATCATGATTCTAAATTGAAACTATAAGCATTAGCAAGAAATTACAGGAGAAAAAATTATTGCACGTTGGTAAGAGATATAACCGACTGTTTTTTGAACTGCAATTCAAAATAAATAAGCAAATCAATCACAGAAGAATATAAGTACATTTTTAGCTGTATGAGGATCCAGTTGTTTACCAACAACACATATTGTGACCCAGTCAGTTTGATCTTCCAGCTTCAATGTTGGTCTAAACAAACTTAACTTAACATATGTTTTTGATGCCATTCTTTGTCGTAAATCATTCACATGTACATACCGTTCCCTGAGAAAAAACATTGCACTTGATGTTAAAAATGAAGTCACGAATTTTAAAGACAACATTTTAAGTTAAGAATTCAGCCGAAGTCATGACTTAAACACATTTAACACTTTGAGAGCCGGCGTACGATACATTCGTACTTCGATTTCGGCCTAAAAAACAGCAGTTTTCAGTTGCCTTACCAACGCCCTAGCTCCTCCGCCGATTACACTAGAGAGCTGTTCAAGGGCTCAAACGGATCGGTCAGTCTAGTAGACTGCACTCGAAAAAAATTTTTTGGTTGGGGGTTGCGGATTTTTTGTGACTGACATCATAAGTAGTTTTAGGGTCATTTTGGCTCATGTTGCCTGGCCTCGGGCCCAACCACTAGGCCAAAGTGTTTCGCTGAAGTTTTCATTGGAAACTAGGCTCGAGACAGAGTTTTTTGAGCCTTTGATCGACTTTCTAGCATTTCTGGTTCAAAAGTTATGATCTAAAATAAACAAATTAATTATTATCTAATTAGTCAAATATTTTTATTAACTTACATCACAACTTCTGAACCCGAAACCCCAGCAGGTCATCCAAAGTATCAAAAGACTCGGATTGTTGCCTAGTTTCCAGTAAAAACTTCAGCGAAATATTACCATCTAATGGTTGGCGCCTAGGGCCAGGCAAAGTGGGGCAAGGTGGCCTAAAAGTCCTCCACTTATGACGTCACTCACAAAAAAAACCTGCACCCCCAAGCAAAAAATTTTTTTCGAGTGCGGACTAAAAGACTTGTTGCGTCTT
>Ga0210059_1017942_pt1 | contig 10018 bp, 7 predicted proteins | sample Ectturendosymbi2_FD_188042 | JGI IMG/M metagenome (GOLD analysis project Ga0210059, IMG submission 188042) | Ecteinascidia turbinata endosymbiont from Florida, USA - Sample 2 (SPAdes) (version 2) | ecosystem: Host-associated > Tunicates > Ascidians > Unclassified | place: Key West, Florida...
CGCAGGAACGAAGAAAGCTGCTTCAATATCTCTCAAACCTCGAAAATTCATAACCGCCTGGTTTGATAACAAACGTGTTGCTACGCCTTGTGGTACTGCCGAAGAACATTCTGCAATACACCCGATCACGACTTACAATGTTGGTGAATAACTAAGAAAATAAACATCAATATTCTGATTGCTAATGGGAGAGCTTGAGCCCCTTCAGCCCCCCCCTGGCTGCGCCTTTGCTTGCCCTGTTGCAGGAGCACGGCGGCAATGCCGACCTTCGAACTGTCTGCTTGTAAGGTGAGTTTGTCATCTGGGTTGTAATAAGCAAGGATGGACACATTGGTCATTTTTTGTTTAACAGTGTGAAACGCACGTTCATAGTCTGCAGTCTATTCCCATGGTACACCTTTGCGTGTGAGGTTGCGAAGCGGTGTTAGATCATCGGCAAGGTTGGGTAGAAATTTGTCGAGGTACTGCACCATGCCGCACAAGCGTTTGACAACAGGTATATCTTGGGGTGGAGGCATTTGCAGAATAGCGGCAACTTTTGCAGGATCAGGTTTAACACCACCAGCCGTGATGATGTGGGCCCATGAAGGAAAGGTGTGTGGTTTTTTTCGACGGCCTTTTTGGTATTAAGCTTAATGTGCTTCGCTTTGCAGCGTTCTTTGAGCTGCTGCAAGTTGTAGGCGTGATCACGTTCAGCATCGGCCACGGTGTCCCCACTTCCAGCGATCAAAAGGTCATCAGTAATAGCAAATACACCATGCAGCCCGGACAAGGCGGCAGTTAGTCGTTTTTGAAATATTTCACTGCTGACTTTTAACCCAAAGGGGAGTCATTCCAACAATATCGTCCGAAGGGGGTGATCATGGTAGTCAGTTTCCTGGATGGTTCATCCAGTTTGACCTGCCAGAATGCAGAGGAAACATCACATTTACTAAACACCTTAGCTTTGCTAAGTTTGGGTAGCACGTCGTCAAGGGTTGGCAATCGGAAATGCTCTCGCTTGAGAGCCCTGTTCAGAATTTGGGGGTCAATGCACATACGCAGGGTGCGGTCAGCTTTCTCTACAATGGCCATCTGGCTCACAGAGTCAGGGGGTTCATCAACCACAGACAAAACACCACGCTGGACCAACGAGTCTAATGTAGTTTTCAATTTACCTTCGATGGGTAAGGCTCTGGGCACAACATTAGGATCAATGTGCAGTGTCACGGTGCCTAAGTCATCCAGATCAGCATCTGTGGCAATATTTGCAATGAAATTATTATCGTTAACGGTAATTAGATTCAAGGTTCGCACAGCAGATAAGCTCAATAAGCAATTAAATGAGTTTTTGACGACAATGAAATCAACACTAACAACTTCACCATTTTGGGGTTTACACACCTGCAAGCACAGTCATTTATTGTCAATAAAGCAGTCAACCTGCGACGTGGGTCTGCTTGGATGCTATGCAGGAAAGCGTCGTCTTCCGACGAGGACAAGTCATCGTCTTCTTCCACAACGTTGATCTTCTGCTTGCAGACGGCAGCAAAGTGGTTCTTTTTCTGGCACTTCGTGCAAATTTTGCCAAACGCTGGGCAATACGATCCGTCTTGCCGCAGAATTTACAATCAATCTGTTTGGCGAAGTGTTTGTCCTGCGCAGGGCTGGTGTGAGATCGAAATCGACACTGCTGCCGTTGTTCTGAGATCTTCTGTACTTCCTCCGTTTTGGCCGTCATCTCAGTGACCTGTTCTCGTGATGTTTCCCAAGCATTGCAGAGTTCTACAGCTCTGGTCAAGGCTAGTTTCGCCCCACCTGCAAAATTTTCGTCTCCCGTTGAAAAATGTGTTATTCATGCTTTAAATTTTTTTAGGAGTCTGAGATGCCCTGAGGAAGTCCACATAGGTGGGCAAAACGTCGGCTAATAATGAAATAATCGCCAGAAGAGCCCATTTGTCTGCTTGATACTTGAAAATTGCTGGACATAGTTAAAACATTTTTGTCACCTCTCAGAAAATTCTTTGCCCCTGGGTCCTTGACGTCCCAAGCTGGTTACGGGCCTGAGCTCAAAGTTAGCAACGTTACAGAAATATAAGTTTTGTATGTGTGATAGGATGTGATAAAAGCACCTCTGCTTTATGGTTGGTGTGTAACTACCAGATCTTTTCCAAATGTGTGAATTTAACTAAGAATTTTACTCACATATCCAGCCACTGTGGTATCTGCAGAGAGACCATTTAGCACAGGGTTTCTCAACCTGTGAGCCAAGAAAAAGTTTTTTACTGGCCAAGGCCTGTATTATTCAAATTGAGTACATTTTGCAAGTTGAACCTTTTAATCGAAAATGTAGGTAGTTCTTGAGCTACAAACGTCATAATACCTTCTCTTTCTTGATTATGTGTTAGAACTTATTTCAACATGGAAAAGTCCACAATCCACATAGCCTACCACGTTGTACACAATGTGCAGTTACTGAAGGCATTTTGAGATAGACAGGCGGTTTTTGTTGCATGACAACGAAATCTATAAGCAGGTTAATTTGGAAGATGATTTGATCGGTGCATTATCATGTAGGCCAGCGGTCCCCAAACTTTTTGGATCCTGGGCCAAAATTGGGATCTTATCAGCGTCCATGGGCCGGACTGTTTTGTGCATTTAAAAAAATAAAACAAAAAACTACACAGATAACAATAAACACGTTTGCACATCGCAATTTTTTTCTTTGTTTGGTAACATGTTTGCAAAGTGACTTCTGCAACTGCTCCTTTTGTTGCATAATAGTTGTAATATTTGGTTCCATGCTTGACGCTGCAATACGTTAATTGCTTCTACGATTTTCAAGAACCCTATATAACTCACCCGTCACCGACTAAACAGCAGAGACGTAGTCGAGACCTAAATGTCGAGACCAAGACTTCATCAAAAAGTCCGAGAGTCGAAAATTTGCAGATTTTGTCTAAATGCTTCGAAAAATTTTCAAAGCAATATCATCACCAACTTCGAAGTCGACAATTTTCGAATTGTCGGCATTTTTCCTGTTTGTTTACTGTATGTTATTTCTTACCTGCACGCACAACAGACAAAAACTATTTCAACTTCGAAGTGGTTGAATTAACCAATTTTTCTTAGTCATATCGTTGCAGTATTCAAAGTCTCAAGACAATAGATTTGAGACCGAGATCTATAGTCTTTTCTAGCAGGATTTTGAAAAACATTTAGCAGGTTTAACAGGTAACAAACTCCTGATAGAAATTGTATGAACAGTTTTTGGTGATAATTTTTTTACTTTTCCTCCTTGTTCATCAAAAAATACTTCGTCTTCTAACGACTAGCGGTGCCACTGGGGTCAGTCGTGTTAACATCAGATTGTTGCGTCTTTCAACATCAGATAACATCAGATTTTTACGTTGCAGTTTAATAAAAGCTAAATGCTTCTATTACCAATACCTAACAAAGTGCGGTGACCCACGCTGAATCCAAAACAGAGAGAAGTATCTTCATTAAATGGAAAAGTCGGTTATTTACGCATAACATATATGTTATTCCTATTACCAACGCTATGAAGAGAGCTTCTTCAGTTTGGAAACATTACCAAGCACACAAGAGGATGAGAAATTGTTGAAGGAAACTTAAAAATAATGAATCTAACTCATTTTCATCCTAAAAGATAGAAAATTTGGGAAAAAAAAACAACAGCTCAGTCAACATCAGATTTGTCGCCAAAACATCAGACATCAGAAATTTCTCTGGAAACATCAGATCTGATGTTAAAACATCGGAAGTGGCGACACTGTTGACGACGCTTTGAAATGGGCAACAGTCGCAACACCAGGGCAAAGTACAAGCTGCTTCAATCATTTCGAGTTTTTATTGTGACGCAACCAACATGCTTCAAGCATATAATTTCGTCACAATAACAAGTAGCCTACTGTAACCAGATGACTTGGTGACATGTTGCCATCAGGTTTGCCAGTTTGGCTTTTTTGAGGCCAAATTTGTAATTTTTGGATTTTTTTATTATTGAAAAAAGGCCAAACGAAATTTAGCTTTTTGGCCTTTTTTTGACAGTTAGATTTTTAAATCGGTTTGGCAGATTTAAAGTTGATTTTGGGAGATTTCTGGGCATTGGCAGTTTTCTAGACACTGTTTCTGCACACAGAATGCTAAATTTTTATTGAAAACTCTGCACGAGAGTTCATAATTTTTTATTTTGTTGTTTCATGCTTTTAGGTTTGTACTTACAGGTTACTCTTCAGCAAGACCAAAAGTTTGTAGAAATTGATTAATGGAGTGAGCTTTATTCTTTTTATGCATAAAATATCCATACATTGCTATTTAAAACAGCGCTTGGGTATTTTAAAGGTGTTGTTGTGTGTTTATCTTGTACAGTATTTGGCTTTTTTTGGTGCTATTTGACTTTTTTAAAGGGTTGATCCGGCCTTTTTTGTTTATGACTACCTGGCAACCCTGGTTGCCATTGCAGCTGATTTGCTGCTAAATCTAGCAGGTTTTTCTACTATTAGCTGTAAAAGTTTGAATCTCAGTATTAGCTGTAAAACTAACTCATTTTTAGCAGGATTTTAAAAACCGTTAGGCAGGTTAAGCAGGTAACAAATTCCTGGCCAAATACTTGTTCCAACAGTTTTTAGAGATGAAAACTTTTACACCTTCTTCATCAAAAAATTCTTTACCTTCTTTCTGATGCTGTATATTGGGCAACACAAGGACAACCAGCTGCCTTTAATCATTTGGATGCATAAATATGCCTTTGCTATTACCATTGGAGTTTCTATTATGATGCTGCGAAGCTGCTTCAAGCAGATAAATTGCATCATACTAACAAGTAACTAAATGGCTTGTTAAAACATAAATGATTTCCTTTTGTGCTTAGTGAGCGCATTGGGTTTCAAAGACTACATTGGCAGAATATATTTTTATCCCACAACACATCATTTTTCCAGATGGTTCAGTTACCCCAGGAAGACGTTGGCCTAATGTCTGGTCAATTGATAGTGAGTGCAAGACCAAAAATTGACACATATCCTTGCAAGCTTATTTTAAAACACCTCAAAAATAGCAGTTTTTTAAGCAGAATTTCACTATTTTAGACAGATTTTAGCTGAAAATTTGTAACATGTTTTTTTACCAGGATCTAGCAGTTTTTCGTGACGTGATTTAGCAGGTTTAGGTGACAACCATCTGGCAACACTGGACGTACTTCAGATCAGAGGTTCAAGCCTATTTTGAGGGCAGTGCGTTAGTTTAACGAACATAGTCAAAGCCACGGTGAAGAGAATCATGTTTGTTAATTGGCAGATACGATTTTCGTTGGCAGAAGATTATATCGCTAGCTTAAGTTTATTTGTGCAGCTTTTGTTAGAATACAAAAGTATCCTCTGCTGGAAAGTCAACTTTCAAAATGGTTTCACTGCATTGGCATGAATCATTGCCACTGCTTATCAAATTGCAAACTGTTTTTCTTCAACATAGCCAATGCTTTTGTTGGGTACATTATCTTTATGTGAATTGCTTTTTCTCTGCATGTTGCTTCACTGCTCTCTGCATTTTTATGTTTACGGCTGAAGTGAATGTTCAAATTCCTTGGTTGTCCTATGCGTGTCCCTGTACCAGAAAAAGTAGAATGATTCATTGGTAAGATTTCTTTTCATCATGACAAACAGTTTGGAAAAGGAACTTGCAGTTGCTTACACTTGCAAACTGTTTGGCGGCTTGGCCAATTAACAAGCTTTGATGCAACGCATCAACAAAATTCGATCTAAAATCTTCAGAAGTGATATGAATCGAAAAGGAAGAAATGCATATAAAGATGCAATCTGCATATCATTAAAATGCTTGCATAGAGTAGGCTATGTCTAACTCAAGATCACAAAATGTTCGAATAATTTATAGGTAGTGCTGTACCAAAAATATTGCAGCTTACTGGTATTGGTAAGCATGTTTGCCTTAATGACATAGCAGTGGGTCTAACAGCGTAACAGTCCCAGTGTCAACTAGTGATCATGAAAAATGCGACTTCGTAGGCATTGGGATCGTTTGCATACACTGATGGTAGAGCCTGCCCATGCATGTCACTTGTACTGCATTCCCTTCCAATTCAGCTTTCAATTTAGTTTGGCATCTATTCTGTTGACAATGCAATATGACCACAGTAAACGCACCCTAGCTAGACTATATTCTCGTCACCCCTGATTTGGAAAAAGTGGAGGAGGTCTGCACTTTAACTTCAATTAAGTGCAAGCTACCTCGACCCTTTGCTTTGTTAGCACAGGTCAACAAGAACGTTGGCCGCCTTAACTTTGTTTGATGTAAAATCACGTGTTAAAGCTATGCGCTCTAATCACTTGATGAAATTGACTCAGTTTAACGTTAAATTAAAGTTTCTGACATACGAGGTTGAATTGTGCTTTATAAATTGCCTCTGCAGAGCTGAAGTTGGACGGATTTCTTTTCGAGCATGATCGAGCATTTTCAGTTGCAAATTAATTAATTGATCTTGTGAAATCCATCGATGTAAGTAATTCCAAATACGTTTTAAGAGTCTGCGGTCCAAAGGCGTACGCAAGGGGGGGTGGGGTTGGAGTTAACCTCCCTTGAGCTTGATATCTTACAAAAACTATACAACCTGCGCAAAGGAGATTAATTGTTTTCGCATACTTTTGCTTGTTAATTTGTCGATTTAATGCAAATACCACGGAATTAATTTGCATGCAAATTTCAAGGAACATTGTAAATGGGCCGAAAAGTAATAATTGGGATTTGGTGGGAATTTCTGGATTATTGTCCGCATCCAGAAACCATCTCATCACTTTTTGCAGACCTTTCATCCACTACGCATGTTTACAATTGTGTTCCGCGATAGTTTGGCTTCATCGGAAACAATCGTCTTTGTTTTGTCTGCTGTGGTTGAGCAGCGCAAGTGCTGAACGCATTGGCTACATTACCGATTTCTGTAGCATAATAAAACTCTTGCAAGAGCTCAAAAACAGCAGTTGTTAAAATAGAAGCATTCAGGCATTTAACAATGTCTCAGCAGGGAGAAAGGAAAACTAAAAATTTTCTGGACTTCTATACATAACAAAATATCGAAAGTTTACTTGCGTACTTCATGCGCATTCTCAATTCTTGTGTAGTTTAGCAAGATTTGATCTTGCAAACCGTTGTGTGCGTTAGACAGTTCAGCCACTCACTTTCTATGCTCGACTGCCTGTTTTCGACAAGGCATTAGCGCAGCCTCATTTTGCACTTGTAAATTGTTGTGACGCAGTGATGAATGTGCTTTACTCCACTGTTTTAACGCGCATCCTGATATTTTTGCAGTTATCAACTGCTGTGTCGAAGCGTTGAGTGCATTTTCCTCCGATATCCTAACCTGGAGTGCTGATATAGTTCATATTCAGTTCAATGACACATAAACTAAGGGAAGTGTATGTAGACGAATATGCGTATTATGTCATTAAACCTCGTCAAAAAGTTGGTTTGGAAACATGAATATGACGTCAAGTTGTGACGTAACAAACAACTCACACCAAAGAAAAAGGACCACATATGCCACTGAATGAAATCCCCCATGCTCCGTGAATGCTGCTAACAAAACAATGCAGCAAATCGGATACTGAGAACTTGAAGGGGAAATTATTAGCCAAACAGATGGCTTGATGAAGCGGTGGTGGATGTGCAATATAGGCACCATGCTATAAAGCAAATTTCAATAACAGTCTTATGTTTTTTTGATGTTCATGCCTGACTATTGATGTTGAAGCCTGAAAATTTTGATGTTGAAACGATTGAGCCCAGTGGCATCACTGCTTCTTGGCCAAGGCTTGAGTTCAAGGCACACAAAATGTATATCACCGCCATATTCACGTATTTAGTTGCACAAAAACAAAAATCTACGATGTTCATTTAAAGCCACGGCTGATGCTGCAGTTAATAGCACAATATACAGTATTCTAGCATTCCACAATTATCAGAAAGGAATTTCTGTGATGGTCTTGAAATGAAGTGCGATGCAGCAAGCTGGTGCTCCAGACTAGAGATGGCGCGGACAGAAAATTTGTGTCCGCTGTCCGCACTGCAACAGCAGCTTTTGTCCGCTGTCCGCACCGTGGCCACGTTTGTTGTACTGTCCGCGTCCGCACCGCAAACTCAATATTTTACCCCCCAACAGCAAGTGCCCTTTGTACCCCCTCATCTGAAGCACTGTGCTCCTCATAACATTTTTCTCTGGGTAAAAGATTTGCCAATAAATTTGCCTGTGTCTATTTCGCCTCATAGTGTTAATTTTGCCTCATTACCAATAGCACTGCTGGGGCTATTTTGCCTTTAGCCGAAATTGATTGGTTGAAGTGGTCACATTTTATGACAAGTTCGAAACATATGATCCTGCTTAGTTGATTGTGACGTCAGAGTCCAATGGTCGAGTTTTGTCATGTCTTTAGGGCTGGCAGATTGTTAGTACCTTCTTGTCTGTGCTGCATGTAATGTAGGCTAACCTTAACCATAACCATATCCCTAAAACTTGACCTGAACCTCTAAATCCTTATACCATATTCTTACACCCAAACCCGTTGCCTCTTTGCATATCCTAGTTGTCATGTGGCCACATCAAGCAATCGTCTTCAACTAAAGGCAAATTAAATTTATACCCCAGCACATCCACCATACATATAAAGCATTTACTTCATAAAGCAAAACAGACACTACCTATAAATCTAGAAAATGTTAACTTGCAGACCTGAAAGCATTTTTCTAGTTAGATGTCTACAAGTTAGCTATCCACAATTCTGGATTAATATAAGCAATTCGCATGCCAGTGCATCAGAGCAGTGACTGCAGCACGCCACCTGCAGGTAAAATAGAAGCAATATTCTGCCGACAAATCTTCGCCTAGAGGCATCGCTAAAATGCAGGTATAAGCTGTAGACCAAACAGAAAAAACAACTGTTGTGATATAAGACAATAACTTACGAAAAGTCTCTGTGTTTTGCAAAGATTCATCATTAGATGAACGTCTACGCGGTACACGGCGCTGGTGCGGCTTTAAATTTTCGAAAGTCACGCGGCGCTGCCGTTACGCGGTAAAATTTTCCAAAACCGCACCGCGCGCAACGCGGTCGCGGCGCAGTCGACATCTCTACTCCAGACACAGCTGCGAAAAGCGTTAATCCTTGTTTAACTTTCGGTTAGTGATTACAAGCGCGTATATACAAGTTTGTATTTCATTATCACCAACTTCCACACGGAGCATAAACCTCAGGTAAAGTTCAGCGCATGGCATGAATTCTCCAGCATTTACATTATACACAATGTTTGATTAACCATGGGAAATTGGTAAACCACACTGCTTTGATCAGTTTCGACTAAAAGTTGAAGTAGAATATATATATTTTTAAGCAGTTTCGTTGATTTGCACTGACGCATTTATTTGACTTACACATCAAAAGCTTGATTAACCTGAAAATTGTTAGTGCTACTTTCGGAATTGGGGGGCAATTGCCCCCCTGGTTACGTACCTGCCACTGGCCAGGGTTGGATTTTACAGTAATTCTTACCATCCGATTTTCGTGTCCTAATCTGGATGCAGCGTTGTACAAGTGTTAGGGGTTAGCGAAAAGTGTTGTTAGGGGTTAGCGTTGTACAAGTGTTAGGGGTTAGCGAAAACTGTTTTAAGAAATAATGTAGTATTGTACGAGGCGTAATGAGTTAGCGAACAATTGTGCCTGTAATCTTGTGGTCCTATTCCCAACCAGGACCGTAGCCACGGGAGCAATGCCCAGGTCCATCGCCAGTGGAGGGGCCAGTAGTGCCCGGCCCCCCATTTGAAATCGGTTCCCCCCCATTTCACGTTTGGCCCCCGGATGCTGCATACATCCAATAGTGTATTTTTAAAATGTGGCTCTCCTTCTGGTTTTTGGCCCCTATTTTTGGTTTTTGGCCCCCCTACTGCTAAATCCTGGCGACGTGCCTGGCAATTCCCCCCCAAAATTTTTTGTGCCCAGAAAATTTTTTATTAAAA
>Ga0210059_1017943_pt1 | contig 10017 bp, 7 predicted proteins | sample Ectturendosymbi2_FD_188042 | JGI IMG/M metagenome (GOLD analysis project Ga0210059, IMG submission 188042) | Ecteinascidia turbinata endosymbiont from Florida, USA - Sample 2 (SPAdes) (version 2) | ecosystem: Host-associated > Tunicates > Ascidians > Unclassified | place: Key West, Florida...
TTACTTGTCGTAACCTAGTAGGTGTAAACAGCAGACAAAATTTAGCCCGAAACTGCAAAACGAAACTATCGTGATTGGAGACTGTCCTCTCGCCATGAAGCGAAATATTACAAAACAGCTCCTGCGTCTGCGCGTCAGTGTACGAGATTCTGACAGCATTAGAGCCGGCACTGCCAGAGGAGGAAATTCAGAAACACGTGCGTTCGACGCAATATCAATTTCGAGTGTTAAAAACGTGGATTGTTTCATGTCACTGCGCAGGTGCTATTTAGACAAGGCAGTAACGTTGTTGTTTCGTAATAGTACTATGAAACGTTACAAGGGAAATGTAGGCTGTTGCCTGTTCCAAAACACCCGCATTAGAGACCTGCTGTGACAGCGTGTGGTATTTTATCGGCTTTAATGCTGATTACCTGCGGGGCAAAGGGGTCTGTCATGACAGCCAAACAGACCCCCTAGATGCGCCCCTGATGGCAACTTATTATTTTTACCGTCTCCAAACAAGTAAGTATCGATTATATTTTAGCAGCCGTGTATTCTGCATTTTTCATATTCAGTACTTAAACTAGACATTGCCAAAAAGGATTTGTAACTCCGCTGAGGTTGCATGGCTGAGTTGGCTTTTTTTGTGTTCCTCATATTTTTGTCACTTGAGTCATTATGTGCATTTGTAGAAGGGAAAAAAAGAAAAAATTGTTGGGGATAAAGTTTGGTTTTGAAATTTCACAAGAGATAAATGATTAAAAAAGTTTAAGAACCTCTTGCCCTATGTGAAATAGTCTATAAATTTGTGACATCTTTCCTCATCAGAATGTCCGACAAACAGCGGTGACATTTTATGCTTTAATTACTAATCAAGTGTGATACATTCTTGAGTGGATTAGACTGAGTGGTATCATTTTAAGACCCCTAAAAGACTTCAAGCGAAAATGTTCTGTTTAACTTTTAAAAACAAATCAAATATGACAAAAGCACTACAAGTAGAACATTGCTTACCTCAATGACAACAATGTTTTGAGAAAATCGCTTTGCAATCTTTTACAACCACGTTCTTTAGCAACCTTTGATAATACATTCACTGATTCTAGAGTAGGTGAGCCAGACTTATCAGATGTAAACAGAGCGCAAATGGCATCACAACACCACTTTCTAACATCTGCATCTGGATCATCATTGGCCAGAGGCACAAGAACCATAGTAATGTTGTTGTGAAAGTTGAAATGAGAAGCATTGATATAAAGTTCACATAGAGAATGTATAGCAATTTTGCCAACACTCTGTTGAGCTTCACGTGATAGAAGAAGATTTCTTCCTGTAAAAAATTCATAGATACTCAATAAGTGGTGGTCTAAACAGTTCAGACAGATATTTTATTAAAGATCATTATTCAAAAATATTTAGTTTTGAAGCTGATATGACTGCTCGACCTGATTTACAAAATCAATCACTTCAATTCAAGGTTTAACATGTGGTTTAAAAAGGGTACATGGCCCCATATCATCACTTAGTGATGATGCAGCAGACTTTAAGAAAAACAAGCATACATGTCAAAAATTCCATCTGCATGGCCAGAATCTATTATTGCTCGGGTCACATTGTAGTCCAGTTCTTCATTGCTTGCATCAAATGCAATGCCGACTGCTGTATGGCTGTGAACTTTCAAATTCTATTTTTTACTAAATTCTATCTAAACCAAATGTATTGCAAAACATATCATAAACTATTTTTCATTGTGTCAATCAATAACGTACCAATACAAATTGTACATCCAACTTGAATTACTCAAAAAAATTTCAAAACCACATGAGCAAGCACAACTAATAGCTGAAATGCTGCAAACATCATCAGATGCATCTGTCCATAACAGCATATGCTGCTGTAAACACCAGTTGCTGCAAACCTAGCAGTCTGACACAATGATCACCCAACAGCACCAAAAGTTCATATAAAATTGAGTGATAAACAGGCTTTTCACCAGTTACTTTATACTGTATTATTTCATAAAATAAGCAAAATCATATTCAAGAAAAAGACAATATCACTTAAAAGAATTTCAGCAACACACCTTTCCTTGCCTGAAACCCATTTACCTTAAACCAGCCAGCAGGCCAAACACAGCAGAGTTAAACCAAACTACAGCAGAGTTAAACCTGAGGATATCATAAAGTTGATTGATTGAGATAATGGATTGAGCATTACCAACACAAGTACTGTGAGACCACCTTTCTTGCCTTACCATGCATAGCCTATATAATATTCAGTTGTCCAGTAGTGGGTAAAACAAAATTATTATACCAGAAGTGACAAAGTGACAACATACACACTAAATAGTGTGTAATAATCTTATTACACAATTACAACTAAACTTGCAAAAGTATTTCAATATCTGTTGTTGCAGCTTCAATAAAATATCGATGAAGAGAAAATACTGTGCTGCAATTGCAAGAGAAGTTTGACCTAACAATAAATGACTTTTTTGACCTAATAACTTGGGAGTTGCTCATTGCATGAGTGTGACATTTGGTCTGTTGACGTTTCATAAACTTAAAAAAACAAGGAAAATTTTTGACTTTACTGACTTTTAATTGCCTTAGACATGATCAAGATCAGCAAGATGAAGCTTGAAAATCTACCTAAACCAATTTTCTAGTCTCAGCTCCATTGCCACTCCTTGGGATAGCATGTGTATTATGGGAGTTGTTGTCAACCTTACCCTTTGGGCAATATTTTGTCTATCAAGTACCCCTTGGCTGTAAGAATGAGCACAAAAATGAGAAATGTACTGATAATTATTGCACTTTTATGTTAAAATTTCACTATAAAAACACTTTAAAAAATTCATGTAGCGCTTGGAGCACTTTGGCATACCCCCATTTGAGAACCACTATATTATGGCATGATATAGGGGACTGCAAAGTTTAAACGAACAAAGTATTGACTTTTAGGTATGTTCGCAACGTTTTTGGAGAATTATGAAAAACAATCTAATGGAAAAATATTTGAACAAAAATACAACTAAAATTGTGACAATGCTTATAAACTTAAATTGTATAGTTACTGCATGTTCACGAAAAAGTTAACATATAATAATGAAAATAACACAACATGTGTGTTTGTTGGGGGTTGGTGCACAATAAAAAAATAATGCAACAAATGCAGTACATATTGCTTAAATGACCGAAACGCACTTGCTTTCGTCAGACTGCGTTTTCCCAAGTTCACGTAAGTGGTAATTAGCCAAAACTATTGCTGCCATTTTCTAGCAATCTCAAAGTGTGATCTTCAGCAGATCAATTAATTTTCACATTGCATCACTGTGACAGTGGGCATAAAAAAAAATTCTTTATAAAGTGCTTCACAAAATTGGTTCCTTTCAGGAAGCAGAACAAGTTTTATAACTCTAATAACCTTTAATTATATAATGCCAATTATTTGAAATACATATGAGCATGGAAAGTTTGGTCATTCTAAATATCCACTACTGCAAACCATGTACATTCAAACCTACTGAAATTATTTCATAACATTGTATATAAAATAAAATCATTTTTCCAGTACATGATACTACCTCCTGCAAAGTATTCTTTGCTTAGCAGTTGTATAAACTCATATGATAATCATAAATTTTCATGTAAGTAAAGGAAAATATACCATTTGGTTGCCTCCGGGCTTTGATCATATTTTCCAATATTTGCAAAAAGCTTTTGTATTGTTGAACCAGACCTTCTTCATACTCAGTAAGCTTTTTAACATCTTTAGAAAGTTTGACTTCTTTTTCTTTCTCAGTGCGTTCTCTGATTCTGTAACCTGAATAAATTTGAATATCAAAGCATTCAGAACAAGATGCCATCCTAAGTCAACATGAAAACAATACAAGTCTTTAGCACTAGCATGCTCTTTTTATACAACTTTTATACAGCACCTACAGTTAAATAAATCATTTAGTTACTTCTGTTTTTCATTTAAGTGTTTGTCTTAGACACAAGCACCATATCACATTTAGTTAACACTTTGAGAGCCAGCGTACAATATATTCGTACTTCGATTTCGGCCTAAAAAACAGCAGTTTTTGGTTGCCTTACCAATACCCTAGTTCCTCTGCCAACTGCGCTAGAGAGCTGTTCAAGGGCTCAAACAGATCGGCCAGTCTAGTAGATTGCACCCGAAAAAACATTATTCGGTTGGGGGGTGCAGATTTTTTGTGACTGACGACATAAGAAAGTAGTTTTTTGGGTCATTTTGGCTCATGTTGCCTGGCCTAGGGCCCAACCGCTAGGCCAAAAGTGTTTCTCTGAAGTTTTCATTGGAAACTAGGCTCGAGTCCGAGTCTTTTGAGCCTTTGATCGACTTTCTAGTGTTTCTGGTTCAAAAGTTATGATCTAAAATAAACAAATTAATTAATTATCTAATCAGCTAATTAGTCAAATATTTTTACTAACTTACATCATAATTTTTGAATCCGAAACCCCAGCAGGTCATCCAAAGTATCAAAAGACTTGGATCGTAGCCTAGTTTCCAGTAAAAACTTCAGCGAAATTCTACCACCTAATGGTTGGTGCCCAGGGCCAGGCAAAGTGGGTCAAGGTGGCCTAAAAGTCCTCCACTCACAAAAAATTTTTTTCGAGTGCAGACTAGAAGACTTGCCGCGTCTTTTGACGCTTCGACCAGGTCCGTAACCCGAACAGGAGCGGAGATATTCCCACACAAAGCCACGTGCGTTTAGGCGTTTTTTTCTGAAAATTCCTGAAAGCAGCAGGACGCCAAAGAGTTAAGGTAGTGTCAATTTTACCAGAGATATTCTGGCGGCAACAGATCAGCTGTAGCTATTGTGCCAGCAGTCGAAGATTCGGTCTCGTGGCATGACGCAATACCAACAAAAAGGTCACTTTGTCAGGAAAACGCTGTCCTGTTCATGATGTAATGGTTATGTGTTGCGGCTGCTATGCCAATGGTTTTCGGTTCGACTCCCATGTTACCGACTTTCGTTTTTTTTCTTTGCTTTTTTTCAGACTCCGCAAAGGTGCTACGTTTAGGGGTTAGTGTTGTTAGGTTAGGGTTTGGTTATAATTAGGGTTAGGGTTATGTTAGCTTGTTAGGGTTAGGTTAGTGTTAGCTTAGCATTGGGTTAGGGTTAGGGCTACGGTTAGGTTGTAGGTTTATCTTTTAGTTACATTTACTTCCTTTCTACCAAGCCTTTTGCTGCTGCAATCCTAGGGGAAAAATAGACACTGTCTTTAGTTAAAAGAACACAAAGGAAGACAAATGCTTTTACACAATCCGTGACAATGCTGCACAGGGGAGGAGTTAGTTGATACATGTAGTTGACACTGGAAAGTAGTGGCATAACTAGAGGTTTGAGCCAGGAAAAAAAATTAGCTGAAAAGAGCCCACCAGCCAACACTCAGAAGAAAACTTGAGAAATGATGGTGAATCTAGATGTGGGTGACTACACTAAATCCATAAATCACTGGAAAATACTCTGATAAATGTAAAAAATAACCTAGTGAAAACCAAAATACAAGCTAAGTGGGGTCCCAGTTTTTACATTTAACTTGCCAAGGGCAGTGATTTGCTCCTTTTTCCTCCATCAGTTACACCACTGCTAAAAAGGAACAAACATTCAAACAAGGCACTAATGACTACTGTATTCATTCATTATCAGACAGAAGCGTAAAATGAGAGAAAAATGAAAATTTGTACATCACGTACCATCACACAATAGAGTTGATAAAAAGTAGGATCAAAATGCACTTTAGCAAGTTACTTCATTTTTATGAAGCAAAATCAGCCACATACTACTCTATACAGTTGTGAAGTGTGTGCACATAACATTGACTGATTCATTGAGTCAATCCTTAATATGTAGAAATTCAAAATTCATACTTACCAGGTATGATGTCTATGAATAGACAAGACAAAGAAGCAATCACCAGCTTTTGAACAGTAGCACAACTTTCAGGAAAACTTTGATCTTTTAGCAGTAAACGAAGCTCTTTTAAAGATTTCAAACTGTTTTGTGGATCAACAGATACTTCTTGTACAATTTTTGCAATTTTGATTTTATACCTATCAATCTGTTTTTTTCTTTTAGAAAGTAGTTCATCCTTGGACAAATGAAGCTTCACTTCATCAAGTTCCTCAAAAATTTTTGTTGATGGTGTTTCAGGTACAGTTTCTTTTTCCTGAATTTCAACACTCTGCATTATGATTTTTCCGGATGGTTCTTTAATAGGCAAAAGATGACGTGACTGAACCAACTTCATACTTTTGTCAACATGTTCTTTTGAAACTCTTGGCTTCTTCTCAAACAATGTTTCTTCATCTCGAGAAGTTTTGCAATGTCTACGTTTCCTTGAAGATTTTTTTATGGCCATTTTGTTACTGTTTGCAGAAAAATACACACTATGCAATTATGACTAAACATTAAGAAAACAATTCAGTGGCAAATACTGTTGTCAAGAAATGAATTTGGTGTAAACAAGGTGTTTTGATAAAATGAATGAAAAAGTTTATGCTGAGAAGAAATGGTTTCTCTCAACCAAGAACTAAAGAGAAAATGACAAATATGAAACACATAAGTTTTTGCACAATAGGTTTTCAAAATCGAATTCTTAAATTTAAATTATGCAAATATCTTGCTTGCTTTATGTTACCAGTATCTAACAATAAGAAACTTGCAAAAGAAAAGTGAACCACAGACTCGAATAAAAGCAAAAACCCAACTGATGAAGATCGAAAGTCAAATGGAAAAAGAGGATCTTTGCAAACATACTGCGTTGGCAAGGCTATTTGACATCCATGCTCAACTTCATCAAGTGCACAAGGAAACAATCACATCACTCAGTGATTGCATGAACTGAGTGAATGACATCACTCACTGCCACAATTATTACTTAGTGACTTGACCTGATTCAAATCACAACGAGCAACAAGTGGTACACAGGCCTTCACAATTTATAAAACCTTTGCTCAAAACATTACTTCAAGCAGAGGTTTTTTAGAACTTTGAAAGCAATGGTTCTTTAGACACTACATAATATCATATTATGTAGTTTTTTATACTATACTTAATTATACAAATCAAAACACTCAAAATAAAGAGAACATCGAACATAATTACACTAACAATATAGTGAAGAGTGACTCAGTCAGCCATCTCCTGTGAGGGCAACTGCAAGGATCATTCCCATACAACAGCTTACAGAAGTGTTAAAGAGAGAGTGGTAGAAAAAATGGTAACTTATGAAAGGTAAGCCTATTGAGAAAATTGAAGTTAGCAGATTTCAAAATGAGATGAAAATGCATATTGTTGACCAAAATCTTACATGCTGTTGTTGACCTAGGCATAAAACATTGTGGTAAAATTATTAATTTGATGTGCTGGCACTGCCAACACAACATGAAAAAGAGAGGGATAAGTACAACCAAGGAGTGATTGACATTGAGAAGTCTTCATTCAATCCCTTTGTCTTTACAAGTGGTGAGATGGCACCAGAATACACCAGTCAAAAAAGGCTGGCTAAAAAGATAGCTGAAGAATGCAGGGAGCCATATGCATCAGTCATGACTTACATTATGACAAAGCTCAGATTTGCCCCTTTGAGGAGACCTATGTCAACTCAGCCGCCACTTGCTCCAGCCGCCAGTCGCCTCCAGTACGGACGTCGGCGAAACGCAAACGCGTTACCGGAGCGCGGCCACATTCAACGGATTGAACCAATATTAGCGATCATAGCCGTGGAAAAATTATTAATATTTCAACCGAAATGGGTCATTTATATGTCAAACATTACATTTTGCTTGATTAAAACTTGCGCTCAGATCTCGAATAGCTTGTTAAAGAGCGTTAACCTCTCCACATTTGCTCAACACTAAACCTTCAAAGCTAGTAAAAGATGGCTTCAATCAATCGAATATTACGCTCATATCCGTGGAAAAATTATTAATATTTCAACTGAAACAGGTCATTTATATGTCCAACATTACATTTTGCTTGATTAAAACTTGCGCTCTGATTTAGAAAAACTCCTAAAAAAATGCTGAACTTTTGACTTTTCCGCCGCCAGTCAACGCTCAATTTAGTGCATATTCTGACGCCAGTGGCAACACTGATTGATACTAAACAGCAGTCAGCAACCACTAGCTTTAGCACGCAAGTAGTAACGTTTTCGTGCCATTTGTGGAATCGGCATGATGCACGAGTAGAGAGTCAAACCCATGCCAAAAGAAACGATTGTTAGGAAAACGTTACCAGCGAAATCAAATATATTTTTATTGAAGAAAACCGAAAATACTTCTAGGTGTTTCAGTAGCGATTACTAAAGCTGCCAGACAGTTAAACTTGTAGAGAAATCAGTTGCTGTTGGGCCCTTAACACAATATAGGAATATAATATAGAGTTCGCTTTTGAATCGCTTTTGAATCACACATTTTTCAAATGAGGATTTTATTTGAAACAAATAAATTTTATCACTGGGTGCCTTTGGCAATGGGGGTCCGGGGCAATTGCCTCCGTTGCTCCCCCTTTAATCCGGCCCTGGTGCCAAGAACCTTTAATTTGGCTTACTGTAGAAGTTAGAATGGACAGGTAATACTTACGTGTTGCGTACAAGCTTTTTCGCGTTTTTCATGAAATGGCTGGCACAGAGATGCAAAAAAGGTTCGTCTGTGAAAGATGCCCTTCTCCTTCCGTGAATGATTTCCCAGCATTTTTTGAAATATCCTTCCAACGAATCTTTGAACATGGTTATCACGATGGCATTGATCAGAGCCATGCTACCGTCACACATGACCAAACGTGGATAAGATTTGGATGGGAAAAGCTTTCTTTCAGCGCGCCAGATTCGATTCAAGAAGTATGATATGGTCGGAATGTCATGACTCCATGTGATCAAGGTTGCTACAGCCAATGGGGGATTGTTTTTTACAGGGTGCCGCACAACTATTTCATAAATGTAGCAGTGTTGCTCACCGAGCAAGACATTGCCCGTTTCGTCTATGTAAATAATGTCATCCTTCCACACGTTGTGCAGTATGCGGATGGTCTTATTACTATAAAAAATTACTGCTGGTGGATCTAGGCTGATCGACTGAAGCGTAGCACAGGAAGCTGACATCTGATTTTGATTTTCTTTAATGCTCTGCAGGGCCAACCAAACATTACCTGGAGGAGTTGCAATCTTTCTGATCTCCTAACGAATTTGTTTCAAGACTCCTTTTGATGGGCAACTGTCCCGACACCCACTTTCACGAGCGTCTTGGTCCACATTTTGCAGCATTTCCAGATGATGTAAACGTGGGTTTTTATGTTTCAATAATTTTTTAAGTTCGTTTCGAGCAGGTCCTTGAACATAGCGAGACGCTTTTTCTGTTAGTGAATGACAGACATCTCCTTGAAACCGAGCATGCAACTGCAGATTAGCGTCAATTTGACAAACGAATGTAACGTTGCAATTGGAAAAAATGCAGTAACCTTCACACCGTAAGATTACTCCGCTCAGTGTGTTGTCATCTCGAAGACTAGCAGCATGTCTCTTGAAGGCGAAACTACACACGGCATTGACGGTTTTCAACCCTTGGATGACCTCATATCTCCAACTTACATTGGTGAACACCCGCCCTTTTTGAGATTTTCTACACTCCTTCCACACTGATATGTTGAAAGGAACGTTTAGCTCTTTCTTGAAATGCTTTGTATAGTTTGTTGACACAACCGCAGCATTTTCAGCTGATTTTTCTCTTGTTGAGACAGACACTTTCGGCAGCTCCTCTTTATCACTAGAAATGTTTGATTTGATGTCTATATTTCCCTCCGCCCGTTTGTGAAGCACCTGCACAAATTAATTTACTTTTTTTGAGATCAGTTTTTCATATTACAGCCATATTCTGTCGGAGAGTTCGAGATTTAGCCTACTTGTCCCATAATGAGCAGAAAATGAATTAACGAAAAGGGAAGCAGAGCCCTGTGGCTTTGATTTTGTCCACTCATAACTCAACAACCAATAAAGCTAGAGAGCT
>Ga0210059_1017944_pt1 | contig 10017 bp, 5 predicted proteins | sample Ectturendosymbi2_FD_188042 | JGI IMG/M metagenome (GOLD analysis project Ga0210059, IMG submission 188042) | Ecteinascidia turbinata endosymbiont from Florida, USA - Sample 2 (SPAdes) (version 2) | ecosystem: Host-associated > Tunicates > Ascidians > Unclassified | place: Key West, Florida...
AGGACAAACAGTTGCAGATTATAAAATGTTATCTTTTCACCTTTCAATAAATGTAATCATCATTGTGGTATCATTTAAAATCCTGGATTTGTGCCCAATCGCTTTGTTTCAACAATTGTGAAACACCCTGTATAATCCCGCCAACGCAGGGGGAAGTGTCCTGCCAAACACAATTCTTATTATCATTATTATTTCCATTCTTTTTAAAAATAAACACGACGACAGTGCCGCTGACCTGGAGCTTCGCCGTCCATGCTGAGGCTGTTCGAAATCCAGACCTCCTGGTAAAAGATCCCGATGCACTCTTCTTTCCTGGCGATCATGGGGTCGTTGCACGCCGCCAGTTTACCACCGTACATTTGCACGCCGAAGCTGGCGAAAATGAACATGAGACCCACCAGCAGGATCGACACCTGTGACAATGCGCGCGTCACAACCCGCTGTATGACTGAACGCTGTCGAATAACTTCAGAAAAAAACAGAGGTTCCCTGTACCGGCGAGCAGTTTGACTCCCAGCCTTTATGGTCCGATACGGATCCACGCGGGCCTCACAAGGCTAGTTCAGCTCTTTTTTCCTCTTGCCACACGTGTTTTCACCCTGGATTAAATGCGGCCTAAGGAAGCCACGCGGGTACACAAATTCCCTCACAGTCAAGAGTGTGAAGAAGACCCTCAGCTAAGCATGACTGTACAGTAGTGATAGCAGGAAATCTGCACCGAAACGCTTTTTTAAACCGCAAAACCGAATGATGTTTGCAACATGGCCAGGCTGTGGTAATCGGAAATGCCAAATACAACTTCGTGCATTTAATACAACAGGCTGCAACAATGACGTTTTCTGCGTCTCTAATATACTTGCAATGGTCGCACCACGAAATTCCTTCTGCAGGTGAGACGCATTGAAGCACATACGCTGGGATGGCCCTTTTTGCCAAGATTGGAATCACGACTGTTGCGATCGGAAATCCCAAGCGGCATATGCGCAAAGCTTCGCACTGTGGCAGCAAGCAACAATAGAGTTCACATGCCATGATCACTCTCCGCGTACGCTAACCGTTACGTTCAATCGTTCACAAGTTAATATCGGCAGAGCTTCCACGCCACGATCACTCTTTTATTGCTTGTTCGCGCCACATATATGTATGGTGTTGTTCTTCACGCACATCCCGTTCGTGGTGAATCACACAATCAACGCAACACCCCCGGAGAGGTTGCAACACGACCAAGTCGTACGTTACGAATGTCAATCTCTCCGCAACGTGCTCACCATCGCTATATCGTTCAGTCCTCGTGAAAGTTCGATTACGACTTTACGTATTTGCGGCACGAGCTTGAAAATTCGCAGAGGTCGCAGACATCGCAACACCATCAGAGACTGACTGGCCGGACCTGCACAAACAGTCTCAATAAAAAGCATGCAAAAGATCCGGATTAATGTATCGTTTGAATACAACCATCCGATAGCAGAAGCGCACACGAACTGGGGTTGATCGAACGACATGCGGTCTAAACGAGACAATAGCTCTGTAGCTCCATCGGTTGACGAGTTATGGCCCAGCGTGTCCTGATGTTAAAGGGTTTTAAGAAACACCACGCTGTACGACCTTCTGTAGATTTTCACCACATCGTGATAAATGATTCGATAGGAGATCTTGAGCAAAATTATCAAAGAGCAATAATTGGACTTGTAAAGACAAAGAATCGAAGCGAATTCCACTAAAGTTTGTACAAAAGAAGGATGCTTTACCGCCGGTGGTGAGCAGATGAAACACAAAAACGACAGAAACAAGGAAAATGGCAACGTCGAGAAAACCTCCAAGATCTTTGAAGATTGGCTTCGGCGTAAAAAACAATCCATTGGCAAATACCTGCATGAAAGAAAATAACATTTTACCTGTGCACACAAGCTTTAGTCACGGAGCGGAGAGGAAGAACTTAACATTTCGCCAGTAACATAGCCTCACGGAATTAACCAAATTTAGGCAACACCTTAATTCCTCAGCAAAATCTCATACCTTCCACTTTTAAAAAAACTTTGGAGTTAACAACACCAAACATGAAGCCACAAATTTTATCTCACCTATTTGTTTTACTTCCGCCATGTTTTCAGTGCAATAAAAATTTAAAATAGCAAAAGCGCTACTAATATCGTAAGCCAAGGGTGGCCAACTTGTCTTCGACTATGATCGACAAGAAAATTTCTTGATTAAAGTCACAAGTACAAAATGTTATAAAATGCAACGTTTTTGTAAATGAACTTGTAGGCTATGTACCACACAACTTGTATGTCCTGTAAACGAACTTGTATGTACCACAGATTTACCATCGAGAGCCGTCTTTTCATGTTTCGGTTACTTTAGTACTTCACAATGTTAGACGAAAAGAACGTTCAACAATTTTCATTTGAAAAATGTTTTTTTAGGTATCTTGTTTATTCAATGTAAAATCAGGCACGATTGACCAACTGATACTCGGCGATCGACCTGTTGGCCACCCCTGTCGTAAGCAATACAATTACAAAAAAATTTGCCTGAAATGCCTGTAAGCACAAACAAAAAAGTGTGATCGAGAAAGGTAACACGGAATGCCTGACCCTTGTTACAGTTATCTGTATCGCCCCGAACTGCTGAGGTGAGCAAAAGCAGAAAGATGTTAATTTGGACATTGAACTAATACGAAAGCAACCAGCAACAATAAAAATCACCTATCAGATCACTCTATTCATACCAGTTTGCACTGTTCTTATACAGCGGTAAGTGAATTTCGATCCTTCGCTTGTGGTGACTATCACAGTGACTTCTTAACCTTGGGCACCATCTATCGTTGACCACTTTATTCACTTGTGGGCGCCATCTGCAGGCCGCCACACCCTGCACAATGTTATCGATTTTCACGTACGAATTGAACCGTAACAATTGCGAAATGAGCGACGGAACTGGCACCACCAACTAGGTTGTTTGAAACAACACTAAACGCAAAACATAAAATAGGGTTGAGCAAGTGTTTTACTGTATTGTAGGTTTGCTAACCTCACCCAGGGTTTTTAAGGTGTTATAGGGACCCGATTCGAGTCCTTAGAACTGAAAAATCGGGTTATAGAATAAAAAAAAATCACCACCGGGTCCCTAGAATCAGAGAAAATCGGGTTTTTGCAAGTCCATAGCAGGTGCCTAACATTTTCCTTAAAAAAAAACCATGCTCATACCAGAAGTAAACGTGCTCAACACAAACACAAAGAACAAAGCATCGAACACCTTCAACATGAGCTCGCATCCCATCGACAGAGCGAACATGTATTCAGCAGCTTTCAACTCTGGTGTGTTGTGGATGCGCTTGGTCGTTGTTTCCACCATCATTGAAGAGCATGACGCGATCGTGACCATGATCATGAACCAATCGAGGTACGGTACAAGTCCGAACAGATCGCTGCAAAACTCGATGTAATTGCCACGGAAACGAAAACACTGCCTAGGGAAAGTTTTTTTTAAACTGCGCAAAAAATGACCGAATTTTATGTTGCTACAGAAAAAATATCACAAAAGTTTTTTTTACCCGGTTGCTCGGCCATTTTTTTAATGTAAGGCGAAGCGGTCCTTGAGGATTCTTAAATTCAGTTTGAACCAAATCGTGACCAGCCTCCCGTGGTGGAAATGGAAGGAAAAAAATTATTAAACGTTAAAGGGAGCTGCCTGCTTTCTTAGAGGGAAACACTTGGAAGGACTGAATTCAAGCCAGGTTTTAAAGTTTGTGGGGGGAAATACATTTTTAGTGGGGGAAAGATTTTTGTTTTCACTGTATGTTTAAAACAAATTTTTCTACAACGACTACAACCTCCGCAACTGCTTATTTGAAGAGTCGTGTGTTCAGGGAGTCTGGCCCGCGCATTACCACGTTAACCTTGCTTTTTTAAGGGGTGCATTTTGAAAAGGCCGCACATCCAGTGCGTTCAAACGCAAAGTAATGTCGGATCACTCACTGCAAAGCTTTGGTCCATCCCGTTTGCGCAACACCATGTTCTTCTTTGTTCGGCCTTTTCCCGTATTGAGCCGAGACGATCGTTTGACAAAACCTGAGAGTATTTTCGTTACGCAATAAGCAAAAGGCATGAGTCGAAAACGACGTTTTACAGGAGCCAACTAAGGAAATAATCTAAAAGTTGCGTAACTTAATGCTAACTAGTAGTGAATGCAAAAACTATGATTACAAAAATATATTTGACGGAGAAGCGCTCTACAGTGCCAACAAGTGGGCAGTCTTCTTCAAAAGTAAGAAGTGTGGAGATGATGTCTGCCGTTGTAAAATGCTGTTGCATTGAGCACAGTTTTTGTAATCTTTTTCGACTGGATACAAACGTTTTGATATATAGTTTTCAAATAAACGCAAATTTAGCACTTGATTTTATCACTTTGAGACAACTAAATAGCAAGGCACTTGTCTTTAGGTGCGATAAGCGATTAGATGGGGTTTGCGGTAGGCTGAAGCGGTACGGAATGAAGTTCCTTTGAACTCCATTTAATCAAGCACCTTTTAAATCTTTAGTAAACTTTTCCGCGTTTTCTCATCGGGGAGTCGGGTCGCGCTTCGAACCTCGTGTATAAATTCGATAAACAAGTTGCGAGGTGCAACAATTCTCAGATAAAGATCCTTAATGTATGTGAATTCCCATACGTACTAGCTACTTAGACATCAAAAGCGAAACTGCAAATGACGAATTAGACGAACAAAACGCTTCTCAGGGATAGGAAGAGGTGACGAATTAAGCAAATTGACGAGTTAGACGAACAGAAATGTACACAAAAGATGAGGATTCTGCCGGGACTGACGAAAAAGTACCGAATTAAGCGAATTGACGAATTAAACGATGACGAATTAGACGAGTTCTACTGTACTTACATCAAACCATGCAGTGGGTTCTGTTTTCGTTCTGAAGATGTTTTAAGACAAATGTAATCGCGATTGCAATCGTGATTACTTTCAATGTAATCGTAATCGATTACATTGTAATTTTGTTTATTCGAAATCGCAATCGAGCAGGTGGCAAGTAATCGTATAGCAAGTAATCGTATTCGATTACATTTGTGCTGAAACCGCCCCATGTCTGATTTCAATAACGACTTTGACTACAGTTTCGAAAAATAAGACAAAATAAATTATCACCTTTTCTTATCAGAGTATACGCGAAAACACTACAGTGAGCGACAATCCTAATCAAAGAAAACTTTCTACTCTTGGCAGACTTTGGCATTGAACTAAAAAGACATTATAGGAACGATTCATTGTAGTTTGGCTATAACGACAGTTCGCATAGAACGACCCTTTTTCTCAGGTCCCATGAAGATTCACCTGCATTTGGAAGTTACAAAATATAAACATTTTCTAATTTTACCTCATGCATGGACTAAAGCTGCATTTCTTTCATTTTGAAAGTTTTTTTTTATGTACACAATTATGCAATATGTAAATCTATTTATTTTTGTTTGTGTCTTTAGTTTTTCAAGCAGGCAGTTCAGTATTTGATAGGCATAGACCTTTTCCATCCCATCGTAAACCTTGTGTGAGCAAGGTCTTGTTACCTTATGCAATTACCGTAATCTTACAGTGCAAAGACAACCGTGCACTGTTAGCTGTCTGGGCTTGTTAGCATTCTTACGAAAGTTAATTTTGTTGGTATAGCATTTAATTTTCTAATTAAAGGAGCAAGCGAAAAAAGTTCTTTTAATGTTACTTTATTGAATTTTGCCTAGAATTGAGTTCAGCCTTTTGGTCCGGCCCTCCATAATATTGTCCGGTTCTCAAGTGGCCCCATGGAAACATAATTGCCCATCCCTGGTCGAAACTGCAACTACTGCATAAGCTGGCTTGTTCTCTTTACAGTAGAGATGGCACGGGCCGCTAATGGTCCGGATTTTGGGCGGGCCGCTGAGGTTGATTGAGCGGGCCGCTAACAATGTTTTTAGCGGTTGGACTTCACCGAGCCGCTACGAGCCGCCCGCTGACGTTGAAAAAACCTTTAAATTTTTTTGAGTTGAAAGAACCACTCGGTGGCAATAAAAGTGACTGAAACCACTTGGCATTCCTTTGCTGTTGCTGAATTTTAAGACAAATTTGCTTTCCCCATATGTGAGTACTCCGCCAGGCGCGACTGGCAGGTACATTTTTAAGAAAGATTTCGTGCATGGTGATAACTTCTTGCATGAGCGTGGCGGTCAGCGGTTTTGGTGCTGAGTTACTTCTTGGAGGAAACGTGTTGTGCAACATTTTGATGGCGTGCTATAGGTATTTTTGATATTTGCACCAAATCACAATCGCTTTGTAAGTAAGGTTGTGGGGTTTTACGTTTAGAGTTTTAGGTTTAGGGATTTAGGTTTAGGCTAAAGGTTGACGGTTTTATGGTGAGGGTTCAGGTTTAGGCTTGTAGGATGAGAGTTTTAGGTTGAGAGCAGAACGGCCTCCAGAAAGTATTCAATAGTGATGCTTTACTTTTGTGCGGGGGTCTTGACATTCTAAAAATGACAACAAATCCATTGATTTATACAGTATAGTTTAATATTTCAGTTTGTGGGTGCTTGGAGCTTTCTTTGGGGGGGCTAAACCCAAAAAGCTATCCTATGGTGACGGGACTGGTTGAGGGTTTTATTTTTAGGTTTAAGCTTTAGGGATTGAGGTTAAGGTTTTATGATCAGGGTTTTAGGTTTAGGGTTCTAAGTTTAGGTTTAGGGTTTTGGGCTTACACACTAATCCAAGCATGTAACTTTGTTTATTGTGCTTGTCACATCACATGTCCACTTCAACCAATCATGTTCCACAACAGGCAAAATAGTCTCCGCAGATATTTTGGAGGCAAAATATCCCTTGGAGATATTTTGCCTCAGGAGACAAAATAGACAAGACTGCCAGTTGTTTAGCGGGCCATGGACGGGCTGGTTTGGAAAACAATAAATGTCGTCGGTCCACGGGTGGATAATGGGCTGAATGTCGCGGGCTATGGGCGGCCCGGGCCTGAAAAATCTTGGACTGTGCCATCTCTACTTTACAGTTCTCTTAGTCGTGTTTTCAAGAAAAAAAACGGAAAACGCGAAAGTATGCTGGAAAACAAGTGTTTTTGAAAAAAAAGCAGGAAACAACTATCCGAAATGCCATGATGCGAAAGATAAACTAGACAAAGAGATAGTTTAGTAGACAGGACTGCTAACTTGCGAAATCTGCTTTCCCTCTTTATCAGGAAGAGTGGTGTGTCGAATAGAGGATGGTTTTCCCGAAGCTCCTCCTCCATCCGCTGCCGCTTGAGTAATGCCTGTTGCCGTTTCAGATGCAGTTGCTTGAAATCGATATCTTGGGCAGCTTGGTCATTGTAAAGTGGATCTGCCTAAATAAGGTTCAATAATGGACACGGCAGCAACTAGCTTGTAACCGGTAAAGGACTGCGAGTTCAAGACCCAAAAAAGGCATTCGACCTTAGTCTATCTAAGTAACATTACAGAAGATTTCGTTTGCTGTCAGGTCAAAAAGCAGTCATAGCTGCGTCATTTCTTCGAAGACATTGAAAAAGCAGCAGTGCATGATAGTTTTATCACAGCGTGGATGTTTGCGACCGAGTGAAATGTAAAAAGCAGGTCTCGCCTACTCGCAGATAGCCCCGTGGATTCATGCAAGATGTTGTATCTCTTAATGGAAGAAATCACAGGCACGAGAGATCACGGTCAAAAAGATACTCCGTCACACAAATTATGTGTTTTATTTTCTATAGATGGAAAAACTATATAAGCAAAAACCTGTTGCAGAAACACCACAGTGAGACCGCGTTTCACAGTTCAAGGGGTGGTGGAATTCTAACAACGTCTATGACCTTTCTGAAAGCAAAAAGCATGTAAAATCAAAATATTTCTCTAACTCTTGTCATGAAGTTGCAACGGGTGCAGCGCAGATGTCATGAAGCAAAACGAACCTGGGAAGGGTTTATGTTGTTAACGTCGGACTGGCGCTTGTCGTCGTTGAACACGCGACGAACGTAAGGTCTCCTTTCCCTGCGGGCCACGTGCTGCGCGTTGAGCAGCATGACCGAAGTCGCAGACCGGTCGGAGGAGAGTCCCGTCATCAGCGCGGAAGAGACTGCGCGGAACAGTTGCCGTGTCAGATCTTTTCGAAGGTCGCTCGCATTAAAATTGATCTCCAGCGTCGCGTGCCGCCGCAGCAGCAATGGCCGGGTTTGACTCAAGCAATGCGCGACAACAAGTTGGAGTAACAGTTTGTTTCTTTGGCAAAGGTGAGAGCACTTCAAACGCACACAGGAAGCTGGCTGTCTGCAACGCGGGGCTAACTCGCGCGCATTCTGTGAAATTTGCGCTCGACGCACTCGACGCACAAGAGTGACTGGTCTCACTTGGTGATGCTGCATTTATACCCGTATTTTTTACAACTTGAGACTGCGTTTGATACCCGCGCAACCAATCAAGCAGCTTTAACTGGATCAGAGCTTTGTAGAAGGGGGATGCATCTGTGCAGATACACGCACGAAAATGGTCATTCAAGCAGTTATCAGCTAGCGGTAGTATCGGCAGCAGATTTTTTATTTGTTTCAAGTTTGTCGTCTTTTGAAATCAGCCTTAGATTTTAACTCCATTCAGACTGGAGCCTTGAAAGTACAGCAAATTTTTGCACGTTAGTGAATAACGTAAGTATACCAGGGCGTGCGGATAATTGCGAGCAATCTCCCATCAGGGCTTTGAGAAGTGCTGGCTTGTAGGAATCAACGTCTGATTGCTTTTCGCAGCTCTGAAAAACCAACACCACTTACAGCGACAAGAAAATGGCATAGAAAATCATATACAGTATAAGTTTACACAAAACGCCTGTGGCTTGCCGCTGTCAGTTAAAAGCATTGCATTTCCGAAAAATCTTGCTAATTATGTGGAATAATAGCATGTCATATTTAAAAAACACTTAAAATTTATCACATACCCACCGGAAAAAATGCGAGCGATTACGGCAAATAGATAATCAAGACAAGAATTTCGTCATTGCTATGCACTGAAGATGATAACAGTTGTTATCGAAACGTTTGCAAGATGTCAGTTGTATCGTTTGCTTTGGCCGTAGTATTTAGTATAAGGCTATTTAGCACTTCCGCTTTTCGTGTACCAAAGAATTTCGCCCATTCCACAGCATAACGAAGGTGAAATCGCCGGCACAACAGCAACTTTCAATTTCACGGGCTCTGCCCCAGACATCGCACTCCTCGGTTTTGCTAAGACGCTGTTGTCTCCATCTGCCCAGCATGGCAGATACACAAGAAATACAAGCAGAAGTAAATAACCACAAGCAACTTAGTCGACCTTATCTGACACATCAGGTCAAATCAGGCGATTTTCCTCGTGACATCTGGTCAAATGTAATGGCTTTCGCTGGGCGAATTTGCCCAAGTGAATTATTGATGGGGCAAAAAGGTTTGGTGCAAGTAAAGCGAGCTTTCCAAGTCGGATATTGGTGGCTTGGCACTGAGATCCCTAGAGTAAGCTCAACAGTACACGACAAGTTGAAGAGATAACTCTGCTCCACAATATTTGCGAGGAGCAAGTAAACGAAGTTGCAGATTAAAAAAAACGAAGAAAAAACGTTTTCTTTTGTAGGAAAAAAAACGAAACGCTTATGCTAAAGATTTGTTCGCCCGGACGGAACTGCATGGAATATTACGAGAATATAACCGACTGCAACATTTTGCATCATTTCCGGATGTGTAGCAAGACGTCATTTTTTTCAGAAAAGATCACTTTCAACGTGTACAGGTAAGAAATTTGAGTTTTGTGTTTAGCAGCTGCGCTGCGATAATCGCTGGAATTTAAAAGACGATGAAATATTTCAGAAGCGTAAAACAAAGAGATTGGTGTCTATTTCACTTAAAAGCACTAATGTTTCTGTATGCTTTCGAGGAATCAGTCGACTGCCATCTGCTTTCGTCTTTTTGCGATGATTCAAACTTGCACATATCTCTATTCAAGTATGTACTTTCCACGATGGGT
>Ga0210059_1017945_pt1 | contig 10017 bp, 4 predicted proteins | sample Ectturendosymbi2_FD_188042 | JGI IMG/M metagenome (GOLD analysis project Ga0210059, IMG submission 188042) | Ecteinascidia turbinata endosymbiont from Florida, USA - Sample 2 (SPAdes) (version 2) | ecosystem: Host-associated > Tunicates > Ascidians > Unclassified | place: Key West, Florida...
ATTTGGTGGGGGGCAAAATGTTTGATTTTAGGTGAATGACACTATTTTGTTTAGAAAAAAGCCTCTCAAAGCACAAAATGACTATATTTTCCTAAAGTTTTGGGGGGCATGGCCCCTTCGGCCCCCCCTGGCTGCGCCTATTGGTGGAGTAATGGAAGGTGAAGATGGTCCGAAGAACACGATGCCATTGTTTTATCATTGCTGAAACGTATCATATTATTGTTTATTTGATTCAGACGCAAGGTCAATTAGTAAGCAAAGCAGCAACGTTCAGCACGCAGGTCAGAGAAACAGAAGTGCTAACAGTAACGACTGCTGTCAATATAGGGAAGGTAAACGAGGAGCTTTTGTAGAACCTGCAGAGAAGCCAAACCAGCGTTTTCTATACTCGATGGTATGCCTAGTTTTAGACCTGCGACAACGTTTGTCCCTTTGAAATGCTAATTCACTCGCCAGTGGCTAAAATCATGATTTTTCCAGATTAAACGTCGCAAACCAGCGCGCAACTTGGTCATTTGTAATCGTGTATATCAGTATTCTTATTGACTCTTACATTAAATAGATATATACCCGTGAAAAGCTGCTTGCAAGCTGTTCCAAACAGAGTTATGATGTCGCAGAATCGTAGTTCGCAAATAAATTCATGTTTTTAGATTTTTATGTTGTGGCTCTTTGTAACTTGCGTTTTACGATATGCGGCTCATACACAGAGCAGGTTCGGCCACCCCTGTTTTATTCTATTGTTTCGTAGCTATATGACAACTTAACAGCCAGAGCGTTATCTCTCTGCTGACAGCGACAAGAACTCTTAAATATGAAGTAACTGGCCACTGTGCTTTGCCTGAAACCTTCCTCGAAAGCCTCGATGGATCTCCAGTTCTAGATGAACCAGTATCGATAAGATCGTGGAACACCTCACGTTAGTTGGTGCATCCTACCGTGCTTCAACATAAGTCGTAAACGCTCACATGGGCGTGGGAGGGTCTTTTCCAGGGGAGGGGGGCAACGAAGGTGTTTGCACCGGGGAGTGGATAACAGTTGTAAAATTTTATTTTACCAATTCCGAAACTACGAGAAAAACATCTTTTCTACTTGAAGGTTAATAGGAATATAACAAATCTCAAAATCCTGGGACGCTCATCGCAAACATCGACAGGCCCTGTCATTGTGACATCATCAGGCAGCACAGTTTACGCCAGGCCTGTCTCGCGTAGAAAGATGGGGTTTGTGCGAAGGACATCGATTCACAATTTCCTCAGCGGCCAAGTCCAATCCTGAAGTCTGACAACCAGCACAAGGTTCGGTCACGTGATCTTGGTTACAAATGATCGCAACGCACAGGAAGCATTCAACGAAAAACTCCTCACAGCTGCGCGCCATCAAGCGGTGAAGCGGTGGGGACGGACGTCGTCGAAGCGAAGCCCCCCCACAATGACTGAAGAATCTGAATAAATACTCGACGAGGTTCGGAAACATCACACAACGGTACTGCAAGGTCGGCAAATCTCTTTAAAGGACTGCAAAGTTATCAACAATGCGGCGGAAACGAGCCGTAAACTGCCAGCGCTTCAACGGATTCGGATCATTATCCGAGCGTTGCAACGGATTCGGCTCAGTATCCTAACAAACAAAGGTCAACACATGGTACGGAATGTTTCGCAATCAACTAAAACGGAGTAGCAGCGCGGATCGAGCATAAGGGCGCGGGTTCGAAGCCCAGCCAATGTACATTTCTCCCGGTGGCGGGTCGGTTATAACATGGCTTGTGAGAACATCAAAGAAAACTTATTTTCGCCGACAAGACAATCAAATGAAATCAAACAGATGAACAAAATCACCAAAGCACAGAAAGGAGCAGGTAGTTGTACAGTATCGGTCAGGAAAAGGAAACGGAGTCGCTTTCGTGAGAACAGAACGATAACAACGTGCGATTTATCTCTTGATCAGGCAGTTGCTTGGCTGCTACACTTACAACATAGAAAAAAAAACTGAAAAACTTCCCGTCGAACACGAGAGCAACGTAACACTCACACTGAAGTAACAGAGCTCGATAGATAGTTATGGAATATACAAGTGTAATACGCGATGTGACCAGCGCCCTAGTAACGGGACAAGTATATGCGCAGCTGTGATAAAAAAAACACCGGATCTTCAGCTGGAAATGACCAAAAATCACATAAAATCAAGACCAGCGTGGAACGAACACTTGAGCAAAACCTGTTTGCTGGTCACCAATGCAAGGGGAGCGCCATCAAGTGGCTGCTCCCGAGCGACAGCTAACGATGATGTGCAGAAACTGTACAAAAAATATGTATTCGTGAAAGCGTAGGTCTGGCGCTTATAGTTTCAAGTAAACGAAATCAACCATTGCTTTACATATCCCACACTGATGCGAAGGTCAATTAAATAACAAACTTTACGAGGTCTTGAGCGGACTGTAAAGTCGAAGGATATTGAAACAATCCCAGGCAGGTCAAGGGAACTGGGTCGATTAACAAATAATCCAAAAGTCGATTATTTTACAATTAAGAAAAACACATTTTCGCAATGCAGATACCACCATAACGTAAATAGCGCAGTTGGTTAAAAAAGGAAGAAATACTACACGTTGTCTCGGCAACGTAAGCTTGATCTGCAACAAGCCCAAGATGTAATAAACGGATTTGAGCAAAACTGCGCCGAAGCGCTTGAGGAAATGTTTGAAATAAACAAAGAAAGCAGCCCCAGGGATTGCCCCGGGGTCTACCCAGGACCTCCCACACGCATTTCATCTGTGGCTGGCATCTCTCATCCCAGCTAGCGGGGCCAGCATTAGTTACAGAAAATTTCGAAAACAAAATTGAAGGCAGCAACAAAAATATCAGCACAACTACTTCACGTCTGCGCGAGGTCAAGTCAGGTCGGTTTGGGAAATACAGGATAATGCAGCAACGTTTACGTAACAATTACTTCACAATCTCATCGCGTGACTTGTTTCAAGGCTTGTCAGGCAGTAAATCTGAGCTACATGGGAAGTGCGTCACAATATGTTGCTTAGCGACGATCTATTCAAACAAAACATTTCCATGGCAACACTAAGATGAGATTTACTCGCATGGCCCATGAAACTGGGCCAATGGGTCAGAAGCGAAAGGCCAGCAAGGCACATGGCAAATCAAGGGCCGACTTTTTCTCTTCATGCTAATACCGAACTGCGACCAAGAGGCCTGACTAACCCCACATCACGTGACTACCCAACGGAGCCGCCGTTACTTTGCCTGATAGAATATCTTCCGTGTTAGCTCACAGTCGCAGGTCAACATGATGCGATCAAGTGCTTTATGACGCAACAATGCAGCGTCTGTGGCGAAAAACGTTGTCAGCTGCATCTGTTTCGCATAAACTCTGCTTTTAACTCAAAGTATTGTTTAAAAGATTTGAAACATCGCGGAGATATGCTGCGCCTGGCGGAGGAAAGGGCAGTTGGGGGTGGGGGGGAGTTGCTTTATCTCGCTTCAGCGCTGGTAACCACGTGGGGGAAAAACGTGGCTTAAAATGAAAGACGGCTCGTCGTGTGAGATGCTCCGAGCAACGGTTGACAGGAATGCCACAGGCCAGCCTCCTCAAAGCAGGTAAAGGGAGTGAATACCCGGCGAGGAAGTGGTGAGGAGGGGCGAAACATGGGTCGGTACGGGGGGGGTGGCGGTAGCACGCAAGTTTTTACACAGGATTTGTGCGACGACATGGAACGGTGTGACGATATTGATGCGATTCTGTTTGTTCGCGCGAAAGAACAAAGGGCGCAATGGAAGAAGTACGCGTGGCTGGTGGGAATGGCGGGGGACGACGATGGACTACTGCTTTCAGTGATATTATATAATTGCGTTTGAACACAACTCGGCAGACGACATCAGACGCTACTCGATGGCATGAAAGAAAACCGAATATCGGAAATCGCGACGCTTCGTTAACTCATAATCGCATATAGGTCGTCACACGGCGACGCGCGTGCCTCATTCCCCCCCACCACCACGAAGCTCGGGGCGAGTTGTTGAAGCTTGACGGGTCAGCGCAGCGACTCAGATGTGGCTTTCCGACACCTCGCCGTCGCGAGTCACGTGGTTGCGGTCGTAACTTCCGGTGTGCTTCGGGGAGGCTTTAGTGGTCGGGGACTGGGAGGGCGAAGCGGATTTGGCCGGAGACGGGTCTTGGTAGTTGGGCGATGACGGGGCCGAACCGACCGAGTCCAGCGGAACCTTCTTCAACGTTTCCAGCCGTTTGTGACGATAGAACTCGTAATGTATTTGCGCTGTCACCTCTTTCAAGTCTTGCAGATGGGTTCTGGCGGAGAGCGGATCGAAAAGTGATTTTTCGGTTGAAAAAACATGGAAACTTTCACACGAAACAGACCAAACAATCAAACCGTAAAGGTTTTTTCATAAAACGAGTGTAATTTTTGGGGCTTTATACAATTTCCTATTTAATTTTTCATCTGCTGACACATAAGTTATATTTCCTGGCATTTTTCCACGTAAATCACAAAAACGAGCGAAGTTAAACCGAAAGACTGAAAAAATATGGAACATTCCCTGTTTCTCGAAAAGACATTTTCTATTCTTCCTGCCCCGTTAATCGATTGTGCAGATGATGCTTTTAAGAAACAGATTTATATTCATAATGAGAAAGCATGGACATAACAAAAACATGTCGTTTATTTTAAAATGTTTCCGTATTCAATAAAAATAAACTCAGTGTTTTTCTGCTGCAACGGCAGATGAAATGCATTGCTTCAATCTTCGCAAGAGACAGATAATCTAAACCATGAATCGCATGTCAATCATGAACCTCACCGAATAACCATGTTTCGCAAGTGGACGAACTCGCAGTGACTCTCGTTTTCGACTTCCACAACCCCCCACTTGGTTTTTCGCCCCAACACCGACTTCCCCCCAACTTGATGAGATGCGGTGGATCCCACAACTGCGAATGGAATGCGGTTCTGCAAAAGAAAAAAATCGTTAACTAATTTTCTATGAAAGCATCGAAACCTTTAAATTACGCACTGAAGGCAAAAGCGGAAAAACACTTGAACGACACGAGTTTTCGGAAACATTTAACGTCGTCCAGGACGGATGATTAGGTCTCTGCTTGCATGGCTCTAAAAAGCTTGGCAATTTTACGCGTCTACACCAGCAGACTTGCCGAGGAAGCTTACTTGCAGCAAACGTACGTCACAAAAACCAGAACATTCTAAATATGCAGGTACTGTAGCGGAAAAACAGAAATATGTTTGGGCAGAGATTTTGGTTTATTTTTCAGTCATCGACCGATCTTTTTTTAAACGACCGGAACAAAATGAGCCAATTCAGTCATAATGTCTGAAAAGATAGTCAGTGGATACTGTTACGGCGAGTTTTTATCACTATTACGGGACAAATGACCGAGATGTCTTAGCGAAAAAACAGGGTAAAATACTTGTAGAAGGAAGGTGCCATACGACAAAACACTAACAACCAGCTGCTTTGCAGAACAAACATTACATCATCGTTTTGACGCAAATGTCTTCACAGTATATTATTATGAGTTTAAAATTTAAAAGCTGACTGGTTTCAAAGCCAGCTTCAAACAATTCAATTGTTCAAACGCAAACTGTACGCAATTAAATCGATTTGAGAGACACATCGCGTCTTGGCTCAGAGGCACTGAGTGACACAGCGTAGCAGCAGTGACGAGGGGTGACGCACGCTGGCTGTGGGGTCAGTGACCTGGTGTCGTTGCAGAAGCGGGGATCAAGCGACGGGCAACGTTTCAGGGTTTTATATATTTAAGCTGAAAGCGCTGGGGCGCGGCTTTGGTGGTTTCTATTTATTAATCTGTCACATATTCTGCACCGGAGGATCACAAACGGTGCGTCGTTTGTGATCGCATGGCCGACGCAGGCACAACCACCTTCACTACTGTTGCAACCTCTCCGGTGGTGTTGCGCTAAATGTGTGATTCACCACGAACGGGAGGTGCGCGAAGAACAACACCATACATCTATGTGGCGCGAACAAGCAATAATAGAGCGATCTAGTCGGGTGATCTCTATTGTTGCTTGCTGCCACGGTGCGAAGCTTTGCGCACATGCCGCTCGGGATTTCCGATCGCAACAACTGCCAAGATCTTAACATTTTAGGAAAATCTGTTCAAACCCAATCGATGTACTTGTGATTGATTCTGCAAGACATTATAAGGATTCCATGCAGTGACGTAACAAAAGCGAAATCGATTTCAGCGATGAGGTAACAGTAACTTAACGCGCAAACTTCAGTGGGCTTAAGTGATAATAATCCATAAATACTTCTATGCAGTACGTCGTTTGATTTTATGCATAGCGTTAGTGCCACGGGGGTTCACAAAAGTTGCGAAGCGCTGTCCTAAGCTGCTTCTTTAACAGCCATCAATCATTTTTACAAGAAAACGGTTGATGTGAAGGTGTGACGGACGAAGACAGTCATCGCAGGCCGAAGGAAAGAAAGCCTGGTAGGAATTATGGCAACTGGCGGGACGTAATGGGACGCTGCATCAGAAGCTAAATCATCACTGGAGATGGAAGAGCATTTAATCGACGTCTTACTGCCAGCAGTGGTTGAAGTGAAACTCTCCATTTCGTGTGGTGTTGCATAGACAGTACTTGTGATGTTCTTTGAGTTGACATTTTGGCAGCTACCCACGAGCAAGCGTCTCACAGTCTGTGCTGAGCAGCAGCGGTCGATCACGCAAGGACAGTAACAGTCAGCAGAATTTTAGACGCTCGAACTCTTCGTGATTGTTACAAAGCACACGAACGGTGCTTTCCCGATCTTGAAAATACCCCCCTGTATACAGAGCAAACAGTATAGCCGGGCGGTTGTCGAATGCGACCAACGTTCCCTCTAAGGTGCGCATATGCGCAGTACCACCACAGCATTTGCGCGGTGCTATCTTATTTTCGAGCACTTGTAACATTCATAATTTAAAGGCGAAAGCTCATTAACAATGTTTGGAACAAAAGCAGAGCGCTTCTGAGCATGTCGCGTCTATTCCTTTCACTTTCAGAAACTATTTGAATCAAATGTGTACTTTGTTCGTATTGTGATAAGAATTTATACTTATTCGAATAATTCACAGAGCCGGTGGTTAATTCTAAAACTCAACCCAGCCTTGAATTATTCATGCTCACTAAAACAAACATTTGTTCAGAGTAAAATTTTCTCAAGAGGCAACACTGGATGCGATGTCTGAGCGCAAGAGGACCTGTCAGAAAGTAACTTGCAAGTGATTTTGCGTTATCTGCATACAACAGACAACTGAAGGCAGTGAGCAAGCACGTTCACGGGCAAATTAGCCGCTGGAAACCAAAGCGACCAGTTTCAAACCGTCATGAGCGTTTGGTTGGTGTGACGTCAGCATGCTGCCAAGAAAACCTCGAATAAACACAGGATCTAGTTTCGATGGCAACCAAGGCTGAACCGCCCCTTGAATGCGATTCACGGGTCAACATTTTTATCACTGATAGAAAAAATAAGGCAGTTTCACATCCTTAACAACTGTTAACAAACACATGACGTTCAAGATTTCTGGATGAAACCTTCAATTTTTTGAACGTAACTGCTGGAGGTCGAGCTTTGACAAATGACTTGTTTGTAGCAACTCTCCAAGGCCCCGATGAAAAACCGCCACTTCCACCGTGACCAGGTGCAGCAGCACTTGTAGCTGAACGCGCAAAACACAATGAAGGTTCACAAAACTATGACAAAAGGTTCACAAAATTATGAAACGGAATACACTGGAATCTGCCCATAACGACTTCGTCTACGACAGGTGGCCCAGTATAATGACGCTGTTTCGCCGGCACCGGCATAACTCCTAGCTTTTACGTGCGTTCAATTTAGGCCATAACGATTTTGGCTGTATCATCACTTCGCCTATAGCAGGGGTCTCAACTCAAATTGCCCCGAGGGCTAAATAAGGACTTACAAAGTAACACGAGGGCCGCATTACGACGCTGACGAAACAATGGCGTTACCTGAACCTTGTCAGAAACAATTTTACATCTTATTTACTGCGAAAGGTATCGTTAGTTCAAGGTAAACCATTACTAGCCTCCTCTACCTTTGTTAAAAAATAACTAGAGCACTTTTAACAAGGGTGAATAAACTAAATAACTTAAATGTTGATTACATGAAAGTTACCAAAACGCATCGCGGGCCACACAAAACGCCCTCCCCCGCAGACCGCGTGTTGGAGAACCCTGGCTTTTTGTCGCAGAATATTTTGTTCGTTTATAAAGACAGTTGCAAGTTTGCTTTGCAGTTTGAAATGTAGGCCCGGGTATGCATGTGGAGCCACTACACAAATATTTCATGACCGAATAGGAACGCGATTAGGTGTCCAATCGTTGAGCCATGACGGGTTTGACGTGAGAATGGCATCAAGGATTGCGCCATATGGTAATGGTGCATTCATGCGGTTTGTGACCCAAGCCAGGAAATAGCGCGAATGCAGCCTGAGGTAAACAACATCAGAAGGCAGAAATTAATTTCATGTTGATGGAAATATAAAAATATCAGAAACCTTAGGTTTAGTAAATTGATGACTGTGCAATAACATGTGTGAATCACTAAGGGTTGGCGATAGACAACCTGGGTCAAGTTATCAACCAGCACTGTTGCTATCACAAATAAATTTATAGTTGAAGACGTTTCACATATAGTCAAAGAAAATTAACAAAATGCATCAAGCCAATGTCAGATAAGAAAAGTAAAAACAACAAAAAACGGAGGGAGGGCAACGGAGGCAAATCGTTGCATGGGTTTTACTGTAAAGTATTACGGGTTGTTGTGACTGTAGTCAGTTTGATCGAGTCTTGGTGGAACAGTGCGTAATATTGTCAAACAAAAGAAGCAGTAACCCATTATGCTAAAAGGATGATGTCATTGTTTGCTCAAGAGCGAAAATGGTACGGAAGTGGAAAAACTTGCAATAGATTTCGATATTCCAACAACAACGTTGACTACATAGTGAAAAGTTAAAGTTAAGGGAAAATCATTTCTCAGTTTGCTTCTGAGACCATAAGCGAAACCGCGACACAATACGCGGCAATCCTAAATCAAATAACATCGTTAACCTTTACCAGGCTCTGGCCTAAAAAGCCATTCAGGGACGATTTATTATTCCAGTTCACCTATTACGACGCTGTTACTCCAGCCCCATGAAATGGGTAATTCTACAGTATGATGAAACATAAGCTTGAAGATGTCGGGTGTAAAATGTCTGCAAATCGCCGGTTTGCAAGTAGCTCTTTGTAACGAATGGAATTCGTATTAAGAGAGATTTGTAACCTGATACTTTAAGAACTGCAGCTGCGCCAGGAAGCCATCCAACCTTGCGCGAGGCACGGGGCAGCCATTACCAATTCGCTTACCAGGTAGTCTCGGGCACAGTCTTCGTCTTCGACGTCACTGTTGTCAACTTGAGGGTAGACGTGGATTTTGTTCGCCTCCAGTTGCTCACGTATCTGCACAATACGTATGTGGTCGTAGCTGATCATATTAACTCCCGACACCAGCCTTAACTCTTTGCAAACCAAGCACAGAACTAACAACGAACAGAATGAATAACGGCTTCAGAACAGTCATTCTGCTGTTTCGGGTGCGTTACATGCGGTAAATGGAGCACCGGGTCCAATAATATCTCCACATCTATCGAGCAAGTAAGTTTCGGAAGTTTAACGCGGTGCTCAGCATAGATAAGTAAGATAACAAAAAAAACACGGAGTACAATTACATCTAAGATCAGTTCTGGAAGTTAAACGTGATAGATAAGTTGTCCGCACGAACAACTCGTTCCTACGGCTTCTCCAGTGAAATGGTTGATTATAATTTCATCTAACGACACATGAAGCGACGACAGGGAGTTGGCGACATACTCCCCAAGGAGCAAAACGCGCTGGCTTGTTCTATATTCAGAAACGAGCAGCGTTTGGACAAAACCAATGGACATGAATCTGAGGTC
>Ga0210059_1017946_pt1 | contig 10016 bp, 9 predicted proteins | sample Ectturendosymbi2_FD_188042 | JGI IMG/M metagenome (GOLD analysis project Ga0210059, IMG submission 188042) | Ecteinascidia turbinata endosymbiont from Florida, USA - Sample 2 (SPAdes) (version 2) | ecosystem: Host-associated > Tunicates > Ascidians > Unclassified | place: Key West, Florida...
TAGTCATGCTGACACCTACACAACAGTCACATACCTGCATAGCCATGCTGACACAAACACAACAGTCACATACCTGCATAGCCATGCTGACACACACACAACAGCCACATACCTGCATAGTCATGCTGACACAAACACAACAGTCACATAGCCATGCTGACACAAACACAACAGTCACATACCTGCATAGTCATGCTGACACAAACACAACAGTCACATACCTGCATAGCCATGCTGACACACACACAACAGTCACATACCTACATAGTCATGCTGACACAAACACAACAGTCAAATACCTACATAGTCATGCTGACACAAACACAACAGTCACATACCTGCATAGCAATGCTGACACAAACACAACAGTCACATACCTGCATAGTCATGCTGACACAAACACAACAGTCACATACCTACATAGTCATGCTGACACAAACACAACAGTCAAATACCTGCATAGCAATGCTGACACAAACACAACAGTCACATACCTGCATAGCCATGCTGACACAAACACAACAGTCACATACCTGCATAGCAGTGCTGACACAAACACAACAGTCACATACCTGCATAACCATGCTGACACAAACACAACAGTCACATACCTGCATAGCCATGCTGACACAAACACAACAGTCACATACCTGCATAGCAGTGCTGACACAAACACAACAGTCACATACCTGCATAACCATGCTGACACAAACACAACAGTCACATACCTGCATAGCCATGCTGACACAAACACAACAGTCACATACCTGCATAGTCATGCTGACACAAACACAACAGTCACATACCTGCATAGTCATGCTGACACAAACACAACAGTCACATACCTGCATAGACATGCTGACACCTACACAACAGTCACATACCTGCATAGTCATGCTGACACCTACACAACCGTCACATACCTGCATAGTCATGCTGACACCTACACAACAGTCACATACCTGCATAGCCATGCTGGCTCCGTTGATCGCGCACGCTAAGAGCTGATGCCAAAGGTTAAGAAAAATTGCCAACCCAAACCAACTTCAGGCCAACATCTACTGTGGGAACATGGCAAATAAGCGGGTGCCATCCTGTTGCCCATGAAAATTGTATGTGATAAGACTCAAGATTTTAGGGGTGGCGACAGACAGAAATTCATGGTGAAGATTTTATTGAATGAAAAATTAATGCCAGGTGTGATCATGCGCCTCTTGATCTGGCCTGAAGTTGTTTAAAATCTGGCTGATAAGATGTCAAAGCTGTCTTGAAACAGTTTACTCTTAAAGCTTTGCTCACTACATCTCTTGACGCAACTTGGTTGCTATGAATTAGGCAATGTTGTGAGATTATGGACTGGTGTGGCAGACAGTGAAACAGTTATTATCGAACAAAAAGACTATGCTCAAAACAGCAACCTGCTTAAGCAAGGCCCAAAATGCAGTTGCCTTACATCTAAAAGCTGTGTGCCATACGTCCAGATCAATTTACCAATTCACCATCAAGGTGACAATTGCAGAATCCTCAAATCATCTGATTGCAAGAAGGTAATGATTAAAAATTTGCAGACATGATCTTTTAAGATGATTTGGGCCACTTTGGAATATGAACAAGTTGCAAGCCAGCAACCAGGGGAGAGCAACTGACAATTTCCCCCAAAAAGTTTTCAAAAACATGTTTGGTTGCTAGGTACAGGTTACAATCATTTTGCCCCCCCCCCAAAAAAATATCAGCTAGTTGCAGCCCTGGCAAGCGGTCACTCTCTGATACACACATTTGAACGCAATGACAGTTATGATAAACTATCTATGCCATTATATATCATAGCCATGACTTGGCCAGATACATGGCACACAATGTTGGGTGTTGTTTTGTTTGCATGCTTGTGGAATTATGAGTTTATTTGATGGAAAGTGTAACACGGTATTTTTGCAGCATGGACGTCAATAAATGAAATTAAGTACTTGATAGTGAGAATGATTAATTATTCATCACAAACGACAAGCACAAGTAACGATGTTATGTTTCCCACCAAAAGATCTAAAATCTAATGAAACAAAATCTAACAAGATCCAGAGTTTCTGAATATAAAACATAAGTTCACCCACTCTGGTACGCTAATTATCATATGGACAGCTCTATGCCACAAAAGGCTGTGCTCAGACAAAAACTCTGGACTCGGATGTTCTCATCAAAATTTTCACCATGCACTAACACAAATAATAAGGATACTGATCCCTTGTCCTGCATGACTTGCACAATGATTGCAAAAAGAGTACGAGGGTGCCACGATCGAAGAATAGCAGCTTCACAGATACCACGAATATACTGCTCATAGTATTTCTCAGCCAGGCCAGGTATGCCTATTTTTGGCCTGAAGTTAACTTCAACCACGGCTTGTTTCACATCCTGTTTGCTTTCCTTACAATCTGCTGGACCATACACTCCAACAAGAATACTGGTTCCACCTATTAACACAACAGAATTCTTAGTTTGAATGGCTTATTAATGTTCAACATTCATTCATGTGAAGTTAGACGGTTGTAATATAAAGTACTGTGTAAAAATATTACGCCAGCTGATTGAAAAGAAATGCATACAATGTTACACTGAGATTAATACAAAGAAATTTATATGTGTGTACACTAGCATACTTGCAGAGCAGATCTAACGGTCTGAAACCCAAAACTGATATTTAAACAGACATTAATTTGTACCCTATACCAACTGGTGCCATGCCAACCAATGTATACGAAAAGCAATAGCAGAGTGTCACATACAACCTTGTTCAAGGTGTGCAGATCCATCTGTGTTTTTCAGCAAATTTTGCTCACATTTCATTTCCTTAAGAGAATTTACTGCCATTGAATTGAAACTTTTTATGAAATCATTCAAGCTTGCTCATCTGCCAATGCTTAACAAAACTCAATTATATAAACTGAATGTTAAATGTGGCAAACCACTTTGTGTTATATACTTGCTGTGAAAAAAAACATCTGGTTATAAAAATAAGTGAGTGTCATTGCTGTCAGTCACTGATGACTCCAAGTATTAATTGTTCAAAAAACAAAACTCACAACTTTGACAGCTAATGCACAAAACACCTGAGAAATAGTTACAGTACTTAATAATCACACTTTGATCAGATATACGAAAACATATCATATGTGAAAGTGTACAACTGAATTCTGCAAGGAATAGGCTTTCAAATTCTGCACCACAATTGATCCAAAACTTTTACAATGTGGACAAGCAAATGCAAATCAAAGGTTAACACATCACAGAAATGTCAAAAATATACACTTACAGTACATACTTTACTGGTGAAAGAACATGTTCAAAACTTTTCATCTATTTACATCTCACAGGAAAGTTTTATGAATATCATCTACTTCTGCAAACTCATTTCAGAAATAAAAATTTGCATAACAAGGATTTATTTTAGGTTAGTCACTGGGCAAGATGTAGTAGAGTTTGTTAAAATATGGTGTATACATGGACCTTTGACTGGTTTGAAAATGTAGAGGGATTTATCACTTGGCTTCTAAATGTTCAGTATATGCATAACAAATAGCATTTTCATATATTCACTTAAGTCACTTGTTTTATGGCAAACAGCCAGAGCCTAAAAAGCTGTCTGCTGACACAGTAAAGGTTGATAGGTTAAAAAAACAGAAGTTTTTGTTCACATTCCACAGATATTGCACACATAAGTCTGACAGCCATGCAAATATATAAGTACACAATTACATAAATCTTGGTTCAAAATGTTTACTGTGCCAAGAAAGATCAAGAAACACTGATATTGCAGAGTAAGATAGTTGAATATTGTTGTTCAACGTGCTGTCATCGAAAATCATTATCTACAAGATCATTATGTATGACAAAATTTTTTAGACACAAAACCAAAATCCAATGTTATCCATGTCCATTTTCAGTGCACCCTGCATAGCTGCAAGCGTTTTTTTTTTGCTGAAAGATTTCGGTCATTTTTTCTGAGACATTTTGGTCACTGAAACATTTCAGTCATTTGTTGCACAAGTGTATTAGAACTCTCCAAGCTGTCTTTTTAGCCTAACATTCTGACCGAAATGACTTAATAATTTTTTTCGGTCATTTCACAAATGTTTCAGTCTATGACTGAAAAAAAACAGGCTGCAAGATGGCATGTTGCATTTGTAATGGTATGAGCAGGGATTTTTTAATTGTTTTAAGGACCCGCTTCAGGTCCCCAGAAGTGAAAATCGGGTTCCTAGAATCAGAGAAAATTATCAAGGGAAATATCTGAATGGATACTGCAATCAACATCATGAATTGGTAATAACGGATGCTTTGTTATGCATAATACAAAAAACACATTGTATGCATCTATTAATTTTTGGGGTCGATAATATGCGTTTCCTTTTCTAGTCACAGGATGACAACGTAAATACACTGGTCAGTTTTTTCTATACACATATTGTAGTCTACTTTCACTGAATGACTGTGTCTATTAAACAAATATGAAAAATATTTTCAATTGGTTTAGCAGCTCAAACAACTTTGGTATAGCTATACTGTTGTCTTTAGTGAGCTATATGCAGTTTATTTCCATTGATAATACAATGTCTTTTGTGTTTGTTGTGTTCTTAAATGATACATAAATTTGTGCAAATGGTTTTGTCTTGCACATAGTATAGAATGAAACAGATTAATAAAACTTTTCTGTGTCTTGTAACAACTGACGCAATTGAGCTGTCAACAATACTGAGCTACGAGCACATCATACAAACATACACATGATTTCAAGGAGTACCTGTATAGAATATACATATCTAAGATAAGATTCACTTATAAAATGATAAAGCGATTAGATCATCATCAAAATGACCTAACAATGGCACTCAAAACACCTCTAATTATGTGAAATTTAGTCAAAAAATTTTCTGGTCAATACCAGGTACCTAACATTTTCCTCAAAATAACCTGGTATGAGGCATGTCAAAAACAAGGGTAAGCCTAGTGCAGAAAAATTCTGAAGAAAATACAAAATGGGGAAACTAGTTGAATCAGATATAAAACATTGTTTACCGTATTTTCGGGACCATAAGGCGCACCTGGTTATAAGGCGCAGTATCAAACATTGAATGCTGGCTGTTTTTTTTCATACACAAGGCGCACCGGATTATAGGGCACATTTAAATGAAGCAAAACTTCGATAAATCAAACCGTATTAAACTCTTCCGCAATAACTGCCGAGTGCCCGAGTCGCAACTGGGAGTTTAATCTGTGATTACTGTACATACGAGAGAGTTAATCTGCCAAACATGACTAATCCCCTAGACACGAATAGAATCAAGTAGAAGTGGTGCGCGTGTTTAATTCGGTGTGTGCCTATGTAGTCAGGAGCCCTGCAGAGTAATACGATCTGTGGTATGTGCTATCTACTCACGGAACCACATACGCTGCTCATTGCATTTGTTGTTGGTTTATTACGTGACACGATGGTCTGTTTACAAAAAAATCGTAACTAACAATTAAATAAATAGCACCCTTTACCAAATACAGTTGGATCTAGGTGAGAAAGCACAACCAGATCCATACAGTAGGCGCACCGTACTGTAAGGCGCACTTACGATTTTTGAGAAAATTAAAGGATTTTAAGTGCGCCTTATGGTCCGAAAAATACGGTACTTGTAGTTTTCTGCGGGCCATTTTCAGAAAATAACATGCTAATTCTCAGGATACCTAGGAGTTAAGTTTGCCTTAGCAAACCATGGTACAGGAATGCCATTGCTGGTCTAAATATTCAACATGAACACCGAGGTTGCTTTTCCTACACAATTGTCTAAGCAATGTGACTTTTGGAAAAGAAAGTTAGTGACAATCATCCCTACTGATCCAACATGAGGCCTTGGCCTCCATTCCATCACAGACCTGTCTCTGCCATGCTTCCTATCGACATTGTCGTCCTTCACCTGCCAGTGCCAAGGCCTTGTCAACAGGTTGCTTCCCTCTCTCACATTGCCTGATGGTAATCAATGCAACTGACTCCTGGTCCACACTTCATGATTCATCCCCACAACAAAAGGAAACACAGTCGACTTGGGATGACCTTGCTTGCAGAGATTCACTCACTGTCCAGCTCAACACCCCAAGCCCTTGGAACCACTGTCGACTACTCACCGCACAGGAGAGCCACACTACTACCTGGTCAGAAGCCTTCCCAATTGCTAGCATCGCAAACCTGCTTGAGCCCTGATGAGGTCCAAATTGCAATTGTCTTCGGAACTTGTGTCAAGATTTTTGAAAGCACAGAATGCCGCTGTGGTAAGTTTGTTGACAGGCTAGGGCTTCATGGCCTCTCCTGCATCAAGAATGCAGGATGCTTCCCCAGACATTCAGCCATCAACATGTATGGCAAGTCCACTGCCCCTTTCTTGAGCTGTCTTGCAAAAAAACTCGTTGACATGCCAGGTGACCCTAGGGAACGACAGTGGCTACATCAGCGCCTATCTTTAGCCATGGTCAGAGGGAACGCTGCGAGCACATTGGCTTGTGTGCAAGTTTGATCTGTGGCGATTGCCTTCTAACTACTTGCATTTTCTAAGAGCTTTTTATTGTCTTCAGTATGTTTTTTATGCTTTCCTTGAAAGGCATCTGTCAGTCTGTGTAGTGTATTATTTTGCTCCCGTTTTTAGCTATTCTTATTAACCTCATACTGTCTAATTAATAAATCATGTTTATAAAATCCTTAACATAAAAATACATCCATGTTGCAGCCTTGTAGCCCATGTCAATTCATGGGATAAATGATTTGTTAGTAAGTTGATTTTGAAAGATTTTGGAAATTTTGACATCTTTAAACTGTCTTTTGCACTGTGCTACAACAGTGTTTAAGATAGGTACTGTAAAAGTGTAACATCACACAGAAAGCAGCAACAATTTATGTCATTTAGTTTTTACAATAATACACAACAAAGTAACATGAACTTTCATTGATTATAAGCGCAGCACATACTGACAAAATCGTTTTGATTATTTGTGTGAATACAAAAAGTTTAGCAAAGAAAACACTACCAACAATCATTTGCAGTGTTGCTACTTCGTTTTCACGGAAAAGCATTAGATTTCATGATAAAAAAAACGCTAGATTCACAAAAAAACACTAGATTATAAAAGTAAACTTACACACAATGGAAATTCCCTGAAAATACGTTGCAATGCCAACCACAGACATTGTGCAACTCATTGTAGACAGTGTTGCCACTGGGGTCAGCGACATTAATATCAGATTGTTGCCTTTTTCAACATGATCAGATAACATCAAACTTTTACATTGCAGTTCAAATACAAGCTAAACGCTTGTACTGTATTACCACTGGTAATACTGGTAATACCAGTACCACTACCTAACAATGAATGTGCGATAAACCACGTTAAATCCAAAACAGAAAGAAGTATCGTCATTAAATGGAAAAAATCGGTAATTTATATATAACATATATATGATATTCCTATTTCCGATGCTATGAAGAGAGATTCTTCAGTTTCTGAGTTTGGAACAATTACCAAACACAGAGAAGAGCGTGAGAAATTTATGAAAGAAACTAAAAAATCATTAATGTAACGTAACTCATATTTATCCTAAAAGCATAGAAATTTTAAGGAAAAAAACAACAGCTCAGTCAACATCAGATTTGATGCCAAAACACCAGACTACAGAAATTTATCTCAAAACATCTGATCTGATGTTACAACATCAGAAGTGGCAACACTGATTGTAAACCAGAGATAAAGAAAACAGGAGATAGTAGCAAAGTTTGTGTGAACAGGTCACTGAATCTTTTAACAGATGACCAAGTGACTTCGCAGAGGTTTAACTCAAAATATGTAATATTGTCTTGTGCAATTTAAGATTTAATTAGCTAGGTATAATTTTTATTAAATTACAATTGCACTAAATCAAAAAGGTATCAATTACAGTCAGAATTGCACAAAATTGTGGTATTAACTACATTCAGCTCACTCATAAAAAAAACACTAGATAGCCATAAAAAAAACACTAGAACATCAGATGAAATGAAAAACACTAGATCTTCTAGAAAAAAACAATACCAGGAGTGGTGGCACCACTGATCATTTGTATTTTGTAACATCTTTAATCACTCTCAGAGAAATTTCGTTATAGAAATCATATAAATATCCTGATCGTGTCCTAATCCAATTCCTTCAAAAATAATTATCCAATTCCATCCTGTTTCAAAAAATTTGCAAGTATCCTGCAGGATATCCAATCCTGATCTTGTCCATGCTGACCTCTGACTCCTACTTTGGAAATTCACTCCAAGCGGAGTCCACTCCTACATTCCGGCCAGAGATGAGCGCACTGTCATATTTTGCGGTCCAGGTTCAGTCTCGAATTTTTAAAACTCAGTCCAAGTGTGACGGTTTCGTTTCGATGCCTCCACTGATTAGTCTGATTACGTGCCGCGTGGAATTGCATTGCTTTGCTTGGTCGTTCGTATCGCACGTCGATGTCAGATGGTTGCTAGTTTCGTACCAGGCGTTTGTTGTATTGCGCTGCAGATGTTGATGTGTTCTTAGTTGAATAAAGCCTAGTGAAAGGTTTCCTTCGTCGCTAGGTTCTGTTGTGACACCAAGTCCAACCATAGTCCAAAAATTTTTTTAATTTAAAATCCAAGTCCAAATAAACTCCAAAAATTTCGCAAAATACAATTTTTTAATGACAAAAATTACACAATTCTTGTCCATTAAATGAGTCCAAATCCGGCCCGGTTCCAAAAATTTCAAGAGTTTCACAGTCCGGGTCCAATCCAAAATCAACAAAATTCGTCATAGTCCGGTTCCAGTCCACTTAAAGTCCAGTCCAATGCTCATCTCTGATTCCGGCTCCTGTACACCAGATATGAGCACTGAGTTGGACTTGGATTGGATTGTATCCGGCCTATTACGAATTTTGATGAGTTTGGATTGAATCCTGACTGCAAAATGCTTCAAAAATTCAGGATCAGGACCGGATTTGAACTGAGTTAATGGAAAACAATTGCACAATTCTTGTCATTAAAAAGCTGCATTTTTTTATTATTTGGACTTCGTATGGACTTGGATTTTGAATTTCTTAAACTTTTTGGACTATGGTTGGTCATGGACTGACTTTTAAAAATTCAGGACTGGATATGGATCGCAAAGTACGACAGTCAATTCATCTCTGCTGCACGTACACCACTGGCAGTGGTAGGTGTCAGAGATGAACGGATTTAGGTTTTTCAAATCCAAGTCCAATCCAACAATTTCATTTCAAATTCCAAATCCAGATCTGATAAATTGACTGTGCCAAATCCAAATCCTCTTTAAATCCAAAATTACATCAGTTGTGTTCTGCCAATGGCAAAATAACCCCAGCACAAAGTTTGACTCATCGGGCAAAATAGACACTTCCAATAAATACCTTGAAAACAAACTGAAGTTAACTTATGCTATATTTTTGGCTTGGAACAACTTGATAATGGACACTTTATGGACTTCAAGGTAAGCACTATTAGCATCAAATTCAATGAGATGCTCTATTATAAAGTCAAGCATAAGCGCAATTTTGTTGTAAAATGTGAGGGGGACAGCATGGTGTGAAACCAACATATTACGAAACCTAAAGAGAAAAATGTGGGAAATATGGCATATTGTATTCCCAATGTCTGAAAGAGTGGTTGGCGCATCCACTGTATCCCCCGCCTGTGGGATGAAGTCAAGTGCAAGATATCATATCTATCGAACAAATTACTAGGTACCAGTGATGTAGTCGAGACCGTAACCTCCGAGACGAGACCGAGACCTGTCTCAAACTTCGAGACCGAGACCGAGAACGAGACTCGAGACCTCACATTTTCTCTGATGGTAATTAAAGCTAACTCCTTGAAAAATGCTGCAGAAAAATATTTGGAATGTTGCCAAATACCAAGATAAAGGTGTTTGCCGTTGCTATACTAATAATCATTTACCTACTTCAAACTCATACT
>Ga0210059_1017947_pt1 | contig 10016 bp, 8 predicted proteins | sample Ectturendosymbi2_FD_188042 | JGI IMG/M metagenome (GOLD analysis project Ga0210059, IMG submission 188042) | Ecteinascidia turbinata endosymbiont from Florida, USA - Sample 2 (SPAdes) (version 2) | ecosystem: Host-associated > Tunicates > Ascidians > Unclassified | place: Key West, Florida...
TCAATGCGGCCACGCTTTCGTAACGCGTTTGCGTTTCGCCGACGTCCGTATTGGAGCCGACTGGCGGCTGGAGCTACTGGCGGCTGAGTTGACCTAGGTTGCCTCATAACCATTATTATTGCTGCTCGCTTCCCTCACCTGTATGCTTGCCTCACCTGCTCATCTGACTTCTGTACATGCCTCATCTCTTCACCCATTGCTTGCCCACTAGGCTTATCATCTGCGTTATGTTGATGTCTATTGTGTTTTTGTTTTTTTATGATATGCTTATTGCTACATTTTTTTGTGACTCCATTTTGGCTTTTAAGTTATTTGTGAACACATCTACTCTTTCGTTCTTCATTTCCACTCATTCCGAACTCTTTTTGGTACATGATCGTCTTTTGATTTTTTATTTTTCATTTGATTGTGTACAAATTTTCTGAAATGATTTGTTTTGTGTTCGGTACTGTATTGTACTGTCTGTGGCAACACTGAATGTAATGTTTTATTGATGTCTATTTACTTACTCTGTACACCTCTGGTCTCTACTACTCTAATATCATGGTGCCTACACACGATACTAATACTTATGATTTACCGACTACACCTTAAGTATGATGGTCTGAGTCTACAAAATCCAGAAAGAAGCAAACACAGAACACTAGACTCTACCTTGACCACTGAAAAGCTAACATATCACATCCACAACCGATTGCTTGTCTTTACTGTAGTACTGTACCATGAATGGACCTTCAACATGCAAAAACCGTCAAAAAACAAAAGCCAAAAGGTGCACCATTTTTGTTCTGTAGAGAATTTAACACATCTGGTGCAAAGTGTTAAAACATAGTCGCATGCATCGGGTCGTAATCCAATGCCATAAATTGAACTAATTAGAAATGCTACTTTCGCAACAAAGCTGCGCATTCGTAGGAACGAGACACAATCACGCAGAATGTTTGGAATTGCTGAAGCCTGGAAGTCGTACAAAACGTGTTGATTTTGGCGCGTCGGGGGAAGTGAGTCGTTTCGGTGTCGGGCCTTCGGCAATAGTTGCTCAATCCGGTGTCAACTGTCAAGCGATATTTCTCACCTCTGCGAAATTTCTGACCTGGTATTGTTTTTCAGTTATTTTGCTTCTCAGAATAAAGAAATAAAGTCTGGCAAGTACTCTTTTGATGTGTGTTGTGTGAATTAAAACATTTTGGTCAGGTACCCACAACAAGCTATAGCACGGGAATAACTTTAACCATTGAAAATTTTCGGACTTGGTCGTTGACCTCATTTTACTTTTTCTCACCCTAACCGAAACCCTAACCAGACACACTTACCTAAACACGAATTCCTAAACCCTAATAATCAGTTTTATCAGCGTCTTTGGTATGTACAAGATTACTCTGTGCATGCGTAGGTCGTGTGAAGTCAGAAATTTCGCTTGACGCCGGCAAAGATGAACGTGGATTTCGATTCGGACTTAAATCCTGCGAATTAACAGTTTTTTAATGGATATGGATTTCATGATTTCTGATTAACCGATTTGGATTTGATAATTTTGTTTCATTTTTTCGTAACGTTTGGTTTAGTTTCCAGATTACTGTATTTATGACGGTGTCCGTTCAAGAGAGACCTGTTCATAACAGACCACTCATAGCAGACAACTCGAAACAGACCACGTTCATAATAGACATGTTCATAACAGACCACGTTCATAATAGACCTGTTCATAACAGACCCGTTCATAACATACCACGTCCAAAACAGACCAGTTCGTAACAGACCACGTTCATAACAAATCACGTTCGTAACAGACCCGTTCATAACAGACCACGTTCATAACAGACCATGTTCATAAAACACTATAATCATGACAGACCCATTATGAAGGTTGTCTTTTGTGAACGAGTCTGACAAATGTGGTCTGTAATGAAAGTAGGGCGCCAGTTCCTAAATTGGTCGAGTCTAGGTAAAATGCGAAAGCATTGTAGCATGGCACGCCATCAATCAAATGGATACAGCAAAGTTCGATCATTCATTCACAGAGTAAAATGCGATTATAGTGTTCAAAGAATAGGGACGAATACAAACAATCTGATTGCATCAAAGCACGTAACCACACGTTGTTAGATTTTCTGCATCTTTCGAGAAACAGGTACGTGTATTTTCGTAACAGAGCCTCAAAGGTAGGAATGTTACATTGAACCTGGTGGCTACTAATACTCGCTCTCCAGGGCAGGTTGTATAGAGCTCTGCATCCAAAATTATATGCCACACGCAATATTTGCATGCATGACTTCCTGAAATTACACCATAATTGTGATGCATACATGGGCGTACAAAAGGAACGAAAAAGTACGTTTTTGAACAACGGGAAAAGGAGGCTCGCAGCTTGTTTGCTGCACAATATTGATATCGCAGTTGTTTCTGAATGTCTTTGTCATTTGAGATCCCAGTATCCAATAAAATCCCCAGATATTTGCATTGGTCAACAGATTTTACGTATCGACCCCCCAATTTCAATAATGGAGTGGCTGTGCTTTTCGCATTCTTATCCTTAAACGTCATACAAACAGAGTTTTGTTGCAGTTGAAAATAATCCCATGCGATTCTGCATACACCTGGCATACATCTAGTATTCTTTGCAACCAACGTACACTTGGACAAAACAAACAAATATCATCAGCAAACATCAATGTGATGTAATAAGACTTCACCAATATAATCCTCCTTTAATGTTGTGTAGTTCATTGGACAAATCATCCAAACAAACAGCAAACAAGTATGGACTCTGTAGGCCTACTCCCCGTTGTCTAACCCCATTAGACACATGAAACGGTTCAGAAAAATGCTTGCCCCACTTTATTTGCATCGTTTGTTCTTTGTACCAATGTTTCAGTAGGCGCACAACACACATTGGCACCTTTCTTTGAATTATGTTTCACTAATAATTTCATGTGTTGTACTCGATCGAATGCTTTCGAGGCATCTAAGAACACAGCATGCACAGATGAAGCATGGGTTAGTAAGTATGAAGCAGTGTGTTTCAACAAAAATTTACATTGATCATTACCATGACCAGCCTTAAAACCAAACTGATTGTGGTACAGTAGAATTTGCCTAATTCATCACCTCAAGGGGATTAGAAAAAAGTGACAAATTACGCGAACTGACGGATTATGCAAACAGGTGAACACTCTATCGAAGTAGCTCGTATACTTTATCACAGTAGCTCGTATACATACATAGTGCTTATATTTGCAGTAAAATACAAGTTTATGACGTTATGGTTGAATACAACAATTAATTCCTCTGCTCTATCTGGACTACTCCATTTAATCAAGCAACTTTCAAAAATCTTTAATAAACTTTTCCGCGTTCTCTCAATGGGGAGTCGGGTCGCGCTTCGCACCTCATGTATAAATTCGATAAACAAATTGCGAGGTGCAACAATTCTCAGATAAAGATTCTTAATTTGTTTGAATTCCCACACGTACTGGCTGCTTAGACATCGAAGCGAAACTTCAAATGACAGATTAGACCAGTGGTTCCCAACCTTTTTGGATGCATTCCTCCCATTGCTAATTTTTGAATTTTTCATTCCTCCTCTATGAAGCTTTCATTCTTCCCCTGTTCGGGTTCGTAGGCTAGTATTAAATACATTTGGAACAATGGTCTTTATTGACGACAATAACTTGATCAATGAAAGTGGGCCAAAAACTATTTGTTGCCATATAATGGCTCTAAAGTTCGTAAACAAAAAACGTGTGATAGACAAGTGATATAACTAATTGAAAGATCCAGTGTCAACTTTAGAAAGAAGTAGGCTACAACACTTACAATGAATAGGTAACTAACTATAAAGTGGAAATTCCTCCCCTGAACTCATGAAATTCCTCCCTAGGGAGGAATTCCTTCCCGGTTGGGAACCACTGGATTAGACGAACAAAATGCTTCTCGGGGATAGAAAGAGGTGACAAATTAAGCAAATTGACGAATTAGATGATGGCGAATTAGACGAACAGAAATGTACACAAAAGATAGGAATTCTGCCGGGATCGACGAAAAAGTGACGAGTTAAGCGAATTGACGAATTAGACGATGACGAATTAGACGAGTTCCACTGTACAAAGGAAAGGAGAGGTGTTTAAAATAAACTTGTAAAGCTATGCATCAATTTTTGGTCTTGCACTCACTATCAATGGACCAGATATTAGGCCTATGTCTTCCTGGCGTAACTGAAGCACAAGTGAGCGGACTGTCATATTTAGCGATCCAGTCCAGTCCTAAATTTTTAAAACTCAATCCAAGTCCAACCATAGTCCTAAAAATTTTAAGAAATTTAAAATCCAAGTCCGAATAAAGTCCAATAAATTAACAAAGTACATTTTAATGAAAAAAATACGCAATTCATTTCCATCAACTCAGTCCAAATTCCGTCCGATCCTAAATTTATGAAGCATTTTACAGACCGGATCCAATCCAAAATCAACAAAATTCTTCCTAGCCCGGATCCAGTCCAACCCAAGTCCAGTCCAATCATGGGCGCAATTTGGTGGGGGACACCGGGGACGTGTCTCACCCACTTTTTATGGAGGAGGGATTTAATATGTCATGTCCCCCCACTTTTTCTCATCAGGTTTTGTATTTGGAGAGGATCTAAAAATTAAAGTGACGTTCGCCACGTTTTACGTGAAGTACTTTTCATGTTAAATGTTGCACAGAACCAAGTTGATGTCGAAACGGGGTTTCAAGTATCGCTGGATACTTGTGTGGTATCACTGTCAGTGATATCACTGGATTCTGTTACTTTATCAATTTTAGCTTCAATAAATTGATATTTAGCATTTTTCAAATTTCTAGAAACCGTGAAAGATGGTTTATTGCTTCTGTCCGACATTTTACCCTGTGTAGTAAGCCTAAACTGTTAGAAAGGTTATTTTCTTGAAACAGTGATAGTTTTACAGCTTCACATGTGAAAGACCACAGTATAGCATGGATTTGGTTCGCGTAGAGATGTACCTGGTTGTGCTGTAACGTTGGTTGTCACGTATTCAGAAACAGACAGCGCAACCTTTAATGATGCTAGTGTATACAGGCATACCATATTTTTGTGGTTGAAAACCAGGACGCTTCAGAACAACGACCCTTAGAAGGAAATCAAACAAGTTCCGGTACGAAATAAATCCTTTTAATAACCTCTAATTGCAAAAAGAACACCCCCTCCTACAGCCAACTTTACTGAACTAGCCAATGTGCTAACAATAAACCCATTACTGGACCAGTTACCCACTACAATGACGTATCAATTACTTTTATATCTAAAACAACGAAACAAGATCACGCATCATTCTTCAGGAATTTGGTTAAATAGACTAATCATAGCATGCTAATATTCATGTGGGGCTATGCTGCCTGACTAAATGGCGAACCGGTACTTTTTGGTTGTCCAGCCGGGACAAAGCCTTTAAACTGGGTCTGTCCTAGTTAAAACAGGATGTCTGGTAAACCTAAGTCTATATAATGTTAGAAAAGCACCATTTTCAGGCAAATGTCTGCAAACTGTTGGCGAAGACAAAAGCAGCACTACTGTGGAGACTTAGTTTTACGATGGGCAGTTTTGCAAAAGCCTGTCTTCAACCATTATTAAATAAGATTTCAATCAAAACCTTGGAGAACTATTATCTAGCTATATGTTGACCTATAGCTCAAAATATAAGGACTTGACTAGGAGTCAAAGATAAAATATACATTTATCCTCACTTCTTGTAATGTCGCAGCAATGGTGACGAACACAACCAAAATATATTTTTTCGTGACTGTTACACTTTGTGCTTGTGGTGAATGGATTGGTTCATAAGTCATCTGATTTACTTGAGTTTAACCAAAATCATAATGCAGCAGTATTTTCATCCAAGTGCGAAACTTTTGCTGTGCAGGCCGGTGCGTAGCCAAGGGGGCATTCGGTGGCAGTGCTCCCCAATTATATTGTGCCCAGAAAAAAATTTTTTGAACATATAGTAAAATATAAAATGTTCTCCCCGTAAAAATGTATTTCCTCCCAAACTCAATACCTTATCACACCTAGTTTTGCTGGACGTTCTTTTCGTGTTAATCAGGTGAAACTTGTACATTTTTACCAATTCACTGTTTTCGTTTTTATTTCTGTTTCATCTCAAATCTATTTTCGTGTCGTTATGCAAGAAGAACTCTTAGAATTAAATTTTTGACATTAATTTCATCCATTAAAATCTAATGTTCAACCTGAAAAATTGATTGTGGAAAGACTGAGGTAAGTTACATCACATGAAAAAGTCACAAGACAACAGTCACCAAACGATCAGTTATGCAGAAATTACATTGTAGGCTAGATGGGTATCTATGCTGGGGCCAACAAGGGGAGATTGAAAAGATGCCTCCGCCACCTGGTAAAGGGATATCAATGGAGATTTTGGTATGGGTGGGCTGTAGGCATGATGCGCAGTAGCACTGAAAAGAACTGTAGCTTTTACAAAGAGCGGAAATTGCAAGAAAAAATATTTATCGTCTTTTTAACGTTAAGTAACTTGAAAAAGACTTTAAATTGCGCTGTAAACCACACCTCTTATAAATTGCATGAAAACTGATGTGTTCTGCTATACGAGTGATATGCACGTCCGATCAGTGCGATTCAGCATTTTGTGCACTCCTATTGAGAGCTCTGATAAAACCCACTTGATGTATTAGCGTGATTAAGCTTGCTTTTAAAACACCTGTATAAAGAATATTGGAAATCTGTGTTTATAAAACTTCTGCATCGACCCGATGACTTCATTTATTTCACACTAAACTGTCCCCCCGCATTTTACAGCAAAATTGCTCCCATGAGTCCAATGCTCGTCTCTAAACTGAACTACCTGGAAAATTCATATGTGCCTTGGGATAAAAATCTATTCTGCCAATGTAGTCTTTTAAACCCAATGCGCTCACTAAGTACAGAAGCCATCATTGAGGCTTCACAAAGCCACCCAATTGCTTGTTATTATGATGCAATTATATTCTTGAATCAGCTTAGCTGTGTCATAATAGAAACACCAGTGGTAACAGCAATGGCATAGTTATTCATAGCGATGTGTACTGTGAAGTCAATCATGCGTAGTATATCACAGAACAACATACGAAACGTCATCCAGCATCAGATCTTGAATTGATTTACTAAAAAAAGTTTCTCAGGAAAAAAATCAAAATGAAAAAAAAATTGAGAAGTCTTCACATCATTTTGAATAGGCCTATTCCGAATCGGGCTTGAGCTAAAATCTAAAAAGAGCTAAAAAAGAGAAAGATGGTAATTCAGGGCAATAAATCTAGTGGTGACCATTTATTTTACATGTGGCGCCACCTCTAGGCCGCCACATAGGCTTATGGCTTGGTATTTAGGTAAGTGACTAAGTGTGCCAAATTAAGGTTGGAAAAAATAATTGAGTCATGACGAAGTCCAATATTTGTCAGTGGTTATAGTTATTCCCGTACTATAGCTTCTTGTGGGTCTCTGACATCTAACCAAAAGGTTTTAATTTACACAACACACAGCAAAAAATAATCACCAAACTTTATTGCTTACTCTGAGAAGCAAAATAGCTGACAAGCAATAATAGGTCAGAAATTTTCAGAGGTCAGAAATTTTGCATGACACCGGATCCAAAAAAATATCCTAATACGGCAGGATCAGACTCAAAAATCCCGGATCTGAAAGACTTAAACATAAAAGGATTGAGGTTTTTCCAAAAATTGGCAAAGATGATACAGTTTTCTGAAGTAATTCGATAATGTTTGTTTTGCGTAAAAATGATGAGCAAAAATGTGTCGAGTCATTCTTTAAATGTGACTTGAATCCAGTCGTCTTTCATTTGCACCAGAGATGAACGGATTTCGTTTTTTCAATTCCAAATCCAATCCGGCATTTCATTTTAAAATCCATATCCAAATCCAAATCCGAAAATAGACTTTTTTAAAATCCAAATCCTATTTAAATCCGAAATCTTATCACTACTATATTAGTCTACATGTAATCGAATTATGGTTCGAGAAAAACATTTGCATTATAATGCAAATTAACTTATGCTGTACCTTTGTTTTACAACACCGCAATAGTTGACACTTCAAAGACTTCAACATAAATCGCAATCAATTTTAGCAGCAAGCCAGCAACGCCTTGAGATGCTCAGTTAGTCATACGAGTCAGTTTTAACCACTCAAAACTAGAATATCCTGAAAAAATTGTAACCATTATGACCAAAAATAGAACCAAGCTTTTGATGTACACATGTAGCACCTATAAAAACAATTCAATGAAATAGGCATGCAGTGAATGACTTTTGATATATTCATATTAACCAAGGCCGCATCTCTTTTGTTTGTCCGTTTTTGGCATTTTAAAAATTTAATTCAGTAGCAATCTACATCAGGCCCTCATTACTGCAGAGCCTGTCGGCCTAACTAAAACCATATTTAAACTGTTTACATGGCGCATTTCATTGTGGCCTAATTGTGGCTTTTGGTCGATTGTGGCTTTTATTTTCTGAGTCACGTTCAAGAGTATGGCTTTCTTAAGCGTGACTCAGCAAATAAAAAGCCACAATCGACCAAAAGCCACAATTAGGCCACAATGAAATGCACCATGTAAGCAGGCTAATTGAAAGCTTGCCAGGCAAAAAGCACAGGTAAAGTTTTGGCACTAGGCTACATAAATAATGATCTGATGAAATGTGCTAAAGCTAAATGTAACTAAGCAGTAGGTATTACTGTTTTGTTACGTGCAGCAATCATGAGTCCAGAAAAGGGATTGGGTCAATGAAAACCACACCAAATCGGTAACTTTGATGACGCGATGCGTCTGAACCAGTGTTGCCACCCTGTTGTTACGGAAAAGCACTAGATTTCATGATGTAAAATGTAGATTCACAAAAAAGAAAACACTAGATCACAAATATATGACAGATTTGTGAGATTACAAGAAAATTGGTGTTGTACCTAGAAGCAGGCAGGTGTTTCGAACATCGTATGTTTATTAGTCTCAGACGAGACAAGACCATAGAACACACATAAACACATACAAACTGTTTGTCTTCTCACAGAATATACGAAAGCAGGCAACTCTATTCATGTACGGTAACTTATAATTAACTGATGCGTAACGACAACATGAAGGCAAACTGAAGTAAACGCAGAGACGTCGTGAACACGCTGTACCGGCTGTCATCTCTCATCCCGCCGGCCGTCAAACCATCAGAATTTATTTACGCCGGTATGAAATTAACAAGCGCAACGCTCACAACAATAATTGACAAAGCTTAAAGGTAAACGTCCATCAACATCCCCTTTCACAACAAAAGTTAAATCACGTAATCACGAAAACGCTGTGGGGTTTTAATAACTCTCTTACGAGTTCGGCGTAACCAAGCCTGACTATTTTCTACACTGAGGTCGCACTAGATGCACAAGGCACTGGCACGTTCGGTACATTAAGATCCCAAACATAAGAATCGTACATCGATTCTTCACAAGTAGTGCGCAGAAACGATCGGTTACGACGGTAACGAACACCATTTACTTCAACAACATACGATCGAGGTGCAACTATTTTAATATACTTCCCAAGCAACCATCGTTTGTTGCCCGGATGGTACATTCGTATCAGTTCACCAGGAATCAATTCCCGTAACGGCTTCGAAGTGCGATGATAGAAGCGTTTCATGCGTTTGTACTTTTTGTCCATCAAACAAGAGTCAAAATCACTTTCGGTTTAAGCAGAAACTTGCTTACTGGCAGAACAGATCGAATTCTCTTAGACATCAAGTTTGAAACGCGTTCAAAACACCGCCGCACGTTTGATCTGTCGTATTAAGAAATTTGACCACATTTCGACGTCTCTCCAGTCTCTTCACTGGCTTCCCGTTCTGTGTAGGCCGCGTTTCAAACTTCTATGCATTGTATTTCGAGCTTTGCGTGGCGTTGGCCCCCTTTATCTTCAAGAGTTGATCTGTCCTTACCGCCCCACACGC
>Ga0210059_1017948_pt1 | contig 10016 bp, 9 predicted proteins | sample Ectturendosymbi2_FD_188042 | JGI IMG/M metagenome (GOLD analysis project Ga0210059, IMG submission 188042) | Ecteinascidia turbinata endosymbiont from Florida, USA - Sample 2 (SPAdes) (version 2) | ecosystem: Host-associated > Tunicates > Ascidians > Unclassified | place: Key West, Florida...
AGAAACTTGCTGCTGAACACAATCAACCATTTTCTGAATTCTTGGAGACGTTGAAGAAAGTGCACTCCGCAGACCAGATGCGTGTGCTCAATGCTCTAAGCTTTATGTAGTTTACAGTTTTGATGACTTTAAGAACATCTTTAGATTTCCTGGAATAATTTTTTACGCAAGAGCTTGTCTGTGTATGACACAGTGCACAGAAAGGATATCAGGCGAAAGATTTCAAACTAATATTTGTAAAATACTTTTTGTTCCTAACATTGAATGTAAACCATCAGTGTACGCACCACAAAGATTTTCCCGTCTGAGGCCGTCACGAATAAAAGCCTCTATCTTTCCTATTACATCGACAGCTTTTGTATTCGTTTCTAATTTGGAATAAAACAAGAACTTTTCTTTTATGTCTGTCTGTAAATCATCTGCAAAACACCACAAACTGAGAGCAAGCAGAAGCATCGGTAGTTTGATGAATCTCGATTACGAAAAGCCCAAATTGAGCATATTTTGCTTCGGAAATTACCTGCTGTTTTTATGTCTTCTGCCAAATCCCTAACGCTTTGGGCGATATCATTTGAAGGAGATATATCTTTAAGCTTCTTTTCACTTTCCTGCCCAAGTGTAATTTTAACCATTTCTAGAGCGCAAGGCTGTCTCACCAACTGCGTACGGCTCAGATTGCTTTGCAATATTAAAACTAGTTCTACAAGTAGCCTCAGCAAAACTTCGTGATTGTTTCTGAAATGCTCCACTTGCATCCAAGCTGGCGCATCACACCTACTTCCTTTCTCTTGAAAAGTATAAATCTTTGTCCTTGTTTTCTGGATGAGCCTTCCCCAAGCCAAGCTTCAACGTTGCTGGCCTCAGTAAATTATAGGCAGGGAACTTGTGCGATAAAACACGCTGACCATTTCTTCTCCACTATCAAAAATTGATCCAAAGCCTAATTTATTACAATCTTCACCAAACCTTCGTATTGTCATTTCAACTGTAAACAGAGATATTGTTCCTGAGATGATTTTCTCTCAAAGTACATACAACTCAAAAATTTTACTGGCACCGCCTAAGATAAACAAACTTAATATTGTTATTATAAAAGAAACCTGTCAAATATACTAACCGGTAAGGCACTGCGTGTTGCAAACAAACATTTCATTACTTCCAAGCAAACTGAATCTTCAGATTTATTTCAGAATTAGTATATGTTTGCTACTTTGTACGCATGGTCTCTTATTCTAAACGAGGGTAAAAATATGAATAAACGATATATGTGATTTGAACCGCACGTAAACTTGCTAAAAATAAAGACGTAGCTAAAAACTTACCAATTATAGTAATGTATTGTATATTGTGAAAGTTGTACTGGCGATTAGAGTAAACATTTCCATTAAGTATCCTATTATTAAATGAACACAGAAAATTTCAAATGCCATGCAGTCAACGTACTGTTGATCCTTGTTTCCGAAAACAGCTGCATCTCCTGACTCTTTCAGCGTGTAAAAATTGTTGATGGTTTGCAAGAGAGAAGTGGACAGCTGAAAGATTTGGAAAAGATTAAGGGAAACCAGCAATGAGCCGCAGCAGATATTATGTAGAGTATACTTTTCAACAACCGCGTTCTCTGCTTTTTTATTTAAATAACGGTGGAACATCATGTCTGTGATTATAGTAGCGACACCAGCTGGACGTTTCGCAAAAATAAACAACAAATGAACAACATGTGCCTTTTGGCCGATCCTTTTGTTGGTATCGCTTAAAATGAAAACCCACATTTTCTTAACAACAGTTCGTTAGGTGCATTTCAACTTTGGTTCAATATTCGATCGTATTTCGACGTAAATACCTGTATTGAATGTTCCCTATGTATGCATTTATAGCAAGTCAGAGAAGGTAAACATACGCGTTGCATCGTAAAACAGCGGCTTGTTTTGATCTGAACCTCATCAAATAACAGGAATGGGATCGTTTTAGTAAATACCTGCGTTATTAAAAATGCTGCAACATGTCGTATAACATCATAAACATTGGTACACTGCAGCATTGCCAGTTGAAAGCAAGGAGGTTCAGAGAGACCCACAATTCATCGTACAGTATTTGTCAACAAACTATAATTGACAAAATACCTCATTACCCGACGTGGTTTTCGTAGTATACCTTGACGTGACTTGGGCATTGCTGAATGATTTAAAGCTGAAACTGATATGGTTTCATCTTCCCTCACATTTGATCAAAAAATGGCTCACTGAGCTTCAAAACCAGAATACGAATAAAACAATTTCCGCATTGGCACACACTTTCAGCGCATAACGAAATGTTTTGCATAACAAGAAATATTTTCCATTTTCAAACTCGTATTTCCGCTAGGGGGTCTCCGCGGGGGCAGCAGCCCTAAGACGAGGCATCTCACAGTTTTCAGCAATCTCTGATTGTTCTGCAGGCTCCAGCCCCACGCCAAGGTTCGATGATGCCAGGTCGGAGACGTAATCACCCCATCGAGTCGTTGACCATCCACTGCTGGGTTGCTTCGCGTGTAGGTGCGGTTAAGAAGACTCGTCTCGTTAACCGTTTTTGGGGCACTCCTGTCACATGGCTCCACCATAGTAGCTGGTATAACTCTATTCGGAGAAATGGCTTGATATTCAGGGTTTTACAAATTTCACAGCTTCTCACTTTGCCGCGAAATGTCACACCGTGAGCTCATTGCAAAAATCCTCTCTTCCGCTTGTACTTGAGATATCTTTACTTCGTTCATTAACTAGGAGTTATCACCATAAGTGGGGATTGGAACAAAAACCAACTTGAAAACTGATAGATTAGCGGCGTTTGAAAGTTCGTCTTTCGTCTTTTCAGATCACGGAAAGTTGAGGTTTCTCGACATGCTGCAATGTTTCGACGCTTAGTTGCAAGGTGGACTGACTCCAGTTTTTGCAAAAAACGCAACTCGTTTTTTCGAGAGCTAATTTTCGTTACATTTGTTTTGCAGCGACATTGCGCCAAGCGGCTTTCTATATCATCCCCACCAGGCTGGATCACTTTGAAGATTTTTACACCACACTTGAACACTTCTGTACCACACCTAAAGATTTCTCAACTACATTTCACATGATCTTTCAACTGGCTGGCCTTCACAGAAGATGAAAAATAGCTCTTCCTTGGCATCACCATACGAACTGCTGCATAGCAAAACATTTTATGCTTGGATGCGAAAGGTTTGTTAAGGAAACATGGGAACAGTTTCATTTTAGCTGATTTTGCACTTTCTTCCGTCAATGTCAACTCTGCAGAACTGGGCAAACCGCGGCAGATACCGGTTGCGACCCAGCATTCCTGCGCAACAGTGTTGACCATCCAACATACTGCAATCCCTTTCAAAAATGTAACTCTATCACCACTCTGAATTCACCAACAATTCGGTCATCAACTTTAAACCAAGGTAGAAAATTATGTGACGGTCGAGGGTTGTTTAGCGAGAAAACCAGTTTTTTTCGATTTCCTAGCGCTCCATCTTTAATTTGCATGCAATGTTTAAGGTTTGCGCCAATAAAATCGACTCAATTGTGTTTAGACCCATTTAACAATGTGTTGCTTCCCTTTTACTTAACGGAGTAACTGACAGCAGACGAACATTAAACGGCAAAATATGGCAAACAAAGCCAAGAAAACAAAAAATATTTTCGAGTTCCCTGCGCATTCTCCTGAAATCACTTTTGGTTGAAACAACCTTGTTTATAATAAACAAATGTACTTCGGTTTAAAATTATGTCAATATTATATCGAGTATATCAATAGGAATATACCGAGTTTATAAATGTTATGCCAATGCGGTTTCGCAACGGTTACCCTAACAACTTTTTGGACCGTTACATTCCGTAATTTTCGAACAGAAAACGCGGTGCCCCACAAAACATGTTTCACCCGCTGAACTCTTTTACCCAAACATATTTCATTACATCCACCACATTTGGGGTCCGTACCTTGCAACATATGTCAAGGTCGTAGCAGCTTTATAAAATGTAATGTTGCAGTGAATGTGAAGCTACGTTGTTTTTAAAACACCCACAAGCTTCAGAGCTGGTTTTCGGTTAAAGAACAGCACGTTTGACTCAACCATTGCACGTTGTTTACAGGCTTACTTGCTGTGTCTTCGACATCGGGCAAACACAACCCAATTAAAGGGATCGCACAGAGGAGCAGGGAACTTCATTAAGTTAGTCAGTCTGCAGGCATCTGCAGGAAACCCAGATAATTGGGATGATTTTCACCACCCAGAGATTTTCACATCCTTGGTATTGGCCATTGGCGGCGACAGCGCATTCTTGAATCTGTGCTGATTTAGAACACAGGCCAAATTTTAACCCAAACAACCCCTCGTGGGTCCATGCATTTGTAACCAGTAGCAACGCGCTTCCTTCATCACCCGTGACGTCACACGCCATCACCACTGGCACGTATCCGCTGCATGTCCCGTCATCATTGCTGTCACAAGTTGACACATTTTTGTTCACTTTGTACCGTGCTATTCTCCCTACTGGCCACTATAGTTTGCAACAGGGTTACAACAGCTCATATTGCGCCATGCTCATTGTGGTAAGTGTTTACCGAAACGTTTGTGAAATCTCTTTTCTTCCGTGTGCTTTCGCCGCGATTTTTATGATTAAGCTGTCAAACACTTTCGTTTTTCGTGTACCATAGTCACTCATGTGTCATATCGTGAATCTTTCTGATTTAACCTTTGGTTTCTTCTTTTCTGTTGCTGAATAGTTTGCGGAAAACCCAGCGTTTTCTGTTTAAACATAAAATGATCCCTAGTAGAGAGATCCCAGCCTATTCCACGTGTTGATAATTTGTGAATGCAGCTCGGTGAGCCAACGTATACTTGCAATCGAGATAAAATTAAGTCTTCAACTTAATATTTATTACCAAAAGCTCCAACACAAACTCTTGCTCTTCCAGCAAAAACGATAAACAGCTTAATTTAGAGAACCTTTAAACAAACACAATCAACTTTTTCCCTTTCACTTTTACCTCTTGCTCGAGATCGCTGCCTGATGACGTTGTTAGTTCGACAACTTTATCCAAGGCTTGCCCCAAAAGATCTGCAGATGACGACGGAAGTGACGTTACTGCGATCAGAGTGTCGGCCAGTCTCTGAGGGTCGTTGATCTCATCTAAGGATTTTACTGAGCAGTTGACGAGCTTGACTGCTTCCCGAATGGCGACTCCATTCTCGGACAATTTACAAAGGCTTGTTCCAAATGGAGCGTTGCCTGGAAGAAAGCAAATGCAGTTGAAATTGCCACTAAAATCATGCAGTCTTGCAGCTGACATGAGCACAGTGACCCATCGTACCAAATCGCCGCTTTCCTTTTCTGAATTTGCTGCCTTAGCCTTCTTGGAAGTAATTTAGTTTCTCTGTTTTCTTCAAAACTAATTTGAGAGGCACATAAAAAACTATCCATGGGCGGAAAGAACTATAATAAAAACGGAAGATGAAGTCATTTTCGGGGAACTTACCCGGGTACATTCTACGAAAAAATTTCCTTTTCAAGTATAAGCGAAATATATTGTTGTGGCAGATTTTTGTTGAAATTAACGGTTGCATTCAGACTTCGAAGATCTATAAGTTATTTTTGTATCTACGGTAGAAAGCTCCTAACAAGTTTGATTACTTTAACACAAACAATGCCAATCCCGTCTTTTACTAAGGATTTGCAATACTTCTGGCGTTGGTGCAAGTGGTGTTACTGTGTTACTATTAGATGGTATGTTACAGCCCTTTGATTGTTCAAGGTAATCAAGCAACTTTTTACTTACGTTTCGTTTTTGAAATAATGTCACCATTAATCAGAAAACTTCTTCAACTCGTAGGAAACGTGAACGAATTACAACAACAAGTTTATTCAAAATTTGTTGTTTTCATTATTGCTCATGATTTAATACCTATTTTATTGTTGAATCCAACATTTTATTTGGTATGATTTTGATTTAGAACTTTTATCTCGTTCTAGGTTCACTGCAATAATAAACATTAATTTGATCTCAAACCTTGGTGGACTGTAATTAGTCACTTTGGACTCGTGTTATTTGACTCCAAAATATTTTGTTTTTGAAGTCATCAGCAGTTCTGCCAACAAGCTCTTCAACCATCTTCTGCGCGTTACTTTTGCAATGAACGCATTGTAAAATATAACTTTCAACAGGTTTTCGGCAATCACATATTGGAGTAAAACATTTAGGAGCACAGCAACCACATTTATTTACGAAAATTTTACGAACATAATATTTGCAGAAAAACTGTCATTACCCAATAAAGAACAGTTTGTTGAACAACTCGCGTTGGTTGTAGATGTTTCTCCAACACTTGCTCGAAAAAGACCCAAGACTTTCATTTCTAAAATTTTTAGAGAAATAATTTACAGGCAGGAAACAATTACTAAAGCAGCATCCCAAACAATCCTAAACTGGTATGCCAGCTTAATATTGGCACAAACTGATCTCTACGCGTAGACGTATTTTTTTCGGTTTCTATAGCAAACAAAAAAGTTACTGGTGGGTGCATTTGTTAACTTACGTGATGAAACCGACAAATTACTTCAAATTTCCAAAAATCGTCATTCCAGTTTATCGCTGGTTAATACCTTACGGTATGTTTTTTGTTTATTTTCAGAAAAAAACTCCTTTTCGCATTTCTGTAACGCTTCCGCAAAATCAGTAAAGAAAACTGTTTTCAAAATGAGCCTCCATTTGATTTAGGTCAAAGTTCTTGAATCAATGTGCTTCTCAGAGATATTTTTAAGAAGAACCATGTTAGTCCCAAATACTTTTCATGATACTTAGTTTGTTTTTCTCAATTGAAATGCACCATCCGTGGAATAAGCTTATAGTAGAATCAAAAACCGCTTCAACCGTTTTTGTTTAAACGATAAATGATTATAAGAATCAATCGAATGCCCTAAAATTAAAATTCAGCATTTTGTTGGAACAGCGTTCATAAGCTAAATTAATTTTGTATGCTGCGCTAGCTTCCCAAACGAGAACGTTCCTGAATGTTCTAATGCTGCATTCCAAGCTGCCCCGAAAAAAAGTGCAACTTTTCTTGAATAGATTTACGTTTGCTGGATTTAAAGACAGTCTAATTATGGAACAGGTTTTACATGCTTGTTTTAATGTAAAAAGCAAGACCGCAGGCATCTTGGACCAATGCTACGCTGTAGTATACAGCTTCAAAGCTCAGACTTGTTCGATATGGGAGCAACTTGCCCTTTTTTCACAAGCTAAGAAAACAACGACATCTGCCAGCAAAGCAAACCACCTGCGAAACAAAAAGGAATCAAACTTTCTCTGTTTCAAGAGAAGGAAAATGGAATCACAACTTCTGCTTATTTCGAGACGAGCAGAATTATGCAAAGGATCAAACACAATACGTTCTAAGCGTTTGTTGTTCAATGAGAATCTTCATCCATCTATGTTTCGCTGACGTCACACCTCCTCACCTGTACTGTCGTTTGGATTTCCAGAACTGCAAGTTAATTCCTCTCCACTAGCTACATTTGTAGCGTTGCTCGGGCAGTAGGCTGATAATAAACAGAAGCGATGTTCATTCGATGCCGTTTCGATAATATTTACTGGAGGGAGCCCTTTCTCGGCAAGGAAAACAGCCATTTTGATATTAACAGAATATGTGCATTGCCTGCTTATTACATATTCTCAGATTTTATTCACGTGGAATCACTTCAAATAGTGTCTTGATGACAGATATAAATTTTGCACCAATGGACAGAAATTGACAATTGGCAACTTCTCCGTACAAGACAAAGAAGCATGCCGTACAAGCCTTCAGAATATTAAAAAACATTTTTCACAAATGGCACTGGCTTTGCCTTATGATCAGTAGGATTTCCACAATCATTAATAGACCGCGTAGGCTTGACAAACGCTAAGCCTTCCTTCAGTAAACGTTCATAAAATTACTTACGTATTTCACAGCTTTTTCCTTCCCATCCTAACTTGCACTCACACTCATCTCCGATGCATTCTTGGTTTGAACCACATTCGCTTTGGCAAGCACCAGAACCTGATTCCTCATAGGAGGCCTGGCCGACCGCGGGAACTGTAAGAACAGTAAAGTTAATTTTCATTTTGAGTATCAGCCACTTTTGTCTTAGAAAAAATGTGAAGTAATTGGAGCTTGAAATGCTCTCTCTCAAAATAGTTTTAGTACCTTTCTGTCGCAAAAAACAAAGCCTCTAAAATAGAACTGAGCTATGTTTCTGCTGCTAAGATAAAAAATTACCTGTTCTGGTTACCAATATAGCAAAGAAGTACACAAGGTAAGAAGGGCCACTGAACATTAGGACTTTTCACTTATGATCTTGAACCAAAACGTTACTTTACAAAGCGCGAAAAGTAGACCCTCTTTCACTGAAACCAGCTTTCCTCCAATCGTTGACGCCACAATCGCCCGCAAATGGGAGCGCTTGTACTGTTGCCGTGCGCAAGAACGGTAAAGGCATTCTTTTCTAGAAATAAATAGGTGCTGTCGCCATGTGGTTTCAACATTGTGTTTGGCAATTTTATAGCATTTCAAACCTTTGCAAACATTGTGTTTGTGGTTTATTGTGTTTAACGTCTTCACTCCCACACGCAACGCGTTAGGTTTAAACATACATCGCAATGATAAGGAACTCACAAATACATGAATGAACAGGCGCGAGGATATATACGTGGAAGTAGTAGAAGAGTATACGCTTGATGACGCTAATACATTTTCTCTGATGAAACACAAGCATTAAAAGGCATATGCATGAATGACGTCATCACGAATATTATAATGTAGTGCTGCGATGACTTTCGAAATGCACCGATTTATAAAATGCATGGGGGTGATGGGAATCTGCGAAGAACCAGGGGTCGTTTAGGCTGCAGACCTCCCATGGAGGAAGCTACTTTTTGTGTAAAGGGAACAGTTTGTAAAAGTAGCTCAACGTCTTTTGCTCTGAAAATAAAGTTTAATATGCGAAATGCGGGTATACGAGTTTTGCTTATTGAAGCAAGATGCGTTGCAGGCAAGGACAAGTCACCAGACGAAAATGGTTTAACGTTGTCACATTGATAATTTAAAATGTTCGTGAAAGCTAGAGAGGAAATGCGTCAAAAGTTACAAACCAGTGCAGCATTAGAGACGTGTCACGGGATTCAAGCAGGTTGAAAACCAGGCGTCCAGACATACATTGCGGAAAAGACTTCACAATCGACGTTGTGAATCACGCGTGAGAACGAAATCCGTTTGCAATTTAGTTGACATAGTTCGCGTTACTTTCGTCGACTAAAAGCATCTCACTGCTTCGTACAAGGGTTTGATGCAACCAATTTTGGTGAACACACCAGAAGCAAAACTGAGTACGATATAGCAGTGATATTTCTTGATTCAATTATTTCCATTGTAACGGCGTTAAATAGTTAGATCAATGCACCTGTTTTATGCAGTGGCGTATCTAGGGTATGGCAGGCATGGCACGTGCCATGGGCGCCACTTTGACGGGGGCGCAAAAATTGTATGGCAAAAATTAAAGTTTGTGACTTACAGTTTCTTGAACCTCTTGTCTTGCGCCCCATGCGACCATCAAACAGCAAAGCTGCATCACCATAGCGCCCTCATGTAATGCAGGGTGAGTTGCGCCAGCACCATCAGTTAGTGTATCGTGAGGAAACGGTGGTGTTGTGACACAACACGAAGGTCAGATATTATGTTAGACCAGGGGTTCTTACCCGGGGGAGCGCGCCTCCCCAGCGGGCATCAACTTATTTCAAGGGGGGCGCGAGCTCTTACGCGTTTTACAACATTGAAAGTTTTCAAACGAAAAGTGTTCCATCTAATTCACTTTAAACGCCAGGGGTGCTTGAAACAAAGAACATTTACTTGAGGGAGGCGTGGCAGAGAAAACGTTAAGATCCACTGTGATTGACGAACGCCTGCTTGCCAAATCTACAAGACCTGGTCCTTCTCACGCTATAAAAAA
>Ga0210059_1017949_pt1 | contig 10016 bp, 9 predicted proteins | sample Ectturendosymbi2_FD_188042 | JGI IMG/M metagenome (GOLD analysis project Ga0210059, IMG submission 188042) | Ecteinascidia turbinata endosymbiont from Florida, USA - Sample 2 (SPAdes) (version 2) | ecosystem: Host-associated > Tunicates > Ascidians > Unclassified | place: Key West, Florida...
CCCACAATATGGTGTAGGCAGTTTTTGCCGCCAAGACGGCGGCGGCAACAGGCTTGGCATAAACGAAGTAGACATAAAAGATAAACCCCTAACCTTAACCCTAACTGTAGCCCTAACCCTAACTCTACCCCTACCACTAATACTAACCCTAATGCGGATCCTAAGCCGTAACCCTAAACCCAAACACTAACCCTAACGCTAACCCTAAATTTTTGAAAAAAGAAAAAAAAGGGATGTCGCAAAGGTGAGAGTCAAACCAAAAAGCAAAGGCATACCATAACCGCTGCGCTGCCAGCAACACGTCGATTGTGTGCCAAAATGACCTTTTTATTCGAATTGCCTCATGCCACGAGACCAAATGTTTGACTGGTGGCACAATAGCTCCAGCCGATCTGTTGCCGCCAGCATCTTGTCGCTAAAATAGACACTACCTATAAATTAATCTCAAATGCAAAGTAACAATAAGTTTTCAGTTCATTGCCCTTTGGACACTAAAACCATGCAGTCTTAAGGCAGTGGCTATCTTATTTGCCCGTCGCCTGCAACATGACACTAGCACATGACAAGAGTGCACTACACTTGCTAGTAACGCCCCAAACCTAAACCAGGTGACACCAACATGTTGCCGCGGGAACCAGGTCGCCCGCACGGACCATGTGGGTTGCCCGTGGCCTGTTCTGGCAATAGCATAAACATGATCGGTTTCTTTACAATGATGAATATCTTTAATTTCTATTATTAATGATAACATAAAATGAAGACAAATTATGCAAATTTTTATTTCAAAAGTCTTTGTACAAACTGGCAGCCCTTCGCATGAATCTGTACCAAGACGCAGCTCTGAGTTTCAAAAAGTTTGGTGACCCCTGCCTTAACCCCTGCCTTAAACCTTAACCTAAGCCTAACCTCTAATATTAAACCAAGGGTTCATAACCTGGGGTGCATGTACCCCTAGGGGTAGATTTTCCTATCTGAAAGGGCAAATTTAAGGTTAGCAATGGAAGGGAAAAATTATGTTTGCATATTATTCATTTCGAAATACTCGTATTTATACATAGGTCAACATCAGTGAGTATTATTTTCAAAATCAGTAGATGCTTACTGGTAAATATATTTTTATTTTCCTCAGCCTTTTTGTCAGAAGAAATTTTAGGGGTACATGTTGATATGACGAAATGCTGAAGGGGTACATGGCCGGGACAAGTTTGGGAATACTTGACCTAAACCTAAACCACGGCGACAGACTACAAATGAAAGTGCCTGTTGCTTTGGTTGATTCACAACATGGTTCAGTGACTTGCGTGGAAACAAGTGAAACGGAACGTTGGTATAACGGTAAAATGGAGAGAACAACAGCAAAAAGTTCGTTGTTAGATTTTGAAACTTTGCAAAAAACAAAAATCTTCGGCGAGCAACCGGAGCGACGTCATCGCTAAAAAAATCGCTAGCGGTCTGTTTCAAAACCTCTAGCGGACGGCCCGAAGACTGGACTGCTAGCGGCCCGTACCATCTCTACCCTGCACCCCACTTCAAGATTTTGCACCTCTATTTAGGATCTTGCACCTCACTTTAGGACCTTGTACCTCGCGTTGAGAATTTAGCACCTCACTTCAGGAGTTAACAGTGGTCTGGCTCACAGCAGCGCATCACTGATGACGTCAAGCATGTTCTTTGTTACGCAAGAAGCAGCTGTTTGTTAAGTCATACTTCGCAAGCACACACGGCGTGTCACACACACACAAAGCAACACGAACCTGTGAAATACGGAGTGTTCCTTTTCAACGAGTACTATGACCACGTCTCCGGCCTCCAAACCGGGCTCCTGGTCCCCTTCACCGTGGAACACGACCTTCTGGCCCTCGGCCATTCCTGAACAAGGGACAAAGTTTATTGATTCGTTCTTTGCGTTTCAATCGCCAACGCACGTAGCATGGGGGGGGGCGTTGCCTGGTGACGGGCGAGCGATAAGCAACACAGATTCAAAACAAGCTGAGGCGTTTTTTTTTCGGAATTGTCCAAGTTCAAGTGAAGTTGGCGACACGGACGTCTCGGGATCGAACCCGCGAAGATTAAGAACCTCACCGACCGTCACTCCCAATAACTGTCACTCTCGTAAACGAACATAGGACTTTCATTAAAAATGGATAACTTCATGAGACATTATTGACAAGTTTAACATTTGATTGAAAGATATGCAAAGGAGGAGTAAATCGTATTGTACAAAATCTAAACCACACAAGAAATCCGAAATCGAGCCCGGAATGCTCTGGCGCAGTCGGGTAGCTAACCTACGAGGGAAGCAACAGGTCAAACGCATACACCTGTTAACTTACGTCAGTTTAACGACGTCACCAGAAATCTAACGTCATAACAACGTCATCGTCAGGAGGTCTCGTTCAGAAACATGTCTTTCAATAACGAAGTGAAAATGTTCGGATTTAATTAACATAACTTATCTCCTCAGGCAATCAAATCCTGCACTAATGCAATTGAATCAATCTCTGAATTGGTGAAATCTTATTAAACCGCTTTTGCATCGAGAGAATGGATCTTAGGTTTAATTAAAGGTGCTCACAAGCGTAATAAGAGTAAGACCAACAGGATGAGCAGTAGAGAGGAATACAAAGGTCAGTGCTTATTTGAAACATCGATTTCCACGATTTAAATTCACGGCTTTAAAGACGGCCGTCCCAACGCCGATAAATAGAAAAACTCAACTTCGTTGCTTTCAAAAAATTATACTTCAGTTGGGAGGGGGACTTTCATACGTCACCTTTGTCGACGTGGACTTCGAGAATCTTCGATTCTTTAATGACTTTCTTCCCCATGCAATGTTTACATCTGTCCTTCGCGTTGATCCTCTCGCCCTTTCCGTCGCACTCCCGGCACATTGACTGAATCTGGAATAGAGCGTCCCCCCCGTCACAAAAACAAACAAAAATTTGACACCAAACACAAAAATTATTTAAAGAAAACGCTCGTATCGAAAATATTGCAAGAGAAACATCTGCATCGAGGTTGGACGTCACGAAACACGTCACTTACCTGTTGCATCATCCCGGGCCCGATCTGATGCAGTTTGACGTGGATTCCGGTCCCGCGGCACGTCATGCACTTGCTCACGGCCCCCTCCTTGCCGCCGCGACCTTTGCACTTTTCGCAGATGACGTTTTTCTGCAGCGACAGCCGCTTGGTGGTGCCGTTGTACATGTCCTCGAGCGAGACCTTGAGCTGGTGGACCACGTCCTTGCCCTTGTGGGCCTCGCGTCGACGCCCAACTCCGCCGCCTGCACCCCCACCACCAAAGAAAAAAACGGTTGGGGCGATGGTTTACGCGTGAAGCAGAATATCTCTAAAGCGAGACAGCGCCGCTGTGGGCCTGGACACGTACTATTGCGCTCACACGGCACTTTCAAGCTGCATTGAGATGCTGGGGACCCCTCATTGATGAGGCTCTTTGCGCATTCATCGCTCAAACGTAACCGAACAATCTATCCAGCATTACTCGAAAGGGTGGAACGTTTAGTTGGCGCGACGTAGAAGCTTGCAAAATCCAATTCGCTAAAATTCTGTGCTTGGTCAATACAGAACCTTTCAAACTGCTCGACCAAGACTGTTTTGAAGCAATAACTGGAAATTTGGCACAACAACATTAAAAGTCCCCATTCGTCGTCGCGTCAGATTTCAACCAGCAGTTCCCAAAGTTTTTTGAGCGAGACCCAAATCTGAGTTTGGTGAACACCGCGTGACCCAAGCCACAAGCAGCGTATCAAAAAATTATGAGTGTATGGATGATTTTTGGCAGCAAGTTGCTGAGTTCATTGTTTTCAATGTCAGCACTCTTCTTTTCTGAAGTACCTACGCTACAAACAGACACAGACAAGCAGTAGTAACGCGGCAAGTATACAACTCAGGTTGGGATCGTCTCGGCGCGACCCCTTTTTGACCCATCGCGACCCTTGTTTGAGTCGCGAACCATACTTTGGGTACCACTGTCCTAACGATTCGACACAGTGGGGCTACTTGACGCCAACCCCCCCTTTTTCAACCAAGTTCCCCTGGACTGAGCAGCAGCCTTGACGAGTAGAGCAGCTAAGAACTCACCGAAAAACATATCGAAGATATCGTGGGCGTTCGAGAAGCCCTCCCTGCCACCGCCCTCTTTCAAGGCCTGCTCGCCGCCCTCGTCGTAGATGCGTCGCTTCTTCTGATCGCTCAAAACTTCGTAAGCGGCCGAGATTTCCTTGAACTGCAGAACAAATAAACAAACGTCCAGTTTTCGCGACGGTCCCGCAGCGACGCCTGGTGGTGGAACTGCTGAAGCGTGACAGAAACGCATTAAACTGAAATCGGATTTACGATCTCGCGAACTGTACTTACAGATGCGAAAAACGCTACAGTATTCATTAAAGATGACGACGTTCAGAGATTTCGCATTCCGTAATCACAGAACGACTAAGACATCGAATCGAAGGTTCAGGAAGCATTGCGAAAAAGAGACACAGCAGCACGACGAAATCCATTGATAACTACTGGAGATTAGGAAAGAAAACCAATCCTCCTCACACCTTTTCGTGGGCCGCGGGGTCGTCTGGGTTCTTGTCAGGATGGTGCTTCATGGCCAACTTGCGGTATGCTTTCTTCAGCTCGGTGTCGCTCGCGCGAGGGGAAACCCCGAGCATGTCGTAGAACTTTGTCTCTTTCACCATCTTGTCCGTTAGTGGGCGCGACAGAGCAGCAGCAAGCGGCGGTCAAAGATTTAGATTTATTATAAATACTACACAAACGCAACGAACAGCTGCTAAAAGACAAAAAAAAGTTTCAACGTAAGAACAAAACAACGCTCGAGCAGGGCCGCATGAGGCTGCGCTGACGTGAAGAACATTGTGACGTCACTTAGTCCCCGTAGTCGTTGGACACGCCACTAAAAGACGCTGTGGGTTTCAGCCAAGTGCGCCGCTGTTGATGAGAGATGCGAAAAATTATGGTCTAGTCAAGCTTTGCGGATAACTTTATCAAGATAATCACTGCAGGACGAACGCAGGAAACCACTGTTTTTTACGAAAAACGCATTTCGTTTCTAGTTAAAAAGTCAGGTGACAGCCTCACGCATTCGAAACAAACAATCAACAAAAGAAAAGAACAAAAAAAACTAAATAATGCTTTTCTGCTAATCTGAAAATCACCACCTTAAACAAAAATCTTTCTCATTCTGCTCATTTTGAAGCAAACACACGTCCTGAGTGAGTGCACATCTTGAAAACATTCACACCTTCGCTACGCCGGCTTTCCGCGACAGTGTGAACGTATGCGAAGTGCTGCACAATAGTGTGAATGTATACGAAGTGCTGCACAACGGTTTGAGTTGACTGGTCACAAACGCTAACGAATGAATCAGACGATCAAACATTATGTGGGCCTGACTGAGACTCGCACCATCGAAGAACAGAACACAATCGATAAACAACACTTGACGCGCGACTGGCCGACTGCAAGCAAGTAACAGTGGTGCTCTTGCCCAAGAGCACTGTGGCACTCTGTCACGCAACAACAGCTTTCCCGGCTGAAGACCAAGACGGATTATCACGTCAGAATCCGATTCTTAACGCCATGCACATTCGAGAGCGAATCTCACATCGGGGTTCAGAACCACGGTATCACGCCACATGCTCGATACTGCATGCTGCACTGCGGCTGTACTGAACCAAACCGACGTGCGCTATGAATTGCAACACAACGGTATGGTCGAGTGCAACCCCCACCAATGAAAAAAACGACTGGAGGCGGTGACTCGACTCTGCAGCATCGAAAACAGGCGATGTAAAAAGAAAAGCGAACTCGTTTCTTCAAGCAACTCAGTAACTCTTATCGGCCTCACCAGCCCATTTGCCCAATAGTTTTTTACTATCCTGCAGGTGTCTGTTCCTTCCCAACCGCCGGGGCAAAGTGACCTCAGCCAACTGCAGCACTGTACTCCTGTTCTTGTTTGAAGCCCGCGTGCGGAGTGAGAGAATGCGCAAAAAACAGGCAACTTTTTCCTTCTTCTATAACAACTCTCATTTACGAAGAGAACCCAGCCATTAGCTCGTGTTGTGCAGCAATGGCACGGCGTGCACTTCATATCACGCCGAGTTCAATCTCGGAGAGCAATCCATTGGCACGGGTCACTGGCTAGCAGTTGGAGCTTCGCTGTGGGGTCGTGGTCTCAATCGAAGACATTGTTTCCAGTAACAAAAGAGCAATGCAACAAACGATCGAGCAATTATTCTTAAACAAGACCAGTTGTGCTTGGTGCGTCTAAGTGGCGCATAACGTAAAAAAACAGCTTGCAATCAATCAGCAAGCCAGCGCTGCTGGTAACTTCTTGAGGCAGGAACGAATGCTGGACGCACTTTGAGAGTTACGACAAAGCTGTTAAGAAATGAATTGGGCATTAAGGTCACTGAAGGTCAGCTCATCAAGGTAACTGTAGGTCAACAACAAGGTCATTGAAGGTCAACTGTTGGCAATAAGCCCGGAATCACTGTGCACTGCCCGGCCACAAGATGAACAGTGCTCAGGACCGGGACTGAGATTACCAAACACGGCTTTACTCTTCCTGCTAAGAAAACATCAGAGCGTCCGATGCGTTTTTCACGATTCAACTCGAATCCGTTCCGCACCTCGCCCCCCCCCTCCCCTCCCCAGCAAACAGTGGATCGCAACGACGCGGTCGTCCATGTTCGACGATAACCTCAGTCGTCGAACGCGCGACGTCACACATTATGCCTTTGTTCGCGTGGTTCGACGCCTGAACGCGCTCGCCAAGCGCGCGACCGTCACTTTCCAGACTTTTCATGGGTGAGGGCGGTGGAAAAGTAAACGGGCGTCTTTGGCAACGACGCCATTTGACCCCGGGTCGCGCCCATTCCGGTCAAATGTTAAAACGGATCTAGATCTGTCGCGCCTAGTACTATTGGTGGCGATATTTTTGTCAATGGATTGTTCTTTTTCGGGCAAAGCTGGCATCGCCAGCGTGGACTGGGGAGGGATTATCATGTTTATGGATTACGCGCTTTTTTAGGAAAATAACCTGGTTTGCGAAATACCCTTAACCCTGTTTATGACGATAATCGTCAGCCCTGCTTGTGACGATACAATACATCGTCTTCATTCACAAACGCTGTGTTCTTCATAATCCGATACCATGTTCGATTTCAAGAGTATTTCAGGTGGTCAACTTTTCTTTTGTTACCAAATAAGAGTTTTATTTCCTGGCTTTGAGGTGTTTTAGAAAAAAAAGCATTAAGTTTGTTTTTGTAGAAGCAATTGATATAATTTCTTAAGTTTTGTGTACAAGCAAGTTCTTTACAACTGACGTGCCGAATGCATTCGAAGTTCATTGTTACAAAACAATAGCATTGCATCATCGGAAATATGAAGGATTTGAAACTTGATGCATATAACAAACGGCTAAATATCAATTTACAACTAACTGGACCAAAGGTAGAGCCTTGAGGAGCTCCAGACGTAAGATAGATCTACAGCCTATCAGTCAAATAGCTTACAAGGTGAACATCAGACACTGCTCGAATTCCACAATGATTTAAACTTTCCCACGGTTTGATGATCCAATATTTGAAATGTTTTTGACAAGTCACGAAATACTGCACACGTCTAAAGATTGCTAAGCGTTTTGGGTGAGAAGATGGTTATATAACTTCAATAAAGCCAACTTAACAATCAACGAAAAGTTTAATACTTTCCGTAATTTTTTCTTTAGGGGCAAACAAAGGTCAGCGACTAAAACTGTAACCATAGTCACCCGCGTTTTTCTTTACTTTTGAAATTTTCACAAAGATTGGTTTCATTCATGTCATCATAATATGCTACAGAAGGCTGGGAAATGCTGGCGGCGCGGCACGAGGCCTGCTACTTGGCCTTGGCGTAGGTTCGCCTACACCAGGGGGCCACCAACCTTTTCGAAAGTGCGAGCTACTTCTTGTGTACCGATCAATGCGAAGGGCTATTAGTGCGATACACTTAAAATTTTTGCTCGATTTACCTCCAATTATTTTAGTATTGATATTCGTTAATGTGAAGACATTGATGCTAATGTTAATTTTAGAACGGGCCCGCGGGCGACCTGGTGTCCGCGAGCACCACGTTGGTGACCCCTGGCCTACGCCTTCATCGTGTTCTTGGGCCAGGAAGACGACAATCAGGGTTCCCACATATTTTTAAAAATCATTTTCCATACTTTTTCAATACTAAATCAAAAAAATTAAGTACCATTACTACTGTTCCTTTTTCGAAATTCTTAATCATGAAACTCAATTTTACACATTGCACAACACTGCATAAATAATAAAGTGCTTTGCCTTCAGCAAAATTCTGCTCAGATACTTGAGATTTCTTTTCCATTGAGAATTTCCATACTTTTTCAAAACCTAATGCACATTTTGGTCAAAATCAATACCTTTTCAAGGTCTTAAAAACCAATTTTTTAAATCAATGCTTTTACTACCGCGTGGGAACCCTGGACAATAGAATGCAGGAAGAAGAATTTCATGGGGGGAGACATCCGGTTGCTCGCACAAGACTTGCATCGCACATGCGGGTAAAATAGTTTCACCGCTTTAAGTGATTCATGTCTGACTGAAGGCGATTTCCTCCCACCTACGTAGTCGACAGACGACCTGCGACGTCTATTACTTCATTCTTGAAAGTTGTTTCGCCCAATTATTAACACAAGATGAAGAATATGATTTTACCAGCTGTCAACTTATACAGTTTGTGGATTTTATTTCATTCTATTTTACACTCCAAGCACCTCAGAGAGTTATGATGGTTCCCTAGCAGGCGAAACATATATTCTGAATAAGATGTTGGTGTCGGATTCATTGCTTTAAAAGTATTTCTTTTGACAGATACCATACAAAAGATAACGTTCAGAAATTCTTGTTAGATGTAATTATTACCGAATCGGCTGACGTAATAGTTAGCATTATAATTAATTCCACATTGATCATTTTTTCGGTTAAATTATTTCAAACGCTTAACGTCGATTGTTGAAAATCGTGGATTTTTAGTCTGAATATAATTTTTGCTTTTTGCTTTTTGCTTTCACACACATCCGCTCACCGCCCCATCTTTGTTTTGTTGTCAACAAAAGGTTTCTTTAAAGAATTTCCTTATTCGTTCATCGATTGCAATCAACTCCTGGGGAGGCACTGAACAAGAAAATGTTTCGTTGAAACGCAGGAAACATCGGCGCCGGGTGAACAGCACATGTGCTGCAATGAACAGCACATGTGCTGCAATGAACAACACATGTGCTGCAATGAACAACACATGTGCTGCAATGAACAACACATGTGCTGCAATGTATGCACTTCCCAGCATCACTCATGAGACCAGTGATCACGCCGATGCCGCGAAACAAGGCAGGAAAAAATGCATGGATTGCCAGTTTTTACGGTTTATTGACAACCATGACAGCAAATAAATAAATAATTAATAAATATGTATAAACACGGACAAAATTCACCGACGAGGATAATCGAGTCAAGCTGAAAAGAGAGAGAGAGACAGCCCGACAAAAACTGGGCTAGACCTTGCGCAGGTAAAGCCTTTGCTTTTCAAATTGAAACGACGGATAACTCACGAGAGCTACACTGGGACAGTAAACCAGACGCTCTTGGTGAAGCTCCACACTAAGCGTTGTTGATGAACAACAGGCAGCTTGCAATAGGAGTACATTCGCCCCAACAGGCACACGTAGCTGGGGCGGGCGCATAAATCTTGTTTAGATGTTTAAATGTCTGAAAAAAAACTTAACCAAAAAGAAAAATACTTGAGAGCCGAAACTGCTTTCATTCAAAACGAATGGCAAGTTCCTCAAGCAATTGTTCATTAACAGCTGTTTCCCAACATAGAACGTGAAAGAACTTAAAACAATGTATGGATCAGCCGGCTTATTTGGCAGAGAATGGGTTCGCTTGTCACGGGGGCGAACGCGTTTTGGTCACAGGGGG
>Ga0210059_1017950_pt1 | contig 10015 bp, 2 predicted proteins | sample Ectturendosymbi2_FD_188042 | JGI IMG/M metagenome (GOLD analysis project Ga0210059, IMG submission 188042) | Ecteinascidia turbinata endosymbiont from Florida, USA - Sample 2 (SPAdes) (version 2) | ecosystem: Host-associated > Tunicates > Ascidians > Unclassified | place: Key West, Florida...
AACATATCTTTTATAAACAATGACGTCACGAATTACGTCATAGGGGCCCTCCAGTAAAAATTGCCCCGGGCCCCCCTACCCTTTAATCCGGCTCTGCCCCAGACCTCCACACAGGGTTCCTACACCAAAAGGAAATCCTACAGCGGCATTTATTAATGACACTCTCTCTTCTGCAAAACGTCCATTTTTCCCTAGAGTGATTTGCGCACGTTGGGGGGAATTGAAAGGTTCATTGACAACAGGAATTGTAAAATCGTGGGCTGAACTTGTCGCAATGAGTTGGCCTGAGTCGAGCCCTTAGTGGCGTTGATATAAAGCTTGAAAAACGCATGGTGTTTAATCTTAAAGTCCAGCAGTGCTCGCAGTGATCCTTAAAAGCAACTCATTTGGATCAAGGAAGGTTTTCGCTATCATCATTTCCATGAAAGTTTGTGTAGAGTGAAAAATCATTGCTTGTGCTGTGGTGATACGGATAAGGACGAGCTGATTTCTTGGTTGCTTTATCAGATACGTTGTCATTCAGTTCCCATACGATATCATGGGCTCGGAAATCCGTTCTGATTCTCGTTATTGTAGTCTCGGGCGCGCCTTGAATAGTCCCTGTTGTGCTCTTGGGGTACTTTTCTAAAAGCAGGTATCCCCTCAGGGACCTGTAACAGTAGGGACTGAGTTAGTGGTTTCGGATTTGGTATCCCTCAGGGACCTGTAACAGTAGGGACTGAGTTAGTGGTTTCGGATTTGGTATCCCCTCAGGGACCTGTAACAGTAGGGACTGAGTTAGTGGTTTCGGATGCGCAACTGAGTTAGTGGTTTCGGATTCGGATTGGATATCAACGTCTATAATTTTCACTTTTCGGATATGGTTTGGATATGAAGTTCATGAAAAAATTTCGGATTGGATTAGGATTACAAAATTTTCACATCCGTACACCACTGGTTCAGACTCCGGTTACCAATTATTACACAATATGCGACCCTATAGAGTGGCATCGTAATGTGCTTTAGATCCAGTAGATATCGTTTATGCATGGGTTCTCATTACTGAATCTGGGACCGATCTCGCAGAAACTATGTCTGGTTAACAGCCCCTATTAATTGCCCGAATATTAATTATTTCTCAACGGTTCACACTAGAAAATACACACACCAAAGAGACATATAGTTTCCCATCTTATAGGCTTTTATTCATGATGATATATGTTCAGATAAAACAAATTGGTACTCACCAAAATACGACGTTTCGTAATATTCAAGCACTTCTTGACATGTCACAACGCTCACATACCTTTATAGCTTATTACTATACTTTAAGTAATGCGATAAGGAGATCAACAATCTATTCAGATCGGTTCCCCTATTCAAGCAATTACTTATGTAACTAAAACTTAATTTCCTGTGTCTCAATTCATCTCAATTTGTAAATGTACTCGATAAGTAAGTACGCATTAATTCTGTCGAGGCTGTCTGATATTGTCATGCTCACGTTTCATTACTAGTGATTTGCGTTTCGAATAGTGCGGCAAGGGATGGTAGTTCAGGCAGAAATTTATCATTAATCAGAATTTCAAAAGTTGCTGTTTTCAGTCAGAAGTTAGTTCAATCGACAGGACTGATCAGAAGAAAGATCAAAGAAATTTTTAATGACCACTGCCAAGCTGGATTCGATCCAAGCGGGATACAAAGAGATGTAACCGACATGCCGAGCAGGAACGGGTATACACCAAGCTGTACACGCGTGTTGAGAAGTTTCATGTGACTCGCGCCCAAGTGTGGAATGTCCACTGCGGTACAAAAGGGAGCATTGCTCACTTTTCGTACGGCCTCCCGAGGCGGTAAGCGGAAGAAGGTAAAACCTTCAACGGCTGAAGAATGTCATATCGATTGAATGAACTCGGGCTTGTAGAGCATCTGAACAAAACAAATAGAATCTAGTCATAAATATATTTTCTTGTCCTGAACAACCTGCCTGGTTCAAACTCTATTAGTGCAGTACAGCATTCATGACTTAAACTGGCAGAACTTCGCTTTCACAGTCTGATATTCGTAAGACAGTCTGACAAAACTTCATCCACATAACTTAAACTTCATAAAAATAGTCTGACAGAACATCGTTTGGAAAAGCCTGTTTTCTGTAGTTTCGACTGACAGGGATTAACCCGGACAAGCCAAATTTACAATCTGGCTTGACAGAGATTAACTCGGACAAGCCAGGTTCTCCTGATCATTGCTGGCGCTTAGGCTCACGACAACACCTTGTCCCATTGGACCTTAAGGCGGAATGAGTCTTAAAAAAGACTGAATTTCGGTTCAAATGGGGCTGTATTTATACCCGTAAATCGTCTTGTGACTTGTTAACGCCCCTTTACTTCAGGTGTTCTAATTGGCTATCGCTTATTGGATCACCTGGTGATTGGCTGGTTTCAAATACTTCCAGAACCTTCTGGTGCTTGTCGGTGCTTGGGTTTACACCTTCTGTCCCGTCATTGTTTCCTGGTCATGATCAGCATCATGTGATTTCTACTGCTTGTTTTGTGACTTCTGCTGACGTTTGGATGACGTTGTTACTGGGGTGACTTGAGGTTAATGTCCTGGGATAGTCGTTTTCAGTCAGGTCAGCTGACTAATAGCCAGTTTTGATTGGCTGTAATCTTTTTAAATTTGTTCTGGCTGTCTCAGTCTTAAGGATATTTCAGCAAGTTTGTTTTCTGTACAGCGACGAGTTGTTACAGGCAAACTGGCATGTAACACAATTGATACAACCCAAATTTGTCCATGTTTTTACTAAGGAAATGAGCACGCAGACTCCTGCGACCGCCGAAATTGAAAAGTGACTCCGGGTCCGGTTTTTCAAAAAATTTAGACTTCGGGCCGGCTCCGGGTCCGAAGGAAAAACGCAGAATCCTGCTGGTGCCACCTCTAGTGGACTGCTTTATATAGGTAATATGGCGGCGGGTAGATGGCGCCACATGTGAATATGTGGTCACCGCTACATGGTGCCCATGAGTAACAAGTCACTATGATAGTAGTCACCACAAACGAAAGATCGTGATTCATTCTCCCTATATAACAATAGTGCAACCTTGTATCAGTAGAGTGAAGTCAGTGATGGAGCTCTAGGCCATAAGCCCCTCTCAGTATCACCCTCCGTTGAAGATCGTCTTGAACCAAAGGGTAAGGGTCGAACTTGTAAATTGGGAGTTAAAGTATGGATTGAAAGTGATAGAACTTCCCAGTTAATCGACAGGAAAATTATGTGGCGGCCGGTAGATGGCGCCACGTGTGAAAAATTGGTCATTAGTAGAGTGAAGTCAGTGATGGAACTCTATTTGCTGCTGGTTGCTTTCCTGTTAGTGAATGCCCCGAACTGCCATCTTTCTCTGGTGCTTGCCTCAGTAGTTCAAGGTGATGAAGTCAACTGCAACAGTAATCCCCATAAAAGATCCCTTTGCTTGGGTGGGGTTGCTAAGCAGAGGTAGGACCGGAGTTGACTCCGGCTGTATTCTGCGTTTTTCTTTCGGATCCGGACACGTAGTCAAAACTTTGGGAAAAAACGGACACGGATCCGGATCACTTTTCAATTTCGGCAGTAGCAGGAGTCTGAGTGGTCATTTCTTAAGTAAAAACATGGGTAAATTAAGGTTGGATTGATGGTTGTAGCCGGAGTCTCAACAGGAGTCGGATTCGTAAATTTGAAAAATTGCCGGATCCTGACCCGGTGTCAAGCGAAATTTCTGACCTCTGCGAAATTTCTGACCTAATATTGTTTTTCAGTTATTTTTCTTCTCAGAGCAAAAGGATAAAGTTTGGCGATTCCTTTTTTATGTGTGTTGTGTAAATTAAAACATTTTGCTTAGATATCAGGTACCCACAACAATACATAGCACGGGAATAACTTTAACCATTGAAAATTTTCGGACGTAGTGGTTGACCTCAATTACTATTCATTTTCTCACCTTAAATCAAACCCGAAACCGACACACTTACCTAAACCCTGATCAGTTTTATCAGCTTATTAGGTATGTAGAACATTACTCTGTGCATGCGCACATGGTGTGAAGTCAGAAAGTTCGCAAGTCAGAAATTTCGCATTACACCGGATTCAAAAACTTTGGACAGGAGTGGAGTCGGTGTCGGAAAAAATAACTCCGGCGACCTCTGTTGCTAAGGTCAAAGGTGTAGATACATGAAGTGGTTCCCTTTAGGGCTGCCAGGTTGGCTGGCAGAACTTTGGCGTATTTGAAGTTAGTTGGCCGTACCATTTTTGTGTTGGCCGTATGGCTTTTTTTGACCGTTTTTTTGAAGGACGTTTGGCCGATAAATTTTTTATTGGCCGTTTTTGTAAATGGGTCAATTTTTTGATGCTAAACTATCAACGACAACACCTTAAACTCTCGTCCCTTGCCTTGTGTGTGCGTTTCGCCTGGTGTAGTGAATAAGTGAAAGCGAGGTAATGTGATTGTGCTTGCCGCGTTGTGCAGACCTTGCACTTTGCAGGCCAAGCCGTTGTGTGTGCGCGTATACCTGTTTATGCGTGCTGTATGGCATGTAAAGTTGTAACAGACCATAGGGTTGGTATGGCTTGTGACGATCCATAATGAAATGGTTGATATCGCGTGTAATCAAACATCCTCTTCATATTCTTATCCTAGTATTGCTAACTGCCTGTGTTACCAATCAGTGTTTACAATTCCTTTTTTGTTGCCATATAGGCCTATGTCTTCAATAAACTCTGTGCCAAGTGGTGCTTACACTTGGGCAAATTAATTAAGTTAAGCAAGTGACTACGGATATGCCTGGCCTGACGCAATTCAAATAACAGGGTCAGTTTGTCATTCATACGGCGTGGATGATCTATTCCATGCCATTTGAAATCCACTGGATCTCATGGCCTAGGGGTTATGCATTACGGCTGCCATGCCAATGGATTTCGGTTCGACTCTCACCTTGCCAACTTTCTTTTTTTTTCTTTGCTTTTTTTCAGGGTTACGTGTTATTACAGGTTAGTGTTACCTTACGGTTGAGTTTAGGATTTATCTTTTACGTTTAGTTTGTTTCTACCAAGCCTACAGTACTGCACCCTCGTCTTGCGTTGCTGTTACGTCACAGGGGGCGTATGAATAAGTTTTCAAAAATCAAGATCCACAGGCGTGTTTTACATACCGCATCATACACATGACATGATGGGCACACATGAACGTAACCCCATCGCTTTCTCACTAACGCGCATACTTTTGCTTAGCTTGATTTATTGTAAATATTACACACCATCAACATGACAATGACAAAACTTTACAAGGCATTTATTGTTATGCATGTTATTTAGTAGAACTTCTGGTATTACGTAAAAGCCACATGAAACCGAATAAAGAGCCACATGTGGTTCGCGAGCTGTGGTTGGCCACCCCAGTGCTATTGTATTCAGTGTCAGCGCAAAATGAACTTTTATAGTATGAAAAAGCATTATGACTTGTTATAGTAAACTGCAAGCTCTGCTTTTTAAGTGTTCAAAATTTGAGTGGTGATGTTAAAGTAGTTGTTGATTTTTCAAGTACATTTATTTAGGTGTTTTTGAATAAGAAAAAAGCTTTGGCATTGTTCTGTCATAAATGACAAATCCTAAAAATAGTTCTGAATTAATTGCTTTTTGTGTCGGCATTGTGAGTACACAAGATGTATTTTTATGTGACTTTAACTTGTGAGGAGGCAAATTTTAACAAATTTGGCTTTGTCAAGTGAAGGGTTTGGCTCGTTTTTGTCCTTTTTTAATTGAGTGTTTGTCTTTTTTCAGCAATTTTATTGGCCATTTTTGGCCTTTTTTTACAGAAGGTTTGACCTTTTTTGAAAAAATGGATTTGGCAACCCCATGTTTCGTTATCTCTGTTTTTGCCTCAACGAATGGAAAGGAAAAAGATCATGTCATGCAGAAAATGTAAGCCACTTCACCAGAAATATATATTGCTATCATGCAGTCTTGAACCTAAAAATATTTAGAGGGTAGGTTGATTTATTTTAACGGTATTTAGAAAATCTTAAAACAACTAGCAAGAGCGATGAAAAACGAAAATACAACGAGCCTAAAATGATTCGTTGAAATGTAGAAATACCAAGTTTTTCACACTTTGATTTTCCTTCCCTTAAGCAGTCTGTGCACCAAGAAAATAGTCTAGTGAAAACTTGTCTGTGCGTTTCTACTTAAAAGTTTTTCTTGTTAATGTGTGCATAGAAATTTGTAGAACCTTGCCAATTGCTTAATAACATTTGGGAATCAGCACTGTGAATGGGAAGTAAGTTTCATGAAATCAAATTGTTTTGCATGATGCAAGACAGCAAACAAGAGTTACAAAAGAACCACTAAATTAACATTTGCTAATCATAAGCTATGCTAAATTGTGCAATTAAACTATCGTCTCTGTCATTAATATAGTATAACTTTCTACTTAAGCGTTCAAATTTCTTTTATTGAATACATGCTTATACAGTACATGCTTCTAATGTAGAAGGTTTGTTGAGCAGCATAGTATTGTTTATCTTGCTCCTATAGCTTGTGATGCAAATGACTTAACAGTTTTTACCAGAAAGGTGTTACGATATGCATTAAGCCGAGAAACTTTCAGATCTAATGCTATGTTTTAAAATTAAAGCAATTACTTCTTATAGCAAAATGTGACAAAATTCAATTATATCAATTTGCTAATCAAATACAAATATTGATATGCTGGAAATTTAGATGCGCTTTTAGATATTTGAGTGAAATTCAAGTTGGAACTTAGATAATTTCAGCAAAGAGCACAAAAGAAACTAAATATTTGTGCATTTTGATTATTTGATATTAAAGTTTTCATGATGAATCCAGAAGAATATTGTGACATTGGTTGTTAGAAATGTCACATGCTTTTTTATGTAGTTTTATTCCGAAGTATGTAGTTTTATTCCAAAGAAATTAATACATCCATGCACATTTAAAATCAGTGGCCTAAAGTACTATCTTTTTGAAGTAAACTTGGTCCTACATGCCAGTAATCCATTCAAAAAAATCAAATCATTTTTAAGTTTTAGTATTGAAGTTAACTTAGTAATAATTACAATGATTTAAAAAAAAAGAAGAATAATGCATCATCCGTATAATTGAGATAATAATTTTGTACCTTGTACTGATCATGGATTATTCCACATAAATCCAGGCAAATGTAAAAACACTGAAAAGACGTTAGAAACAAAGAACTGTCATAAGTGGTGTGCTATATTAAACAGGTTTATTTATTTTAGTATCATCCAAAGTATAATATTTAACTTCTATACATGAAAGATCAAAGTTGAAGTTGTAACAAAAAAATCAATTTGTGTGTAGTGTTATCTTTACAACTAAACTTTGAAATTGAGCATCGAGACAAGTAGTGAAAAGGATCGAAGCAAAATACTTAATATTTGTACTGCTTAACTTGAATCATCACAAAGGATACCACTGCAGATAAAAATGGCTCAAATACTATGGAGTAATATAAGAACTCAATTCCATCGTTTTGGCTTCAAGTTTTTAAAAAATGCAGCTGTTTTATTTTTGATATAATAACATCGAATCAGGAATTCTTGATACCGCTTCCACTTGGGATCTTTATTTGAAGTACAACTGGTTTCTGTATTTTGTTTTGAAGTTGTGTGAATAGTAAATTAATGCAAACGATGGTTATAGTTCTTTTTTGTTTTTAGTGTGCAATTCCAAAAGTTTTTGCATTTTTGTTATCCAAAAAGATGGAAAATTTAAGTTGTTGTGAAATACCATGTGCTTTTCAATGTTTGACAGGTATTAAAAATGAATTTTAATGCGAAAACAGCAAGTTCTTAAATGCATATCATTTTTTACTCTCAACAGATTTCATAACCAATTGATTTCAGTGTTTGATTCACAGCTTGGTTTCATGTATTTGTAGTCGTTTATCATTCACGAAAATAAATAGAAGCTTGGAGACAAACTCTAACTTTTCATTTTTCAGAGAATATGAACTTTTATGACAACTGTGCATCTGCTCAGCAGTAAGTATAGAGCATGTGAACTTATGTACAAGATAGACATGTTTTTACCTTGCTCTTATTTTGTGTACAGATCAGTTTTTTGCTGTTTGTTTATGTAACATAATAATTCTGTTGAAGAAGGTTTTACTTGGTAAAAAATATATTTTATTTCTGGATATTGATGCATCTTAATTTTAATTGCCAGCCAGTGTCTACTTTTCTTCATGGGGCAAAAGTATTGCTGGAGCTATTTTGCCTTTATATGAAAGCGATTCGTTGAAATGGGCACATAACAAGTTCAGAAAGAACCATCTGCTTAGTTGACAGCAACCATCTGCTTAGTTGACAAATATCTACTAAGAAGTACAAAATAAAATCAGCAGGGCACTCATACACTTATCTGTAATCGTTTTTTCAATCAAACAAAACAAAAAGTAACGAAGTTTAAAGGACTTGAAAAAAAGAGAACAAATTGAACAGTTTGTGTAAATTCTAATGGTTATCTTCTTCAGCTCTGCACAATCGGTATATTTTCACCAATTTTTCTGCATCTAAACTTTTTCTGATTTTGGAACATACCAAATCATATATTGAAAAAATAAACTCTGTAGATGCTGAACTAGCAGGGCATGCACGTAAACTTGACGTGAAACTGCAGAGTTTGTGTTGGAGTGGGTTCTTCTTTGTTTGCTGTGCGCATGCTTTCCAAGCCTTACCATTTAAGAGTAAACTGACCAACAACACATTGCGAAATCAAAGATGGGGTACATGACAGATGTTCAGGATGAAACTATTGATTTTGGCTGAAATTTAGTTTTGTTAAATTACTGTTGAAGTCAGAGTTCAGCCAAGAAGTTTACTTTCTTCACTGTTGAAGGTTTTACCTTCTTCCGCTTCCACCCCGGGATGCTGTATGGAAAGTGAGCAATGCTCCTTTTTATACCGCCGTGGCCGAGCCACACTTGGGTGCGGTTACTTACTTCACTCTACATGTGTGTACACCGTAGTGTATACCCGTTCCTGCTTGGCATGTCGATTGTATCTCTTTGTAATCCACTTGGGTCGAACCCATCTCGGCAGCGGTCACCGAATTACTCTTGATTCTTCTTCGAATCAACCCCCTTTTTACTGAACTTACTTTCGACTGAAAACAGCAACACCCGAAGTTTTGATTAATCATAAATTTCCACCTGAACAAGCAGTACTTGCCTCTCAGAATGAAATGCGACCAGTTAGAAGTGAAACGTGAACATGTCAGTATCATATCAGAGCTAATAAGATTAAATGCACATATGACCAATGAAGGTAATTATTAAAGTATTATGTTCTTGAGTGAATTATCAAATATGATACTTATTGCAATTGAGTGGTTGTATAAAACAAGACAGAGATTAATGAAGCATAGAAAATTAAGCTTTATATGTATGGTAGAAATGCTTGAATAGGGGAACCAATCCGAAAAGATTGTTGATCTTCTTATCGCATACTATAAGAAACGAATTGATGTATGAGAATAATGTGAGCGTTGTAAACTTGTGAGAAGTGCTTGAATATTACGAAACATCGAGATGTGGTGAGTACCGTCATGTTTCATTTGCACATTGCTACTATGACTAATAAAATCACCAAATTAAGAATCAAATATTCTTTGGACGTGTGTATCTCTTAACGTGAACAGTTAAGAAAGAAATAGTAGCGGGCATTTAATAGGGTTTGTTAACCAAACATCGTTTCTGCAAGAACGATCCCAGATTCAGTAATAAGAACTCATGACTTAATGATATCTACTGGATCTAAAGCACAACTATGCCACCCTACAGGGATCGCATTTGGTGTAACACAAGCATAACATCCCAGTGGGCTTTCTGATCTGTATTACTGGCCAGCATGTGAAGACCGATGTTGGGTACCACTGTCTCACATAATTTGCAAAGTAAGCCAACCAGAGCTAAATGTGGCAGCTGGAATGGCAAGGAGTGCATTTTTGAAATACAGAGTGCTTAAC
>Ga0210059_1017951_pt1 | contig 10015 bp, 4 predicted proteins | sample Ectturendosymbi2_FD_188042 | JGI IMG/M metagenome (GOLD analysis project Ga0210059, IMG submission 188042) | Ecteinascidia turbinata endosymbiont from Florida, USA - Sample 2 (SPAdes) (version 2) | ecosystem: Host-associated > Tunicates > Ascidians > Unclassified | place: Key West, Florida...
ATCTCTTCAACACCCTAAACAAATCTCTGCCCGGGCGATCGTCGATGCCACTGGAAGGACAATTCTTGTGTTGTGCATTGTCTGTACTCGCAATTGCGTTGTATAAGAACTTTCCGCAAAATGTTCTAGTGTCTTCGTTATTCTGATCGCCGCGAAAAGCGACGGCATGGGCCATGTATGTACGTATGTTTTGGGCAAGACCATAAACGAAATTGAAATATTGTTATATGGTTAGAAGACATCGTGTATCGCAGTCTTGCAATATGGGACGGACTGCGTTTGGGTTTTAGGCAGAGTGATTTATCCGAAAAATTCAGGAAAAACTTCTACCAACAATCACTCGTCGAAGAAAAAGAAGGTACTTGCCCTGCATTTCCTGGACTAAGTCGGGAAAAGAAACAATGCTTCTACTCTGAGAATTACAAAAAAATCATGAAATAAATTGATTCAATAAAATATTCCAGGAACGACGCACATGTTGCGATATGACCAGTTATTTAACCAATATTACCTTTAAACGTCCGTATTATGTACCTTCTGGTTTTGTTATGCAACTTCCTGTAAAGTTTGTTGACCACGCTGTTGGAATTGCGTCTCGACATGGGTATGACGGGATGACCCCAACAAACACTTGGTATCTTGTGTTAGGAACCAGATGCGTAATTGCATGTGTTGACGCAATACTTATAAGACAAAACACTTGTGCTGCTTTTGTGTATGGGCTGAATTTTGGATTTCCTTTCTAGATTTGGGATTTCGACGTATTTTATCTGAAATAACAAATAACAAATGAAAACAACTTTTTCTCAATTAGCAGTTATTCGATAGGCGAATCAAAGCAAAAGTCACGTTAATTCATGTAAGCAAATGAAATCAAAATCTTGACAGATCAAAGCAAAAGTCAGCACCAACATTTCAAAACTGCGAACTCATAAAGCTGTTAGATTGATGAACATTTTGAAATTTTAGATTTTCAGCAAGTTTTGTTGGTTTAAAAGAGAGTAATTTCGTATTTTTCAAAGATGGAAAAGTGAAATTAACCGGTAGGTTATAATATTTACACATATGCATATGCAGTAAATTTGTTAATCAGAAAAATCCTGTTTCAAATTGTGTAGCTCTAAATGCAATTGTGAGAAGCGGATACAATTGACTAGGCATAAATCAACAACTGAGTATTATTTTCAGCCATATATCCACACGTTTTATTCAGTTGTGTTATACATTGTCACTTGAAATAGATACAAGTGGCAGTGCTTTCTGGGCAACAAAACATTTTTCAAATACTGTAAGTAGAACAGAAGCTCTTGTGCAAATTTACTCCCATCAGAAAACACAAAATCTATCAGCAGTTTCAAGCTCTTGTAGGACATTGCTAACACGTTTCTGCGTGTCTTGGGGCAATTAAAGCGAATATTTTTTTTCATTGCGCAATAACCTAATGGTTTCATGGCTCTGAGACAGGGGCATCGCACTCCAGGGAGACGGGAAAATGTAGCCAAGAGAAAATGGAAAAAAGACAGAAATACATTCAAATTGAAATACCGTTTGCGATAAACAGCAAGCAAAACGGGTTCATGCATGAGCGCAACTTTTTTTTAAACATTGAATAATCAGGCTATACTCTATCAGCCTTTTGATGGTCTACTGATTTCTGCATAGTTTCGACTGACTTGTTTCGTTCAGTGCTTGAAATTCATCTCAAAACGGGTGCAGATCTGCCTGCGTATTACCACCTGGTATTCTACAAACTTGCATCTGGAAATACCGCCAAGACCTACGGAAACGTGCACGACCAGGAGATCCTACCGAACAAAGTCGGGGGCCCTGGTGGATAAAGATGTAAGAAACGCCGTTGTAGGACTGTTGCTGCCCCCACGATCCTCCCTAGAGGAGCAGGCGTATGAAAGGTCACAAACTACCGAAAAACGATTCGAAGTTTGCAAGTGACGTGGTTTGCACAGACAACTGTTCGCGCACAAACTCATTGAAGCAGTCCATTCGTTGAACTTTCTTTCGTGTTGCCAGAAATATTCTTTGTTTGTCATATGTAATGTGCTTCTGGTATGGCAGAGCTTCGATTTGAAAGAAGTACGAGCTGTAGTTCATTGGCAAGAAGAGTTCGTGAATTGCGAACAGAGTTTGTGCGAAGGTGGTTACATCTCTTTGTGATGTCAGCGACAGGAACTTGCCATACCGGATATGATTTAGAAGAAAATTCGGTGAATGTGGATGTGGTGTATGCAAGCTATAGAATTCTTTGTCACAAGTATGAATAATTATAAACTTTGCTGTGTTGCGGCCAAAAGTTAGTAGAAATTTTACTGTGAAATGAATAAGCACAAATATTGAGATTGGGGTATATACGTTGGTAGGTAGCTGTGTATTTATGCAGGCTATAAATTCCCTATAGCATTTTGTTGGCCGAATGATCGCAATACATTGAAAGGTGAAACTATTTCGGACCTGTTACCTTCATTCAGATAGGAACAATCTGTAGACATAGCGTGACGAAGACAGAAGCCATAACCGGTCAAATGTGACCCATACAATTGCAATACTGTATAGGCTACCAATCATAGTTGAAGTCATTCTTTAATAGTTACTGTAACGAAATATTATTGCGCTCACCTCCGTTTCAATTTTGTTTTTTGCAACAATATTTTGACGTTTTGTTTCAGACTCTTACTGCAAGAAAGGTTTCTAATCAAATGGTAAATACCGTATATACTCGCTAATTAGCCGCACTTTTTTACCTGGAATATGGCCTGTATTTTGCCTGCGGCTTATACGCAAAACATACCCAGAGGGACAAAGTTTTCGCATGGGCGAACAGATTCTCTGGACAGATGTTCGCGACGACACCCATGACACAGATGAAGAAGATGAAGATGACACCTACGACAATCTACCGTACTTATAGACGAACTTCCTTCTTCCGAGGAAGAAGATTTCTTAGGTTTTGTACAATGAAATTGCCTTTCATTACATTTGCCTGTAAAAATCAATATTTTCTGGTTGATGGATCGCGCAGGGTCTTCACCGGTGAAAAGGTCAATTGACCTGCGGCTTATTCGTGAATTACCCTTGATTCTCAGTATATGGCTACAATTTCTGCTGCGGCTTATGTGCGGATGCGGCTAATAAGCGAGTATATGCGGTACTTGTTTTTATAGTCCTCTGAGTGAAATCTTTTATTAGCTTTGCCAGTAGTTTTATCAGAAAGTGAATGTTTTACAAAACTTGGTTTTCTATAATTTTTTTCGGTATTAAATGCAGAAATGCAGTTTGGTACAAGTGAAATTTTGTAACAAACTTTTTTCACGTTGTTCGCATACAAGCATCGTTTTTATCGATTTGTTTTTGACCGTTTATTACTCTCTGGGTTATCTCAGCTTTTAGTTTGAGAATGATGAAAAAGTGGCTTCTTGGTTGAAAAGTTTATTCCAGCTGATAGCATTATGTTGTGCTACAAAGGGAAGCATTGTCAATGAGCGCCAGGAAAGACAGATTGGACCCTACGCCACCGCAATAGTCCCATTTTAGCTGTTGGTGAAAATTATGCTTTTTATATAATATTTCGGTACCAAATCCTTAAAGATACACCTAGAGTTTTACAAACATCTTGTGGTTATTGATTTCAATTCCAACACGCGTTGGTGACATATAGTCAACTATATTCTCGCGTGTGAAACGTCAACCTAAATATTTGCTGAATGTGCTATGATAACCTGTGCAAGGAAGGGTGATTGCTTTGAGAGCAGCCAATGCAGCCACAGGCAGGAGTAAGGGTCACTGATTTTCCCCGTGATCAGTTGCTCGCACTTTGCACCCCCTGTCGAGACCAAGGAATAGCAATATGTTGTGATCAGGTTAAACTGCAAGAGCTGCCAAAGTGGTCAAAAATATGTCACATCACCGTTGGGTCCCACATCTAGACAGAATGCCTTGCACAACCGCAGAATTCAGCCTGCCCTATTTTGATGTTAGACCCAAGAGACTATTTTCCTCCCTAGCTAGAACACTCACAGGCATCACCACTTCGAAAAACATCCCTACATGTGACGTTCCCCACAAAGAACCCCAATAACTCAGTGGTAAAGTGTCCACCTCCCAAGTGGAACCCAAGTGGAAGGGCGTTCAAATCAACCGCCCCGGCAAGAAGCACAATTCAGGCTTCGACCTGCCGCCAATTGCCGTCACCAAAATTTAAAAAAAGAACCCCAAACACAAAACGACAGAAAATATATAATCTTAACTAAAAGACTTGCCGATTCCGCAGAGGGTTTAAACAGCTCTCTAGCTCAATCGACCGGCGAGTTATGGAGTTGCAAAACGTTGCAGACTCTAGTCGAAAAACTGGCCGTTGTGAGCCCTTGTAAAGGGTTTTAAGCTGCAATATACTATAATGCAGCAGGTGGAGAAGTTCAAATAACTCGTATTCACGAGTGACGAAAGGCATAACAAGGAGATCGATACACGCATTGGTAACACAAGCGCAGTTCTGCGTGAGATTTATCTCTCTGTGGTGACAAAACGGGAGCTTTCTAAAATCGAGGTTTGTCAATTTTTAAATCATCTTTTTCTGATCAGCACATGCGGTCATGAATCATGGCTAATGACTGGAAGAATGCTATCTCAAGTGCTAGCAGCAGATTGGATGTTTGCAAAGAGTTCACGGTGTGGCTCTTCGCGTCAAAGTACACAGATGTTAATTTCGAAAAGTCTTGGTTGTCCAGCCATTCTCCTTGGCATCGCGAGAAACCAGGTACGTTGGTTCTGCCATGTGTACTGAATGTCGTTGGAAAGATTAGCAACCAAACTCCTGCTGGCTAAACCCACGGGAAAGTGACCTAGAGATTGTTTAATAAGGATCAAGTGGCGTGACTATATCTCCGACCTTGTTTCGTACGTCTTGGTGTTGTGGAGCCGGAAGAACTATGTGATATTGCTGTTGACCGTGAGGTTTCTCTGTTCCTCCTAGGGCTGCGGCCCACGCCACCCTTCCCAGAGTAAAAGCTGACATAGAATGGAAAAATGAATTAATGAACGATAATTCTCAATCATAGCACTGTTTCCCCACGAGGTTCCACCATACCACATTCTTTCCACTGTGTAGGAAAGAAGTGAATAACTGAGAAAAAAATATGATGTATAGATTTGATACATGCAAGTATGAACAGTATGTATGAAAGGTTTAATTGGCTTTGATACATTTAGCAAAACGTCAGGAAAAATTTGGCATATTTCTTGTAAAAAGGAAACGTTCATTTGAATACTTACTGTTACTTTATCGAATTCAGTATCCAGGATTCTCAGGTTGTTGATATACCATGTGACGACACAACTAGCGTCTCTCTGTTTTAAACGGACAGATGAAGGAGCCTGAAGTAGCCCACGTCCTGTGGTAACGGTGCGTTGGGAATGAATTGAAACATTTGCACAACCCCAAAATGAGGGTAAAACCTAGAGAAATAGGAATAAGCGATTAGTCTCCACAAAAGTAATACGGTCGAATAAATCATCAAAAATTTTAATATGAAATCTATTCGCGTAAATGTGCGCATTATTATTTCCGAAATCTTATCCAAATAGAATCTTGTTGCGAAATAGGAACTAGAACTTATATAACTTGAAAAATGCCAACAATGCAAAAGTAATAAACTTACTGAAATTTTGTATGTCTTTCGCGGTGTCAAATTGTTTAGTAAAATTGACGATTCCCCTGGTTTTGCTATGTACCTGCAATGCATTAAAAGCTATTTCATTGATAAAAGTTTCGTTTTTGCTATTTAGTAAAGAAAACCTTGCAAACATTGTTGACCGTTTCGAGGACCGATTTCTTAAATGCATGGTAAAAGGTATCAAGCAAGGTAAACGCATGAAGTGGAGAAGAAAATTATGTTTGTATTTGTGGCAGTGGCGCAGCCAGAATGAGGCCGAAGGGGACATGGCCCCCGCAAAACAAACTTGCCAAGTTTTTTACTCGTGATCTATATCACTTTTGAACTGTTAGAAAATAAACGGAAGGAACAGTCGGATTCAAGACGATGTCAGTGACAGATGACGGCATTGACTGGCCCCTCCCGAACAAAATTCTTGGTTGCGCTAATGATTTATGGGTAATCATGCAATTTTTCATTCACAATTTGCGTTTATAAAATTAGTGCTCAAGACGTCCCACCAGTGAGACGCTGTATTTGGTGGTACTGCTAAACCTTCAAATATATATAATATAATGATTACATATCAAGTATATATAATATTATGTATATATAACATAATGATTACATATCATTTAGTAAAACACTTAGTTTGGTTTGCTCTATGAGATTGTGAATATTGATATGTTTTAATACATGTGGATTTTAAACCTCAAGATAAGAAGCCACACAAAAATGATGAAACACAGCCTAAATACTTATGATCAAAGGATAAGAAGCCCTATTCAAGATATAAGAAGTCCTCAACGAAGATGTTAAGGACCCTTAGCCAAAAGACAAAACATGTCTTTATTTCCTTGTCAATGCACAAGGCAGGTCAATGGGCCATTACTCTTCAATAAAAACATATGAGGCCCCGACCTATCAAAATAAAAAAAATTAAATTTCAATTTAAGAACATTGAGCCCTTACTTTCTTGAATCATTTTGCTAACAGTTGCAAGATTTAGCTACAAGCCTAATTCTTTTGTATAAATCTACTAGGTACACAGTTTACATAACTTTCAAACAAAATATCATGCTGAGAAGGTCGTTAGCATACGCCTGCATTGGCAGTTTTGTGATACTAACTTGTTTGAGTTTTTACTGACACAAGTGTAGTGGTGATAGCCTATTAAGGTCAAGCCAACACTGAAATTTGATGAAAGTTTGTGAGTCCATTCTGCATATTTAAATCATTCCAGTCTCATCAATCAAAATTATGTTTGATTTGTTCTTTCTCAACTGATTTACTGTAGAAAAAAGGCACGTTTATCTGCAAGTTTGGACAGAGAAAGTCCAAGAACAACAACTTCTGACAAAGTTTAACTTGGCCCTAGGGTACCTCCGCTGTTCAAACGAGTATGTAAGAAATTGGTTGTTGGAGAGAGTTACAGTAATGCAAACACCAATGCGTATGCGTGTACTCGCATGGTCTGCTGTGTACTTCAATAGCTGCTAATGAAATTTTATATTAGTTGTTCTCAGTTTCTTTTAGAGTCTAAGCTGAATGTTTACATGTTTATGGTAGTGATGTACCCGAGTCGTTTTTGTCGAGTCAGAGTCATCTGAAAAATTTTTGTGTAGTTAGGATTTACGCTAATGTATCGTGATTTCGCGTATAGTCTGATAAGAAAAGTGAGAAATTATTTTTTTTCATTTCTCGAAACTTAAGTCAACGTTATTGTTGAAATATCGAAATCTTGTGCAAGTTTTGCTACTTTCGTACCATTTTCGCTATTAGCGATACAAAGGTGTCATACCTTTTTCCATAATGGAACACTGCTTCTATTGTTCGACACTTTTCGCATTGTACCACCAAGACAATTGATCAAACTCACTACAGACGCAGCAATCGTTGGATTTTTGTTGGCCTAATTTTGTGATATAAAATGATCGCATCATCCAAAGGCCATTTTAATGTGAAAAAAAGAAACAAATACGCTCACGTGAGAATTTTCCCGACAAATACCACATGTCATTTGTATAGACCGTGACTTTGAAATTGTTACAAAATCATGTTGGCCAAAACGAAATTTAGTGTCGTACGGAAAACAAATTAAAACGTCTTGCTATACCGGACGAAATTAACCAACGGCATACCCAACAAGATGATGAGGTTAGCCCAAAGTTTGTCTTGTATCAACTACGATGTTGCGTGCATACACGTTTAGGACAATTTGACAAAACATGGTTTGGAACAAACGAAGAACAAAATCTTTTTAGAAAAAATGCCACTTTCATTAAGCTTCATACAAACGGCGTGTAGCAATTGTCTGCTATCATGTATCGTACTTTGATTTTATGTAGTCAACAACTATTTTGAAAATTTTGGCCTTGATGCAGCTAAGACAGTAATCGGTAACTATCTGGTCCCAGGAGAGTTTTCGCAGCCGTTCCATTTCTTAGAAATATTTCATGTTAAAAATAATTATTTTCCATTCTTATCTATTCGGCACACTGCTATGATCACCAAGTGTCTAGCGATCTATTTATTGCTGAACTTGTTTGCTGCTTTGCAATTTCATTTCTCCCAAGAAACAAATTATGGACACTCTCCAACAGGCTTCTAGGCTGAGTGACAACCCTTTCTAAGTACGCAGCAGTACGTTCTTCATCCTGTTCTCTACTCGGTATACTGCAGAATGCTTTGGAAATTTGAGTTGCTTGGCAAACGGTTGATCTTTTGTTAAGACACCCTAAACTGCTTCACATTCAGGAGGTTCACCGTGTTGAAGTGCGTTGTCCCACTGGTCGTTTTTCACTCCATGCGACTAGTTGCGTGTGGGTGCAAAGTTCAGGACATGCATTAACAACAACATATTTTTGTTGTCTAAAGCCTAACACCTAATGATAGTTTTCGGTTTAAAAGTTTTGGGGTTTCTGTAATTTACTACGTTTCTAAATCTATTCTAGCCAGAAAAAAAGATTTCTTTCTTTTCCTGGCGTGGCTTTTGTACAAGTAAGTAGGACAATCCTATCCTTGATTGCTTGCTCATGTTGTCACCAGAACTTCGTTGCTTAAGCATTTGTTATTCGAATTGTGTGAACGAATTGTGTCCAAAGATATTGTTATCGTTAAGGAGTTATAATTTATAAGCAGGGCAAGTTTTTGTTCCAGTAAAAAAGTGAGAAAGTTGAATTTATTTTCAACGAAAGTTGCACTTATGCGCAGGAAGTTGCATTTATGCTCACATTTAACTGCGAAAGACTTGACACAACCTATTTTCGTTTGCGCAGACTTGGTCAAAACTCAAGACTTTGCCCACTTCCACCTCTAATTGAATTCGGGCACTGCCATACTTGGCTGGGGTTGTAAAACGTCTAGCTTGCAAACCAAATGTTTGGTCATAGATAACATTGAGACGCAGCTAATTCCGTCATATAGCTCTTTTCATGCAATCAAAGAAAATAGAACTAAAGAGAAATAGTTTTGTAGTATTTCTTTAAATTACACTTTTACATTTTTTGCAATACTTGATAAAAATTGCAATAAAAAGTTGCAGGCAAAAATCGAAAAAGTTGCAAAAAGTTGCAATACAAAATTCCTGGAAACAGCTCAAAACATTGAGTTACATATATTTTGAGTGTTTAGGAAGTTGTTGGAAGTTGTAAAAAAAGTTGCAAGGTTGCAAAAACGTGCCCTAATTATAAGGAAAAATAATACTTACTTGGCGTTGTTGTCAACCAAAACTTTATGACTTAGCGTTTCAGATCCGTTACTGATGTGCCACGTGACATTCACCATTGTACCATTGCATGTATCAGCGTTGTAAGTGAAGTTTGTCTGTGGAGCTGGTCGAACTAACATTTGAAAATTATTGGTGAGTTAATTTTGACTTCAATTGCAAAATCGAAAAAATGTATTAAACACATTCAAAACAGAAAACAAAATTGCATTCTTGTCTTTAGGGTAATACTTTGGCATTTTCACAAGAACAGTACGATGGCGCATGATCTACCAAAATGTGAACTTCTTGCAATTCTACTTTTGAAAAAATGAAAGACAAAATATAAATCCTGTACTATTTTCTCATTGACTACAGACCACATTTTCACTTTCTAACAAATTCTCGAGAAATCTTGGGAGTATGCAAAAGACTTCTATAAATGGTTTGTCGACCTGGAGAAAGCATATGGGAACGGGTTCTTCGGGAAAAGCTTTCGGGAGTTTTGCGGAAGTGCGGTGTTGACGGCCGCGTGTTGCTGGTCATCCACGAACTGTATGACCCTCCCAAGAAGAGCCTGGGTCCGGCTTAACCGCCTCCGTACCGGTGTCGTGCATTTCCGCTCCTGCTTGTACAAATAGGAGCG
>Ga0210059_1017952_pt1 | contig 10015 bp, 5 predicted proteins | sample Ectturendosymbi2_FD_188042 | JGI IMG/M metagenome (GOLD analysis project Ga0210059, IMG submission 188042) | Ecteinascidia turbinata endosymbiont from Florida, USA - Sample 2 (SPAdes) (version 2) | ecosystem: Host-associated > Tunicates > Ascidians > Unclassified | place: Key West, Florida...
TAACAGTTCTGTGGTCGGGCACATTCTTATTTTCACTGCTATGATGTTGTAAAGTTGTTACACCACCCTTTGTACAGTTACACACAAGAGTTTATGATAGGCCTACAAAAATAGCTAAGTTTATGTCTGCAACATGCAGGGGATCCAAAATTGATTTCTTTGCAGTTCTAAGAATTTTATGTAGTATTGAATGATCTAGGTCAACGGTGGGCAATTAGTAGCTCGCAGGCCACATGTGGCCCGCCATAGCACTTTCAGTAGCCCACGGAAGCAATTAGGGAAAAAATTTTAATCAGAAAATTCCTCCCACCTAAAATAAATATTAGTGCTGAGGCTAACTTGAACAGAGATTTGCGTCTATTTCTATTAGAAGGTACGGCCCTCCGCTGAACACGGCCTTCTCAAAGTAGCCCCCAAGTTAAAGCAATTGCCCACCCCTGATCTAGGATATGCATGTAGCAAAACCACTATTTTAGAAGTCTTTAGAGAAGGTCTGTTTGAATATCGATTTAATTAGCTTTGATCAATTCTACTACATAAAAAGTTACGGTATATCTAATGTTTGACCATTACCGCTGCCGCATTACTTATTATACAGGAACAGTGACATGACTGAACTGCAGTGTAGCGTTTTGGTCAAAAGAAAAGCAATTCCTGCACAAGGTGGATTGCGTTTGCACAGTGTTAAAAAACACGTTGCACTTCACAACATTTATCAAGAGAAATCGCACGTAAAGGCGAGTTGTTTTCATAGAATCTTACAACAATTTTGATACAACCTAGAATTTAAGTATTTGTAAAATAAGCTTATTTTTTAACTTTTTAGATTCTATGTCCCGCATGAGCACTAAAAATCTAAGCCACCTGAAGATTTTTACGTTAAGCAACAAAACAACGAAAGTTTGTTGGTGATTGGGTCACTGTCTAAATCTGACACTTTCAATTAATTCTTGGAATTTTTTACAACTTTGCATGCAGATGTAAAAAAATATTTAAGTACACGTGTATGTGACTAGGCGTTAGCCGTTAATTATGTAGTAGTTGTTTTTATTCTCATGGCATAGCTAGTGGGCTAGGAATGTTTGTTGCTTAGGCTATTTCAGATATAGTGCTAACCAACACACTGTTAACTCAGTCATACTTGAGACAGTATGCTACAAACCATTTTCAGATTTCGGACGCAGGATTTAGCTGCTAGCCTGAAATCAATCTGGGAAAAAAAGACAAAGTAAAATTCCTTCGTTGTTTGAAAATCGCTTTTATGCTCTTTTCCGGAAATCTGTCAAATAATATTTTTGAAGGGGTCATCAATACATATTTTGTGTACGCAGCTGTATTACATTTGCTTTATTTGAGTTTTAGATAGGGATTGTTAGGCTAGAATGGGTTGCTGTGATGGTCACGATACAACAAAGGTTTAAAACCACTGGTTTAGTGCGACAGTAAGCAATGCACAACAAAGACAAGAACAGTCATTCAGGCCGCATTCAGGGTAACCCTTGAGAAATAAGGTTCACATTTGGCTAGGAAGTTTGCATGCAGCTAATTTCATTTACTGCCTCTGTGATGACTTTTTGTTCATTTATCAGAAAATCTTGTGTGTGTATGTGTTGGAAAAAGCGAAGACCATTTTACATGTTTTTTAGTCATTCACCAACAATCGTTGATGAAAAGTATTGTCGTTGAAAATGGACACATTTTAGGAAAATCTGCAAGGGCGCCTAAGTTTCTTTTGATCTTGACAGCACTTTTTGGACACCATCCGACCTACAAAAATCTTAGAGGGAACACTGTGTAACAGATGAGAATAAATTGCCATAGCCAATTACAAAATGGTTTGTTATGAAAAGTCAAGCTTTATCATATACTACAGAGCGCGATAATAAACTTTTGTAACCTTTAGAGAATCTACTATATATAAGAGAAACTTCAAAAGTGTTGGATCATACCACTGCTCCTTGATATGCTGATTTCTTTTAACCAGAGCATAGCTAACTCTACAGATAAAGCAATTTTGTCTTGCAGCTGATCTAGTGAAATGACAGAGTTTTAGCAATCTTTTCAAATAACTTATTATATGATTGTGATAATGTATTGTCATGAAATTTATGCATTAATTTAAATAGCTCTAATTGATATATTCTTTATTTTTAGAAAACTACTTGTTTATACAAATGAGTTACTGCATGTGACATTTAAAACAAATGTAAAAGTGCACAATACATTATCATACATAGTATTAGGAGGTTGAAGCAAAGAATCGCAAGATGTCCCATAGGGTACAATGCAATATAAGAGAAAACTATAAACAAAACAGTAATAGATAATTATTAAGGCATTAATTGGTACAACATTTTGAAATTTTATGTATCATACTTGAGGCAAACGAGAACTTTGATATAAGTACAGTGGAACCCGCTTAGAGCATCAGTTTATAGAGCAAACCGCTTATTCGAGCCGTTTCGGCTGAAAAAAAATGATCCTATCTTTTTCCTCATGAAAATTATTCGCTTATCAGAGCAGGCACACCGCTTATTAGAGCAGTTAGACATGTAGCAGCACCATGGCGTGCACACAGTTAGCATGTGAGAAATCCATAAAATGCAGGAAGTGGACGCGTAGAAGTCAAGCAACCAAAAACGAAGTAAAACAATCAAAAATCGACCAGTTCTTTTGTGTTGAAGAGGATCAGGAGTGAACAGTGTCCACCACAACAGCTACTGTGCAATACATCACGACAAAAATATTGCAAAAATACAGTAAACTTTTTTTTTTACAATAGTGTGTACACAGTACAGTGCTCACAACGAGAATAAAATACAGTTCCCTGATAATGATGTGTATTGCTGAACCCCTAGTGTGAATAACACCCCATTTTTATTGCAAAAAGTTCTCATCGGACAAAAAAACAACCATTTATTAGAGCAGGTTTTGCTTTTCATAAGAGTGCTGTATTAAGCGGATTCCACTGTATTTGACATGGGAGGTCCAATTCAGAGATGCATCTAATGAAACATGTAAATATTTTACACATGTTTACCAATGTAACATAACATTATTAGTGATAATTTTGAACATTTTTTTTCTTCTTCAGCTTTATTGATCGAATTTCCTAGGAGAAAATACATGGATTTTGTATAAAGTATGGATAGTTTGTTTAGACACATCCATTCGTCTAATGTGGATAGTTTGTTTAGCCACATCCATTCATCTAATTTTATCAACTCATTATTTACCAAAAGTTCTGTTTCAAATCACTGTGTTATCAGCATATAGTTTAATATTGACTGAAGAATATTTGGAAAGGCCATTTACATACTAAAAAAAAATACTGGGCCAAGAACCGCACATGTGATATTAATAATTTTAGATGTCATATTTTGTGCATACATCAACAGTCTATGATTTGACAAGCAAGTTTTTATTAATATGTGCAGATGAACAAGCATGGCATACACATATGTGAGAAAAGAGACAATTACAAGGCAGAAAACAATGCGGTAACCATGACATTATCAGAGCAAAGGCACGTACAGTAGCAAAGGCAAAAAACAATCTTTATCCACACTGTGAGAACAAGCCATATAATTATCCATGGATGGACCATCACTTGCATGACTATGTCCCATCAGGCCCATATAACATCCCCAAATGAGGTTGAAAACGCAAGGGTGGAAACAGATTACAAAAAGTTACACAATAAAAACATAGAAGTAATCTAATAAGTGTTGGATATCTTGTCTTCCTGTGGATTAACTAATGTTGCAGCCACAATGCTGTATCACCCTCAGCCACCTAAGGAAAGAGTCAAACCGACAACGCTCTCAACACTAACAGCAATATTAGTTTAATTGCAGATTTAATTTGCTGTTTTGTTGTTGTTTAGTATTAGTTTAGTGTATAGGCTTAGACCATTAGTCATTACTTTTTTCTTCTTTTTTTCTCTTGTCTTGAATATTTACTCATTACAGTCAGCTACCATTATAAGTAATAGTTATAACTTATGTGATCGTAATGTCATGGCCACCAACAAGGCACTTTTCACAATTACTGTATCTTCAGGTTTTTCAGTTTCCCACCTCCTCATGATGATCATGATGTTATTATTTACTGTATAAATAATATTTTGAGCGGCAACCACTGTAGTGCAAAGTTGAAAAAACTAAGGTGGCTATGGAATGGAACCACCTTGCATGATGATGTGGTTCGAACAAAACATTGTGTCTGACACTAAAGCGGCACCATCGTGACGTGATAGTGTAGCAGTAGCATTTATGGCTTGCTTCTGCTGTGCCAATGGTTTTCCATTCGGCTCTCACCTTGGCGATTTCCGTTTTGGTAGTAGTGCTTGCATGTTTCAATTCATGGGACCAGTTTTTCTTCACTTTTTTCAAAACTTTCCAGAGTTTAGGTTTAGGGGTTAGGGTGAGCATGATTAGGGTTAGCGTTAGGGTTACAGTTAAATGTTTAGTATGTTTCTACCAAGCCTACACTGCACTCTCGTCGTTCGTTACTCTCACGTTACAAATCTGAAGATGCACATGCATGCAGTTCTGTTCTGTAGCCACTGCCTAAAATAAAGGTTTATAATTGAAAACTGAAACTCCCCCTCCACTCTGCCTCCGCACAATGACAAAGTCAAGTACTTTGTTTCCGCCAAACCCTGCGGAATACGTTCCACAGACTCGCAGCCCCACAGTCCGCATCCGCAACGCCGCTTTTGTGCCAGTGTTGTGAGTTCTGCTGTCACGTCTGTTAGTGTTAAAAACACATTTCGATTTCGCCGCCGGCACCACCAACCTACTCTAGCCGCAACAATCAACGTTTGCCAGACGAAACACGACCCAACGATCACTTCAACTGCTGCACCACTAGCAAATTCAACGAGGTTTATAATAATACGCGACTTGAAATTGATAACTGCTCGTTCCTGCTTATTCATTGTACAAGTGAAGTACTGGTAGTAGTGGTACCAAAGCTTGCTTAAAAAATGCTTATTCTTGCTTTCAGCTTACGTTGACGCAGTGTTGCACTTTTCACTAATACATAGTAAATCCAATGAACGCCACAATGCGATTGCGGTTCCAATGGACAATTTCCTCAAAGCAAAATATACATCACCAGCAAACATAGACGAAGTCTCCGACCTTTCCAAATTTCCGACTCCGACTCCAGAGGTGGCCGGAGTCACTTTTTCAGACTCCGACTCCGCTCCTGTTCCAAAATTTTTGAATCTGGATCCGGTTCCGGGGCCGGCTATTCTTCAAATTTGAGAATCTGACTCCTGTTCAGACTCCGGCTACAATCATCGATCCAACCGCAATTTACCAATGTTTTTACCTAAGAAATGACCGCACAGACTCCTGCTACTGCCGAAATGGAAAATTGACTCTGGATCCGCGTCCGGTTTTCACAAATTTTCGACTCCGGGCCCGGATCCGGGTTCGAAAGAAAAACGCAGAATCCTGTCGGAGTCTAATCTGGTAAGCCGGATCCAGTCCCACCTCTGTCCGACTCCTTAACATAGAGGGAATGACATTTGGCTGTTAAAATCAATGAAAATCGTGGTACACAGCAAGAAACCTCTGATTCAGCAAAAGTCTCAAAAGAAATTGTACCATTTCAACAGGAATTCCCAATTTAGGAATGTGATGTAAAAAATACTCCAACTGGGCAGCCGGAGTCGGAGTCGGACAAAAAATACGACTTCGACTCCCAGTGTTGTTAGGAATCTGACTCAGACTCCACCCAAAAACCTCCGACTCTGACTCCGCAACCCTGGTGTCTGACTCACATTTTTCTAGTCACGAGTCAAGTTACAAAGTCTTCGAGGCAAAGTCGCGTTCGATGGGTCTAAAATTTTTGCACCTTGTATTCCCCCTTCCCAAAATCCAGTATTGAGCAGTGGCGCATGGTGGTCATTATTACTAGATGTGCGCTTTTTGTGATGTCACAATATGACGTCATATCGACGTTTCCAAAGAAACCTTTGGCGCAGATTGTTGATAAAATATGCATAATGTTATTCTACACGCACTGTCCTTACTTGTTGTACAATGTGTCGCTGCATTGAATGTAAACTATTAGCACTCCAAGTTAGGAGACCAGAGCAAAACGCAACACTCAACGCCACGACAAAGCAGTGCGCAACTGAAGAAATATCAGTAATAACGGGCCTGTTTGTCCGTTGTGATCAATCCGCCTGAACCACCAAACCGTCTAAGTCAAAATTTTGGCGCAAGGATTTTTGAAGATTTTCCCCAACACTTCAAACCATAACGCTTAACCCTAAATTAGGGTTACCAGATCACTTGAAATTTTTTCAAGGATAGTTTTTTCAAAGATACGGTGGGTTACTTTCATGGGCGTCCGCAGGAGGGGCGAATCGGGCATTTTCCCCCGGCAATAGGACAAAGAACCAAAAATTTCTGGAAAATCTGAAGTCGGAATCTCGATTCCGACTGATTAATTCTTGCAATAACATTTTATTTACTGGCATAGCACTCACACTGCACAAGAGCCAGAACTGAAGATGTGTTAATACACGAAACTAGTTTTCTTGTGCAAATAAATTGCGACATGATTCGCTTGTGTGCGTCACTGCTGTGGCCACTACTGCTGAATGATAAGTCAACCTCTAATCGTCGCAAAAGGATGAAAGCAAGACCAAGTAGGAGATTTCCTCAAATCTTGCTGCAAAGCAAAAGCTCCCCAGCTTCTATATTCTAGGGTGATGCAGTGATGAGCTTGCAGTTCACTCATGTCCACTCCTTGGTCAGCAGACTCAAAACGTTACGAAACTTGCCAGCGCATTGTTGCGCTGTTGCGCTTTGTTGCGTGACAATAACATGGCAACGAATCTTCAAAGGTTCACTTCAAGTTACGATAGTCAATGCGCTTTTCCGCATGTGACTGTTGACCTCAGACATCTTTGACAGGTGATGCAGCGATACAACAACTCAGTGGATTAGCCAGCCTAATTTTTTGGGGGGGACCAAAATTTTTGAGGGGCTCAAACGTTTGATTTTAGGTGAGCAACAATATATTCTTGGGGATACCGCCTCTCAAAGCAAAAAATGACTACTTTTTCTAAAAGTTTGGGGGCATGGCCCCCTAAGAGACGTTGTTTCATACTGTGTGAAAAGAAGCATGAGTGAATCTATAGCAGTGCTTCCTCACGTTTGAAAAATCCATTATAGTGTGAGATGTGAGTGCGACCAATGTGCCTGGGTGAATAGCTTAATCAAGCTACGCAAATGCAGGCTTCTTTCACACAGCATAAAACTACGTGACTTGTTAGATATACCTCTATGAAAGAGAGGCTTGTGGGCAGTCCCGTCGCCACGGGGGGCTTTGGTGGGCTTATCCCCCCCAAACAAAGCTCCAACCTCCCAAATTGAAATATGCAATACTATAAAGAGTTTTGCGTTCAAGCCCCCCTGCAAAAACGTTTAAGCCCCCCTAAAAAAAAAAGCCCCCTATTGAAGACTTTCTAGCGAAGGTTCTGCTTGTGTGAATAAGTCTTAATCGTTTAGGCTTGGTTTTGACTTCTGAGTGAGTACTAACTGCAAAGCTATATTGGCTGTAGAGAGTTTTCATAATTCATCTTCTTAGTTTTTACACCTGCGTGGTGTTCTAATATTAGTAAGTAGTCCGATAGTCGAGTCAAGATACAGATCCATTTCTCATTATTTGAAAGTTTTGCGAGTGTCTAACTTTCATGGTTTTTCACCGCTAATATTGATTTGGTCGTTGATTATGACTTATTTGTAGAAAGTGCTCTCAAAAATGGATATTAGGAAGTTCATGAAAAGAAAAGCATTTCTGATAGGCGAAGTGTTGAAAACAATTCGGACAAAAGATTTCAGAAGTTAGTTCTGTTCAACTAGTAAAGACTAATGAGAGAACCACAAACGTGTTTATTGATAGTTCAAGTTCATTTCAGACTCAGTTGTGTGAATATGCACCAATTCAGCAAAATCTGTAAAGGATGACAGAAAGTGCACGTTTGTGGCAAATTAGTAAGCCTACACATCAATGTTTCTCTTTTTTAGCAAGAGAACATCAAGTGCAAACAATATTTTAAAATTACTTAAAATTCTCAAAGATTCTGATTTGTACCAACTTAATTTGGAAAAGTTTATGTATAAGTATAATGCGGATATGCTACCCTCTTCTATTGATAACTTTTTTTCAAAACTACACTGCGTACATGATCATGCCACAAGACAACAAGTTTCAGGAAATTATCATCATAAACGTGTTAGAACTGATTAATATGGTAAAAAATGCTGCAATATTTAGGTCCTGTTGCATGGGGTTGCATTTCTAATAATACTAAAATGTTACCATTACACATGTTTTCCTATCGAGTAAAGTCGCGACTGCTAGCTGGGTATTAACTTTTTGTGATACATACGCTATGTGATTTGTAAGATGTTTGTGAGCGTTGACCTTAAACTGAGCACACTTTTGGCTTCTGTGCTTTGTTTTCATTCGTTTTGAACTCATGGCTTGTGCTTCACCTGTACTGTTGAATTTGACAGTCATCAAATGTAGGCTGGGCTTGATTAAGTGACTGCTTTGGGCGTCTTTCGCCCAACCTGTGCTGTTTGTTTTAAGCTTTGTAAATTGACATGTGTTTTATTGCTGTGTAATTACAGCACAAACATGACTTGACTGACTGACTGACTACAGCTCCACTTGAAAAAGATTTCAAAATAGATGCGAATAGAGCGCGTGCTTTCATGGAGCATTTTCTTTGTGGTGTAGAAACAGTAGAGCGTTTTGTAAACATCCGTTTGCATTGTAACGTCAGCAAACTGAAAGAGATAAGCAAAATATCGACGTTTCATCCCCTGGAAAATTTCTGCGGACGCCCATGGCTACTTTCACCCTTTCAACAAGCTTTGACGTATGGGCAAGTCAGGCTAAGCTAACCATGTATGAAATTGAAGACTAAACGAAACGTATTATGACGACACAACCGTTCTTGAATAGTTTACGTTTTACTACAGAACTGAAGATGAAACAAATCTACACATTGTTCTGTTCATTTACATTGTTTATTCTTGAATGTTCAATGTAATCAATAGCTCTTAAATGAACAATTGTAAAAATATTCAAGAATTTTCAAGGACGCCGGAAAATATTCAAGGACAACAAGATGTTTTTCAAGAATCAAGAACAAAACGAGTTTAGATAACAAATTCAAGGACAATTCTTGGCGCTCAAGGACGTCTGGCAATCTTACCCTAAACCCATCCTCCCACTTTATATGTCACTCCCCAAGCAACCTCAAATCCAAAACCTACAATTTTTTTAATTGGAAGTACTAGTCTAACCGGACTTCTTGAGGTTTTCCACAGCTCTCTAGCTCAATCGGCTGGCGAGTTATGATTAAAAGCATTGGAGAAAATCCTTGCACCAAAATATTGGCGCATGCGGGACTTAAAGGTGACGAAGCTCGAATGATGCTCATATTGCCAACGCAAGCACAGGTATGCGGCTGTATTAATGCATACCCAGGGTTGCCACATCAAACGGGAAACTAGTGATGCACTAAAAGTTAGCTGAATCAAACACGTTGAAATGGGACCGTTTTGAAGTTTGGCTCAGCAAATCAATAAGATGTCCATAATTATTTTACAGGCCTTTTTTGTGCTTCTCCACTAATCGCACGATCTGGAAAAAGTCGCGTCACTATCAGTGTGATTAGAGGTGTGCGCCGCACACCTAGTAGGCCTACACCCGGAGTATAAGTCCCTGGTACTGAGAAATGTGGGAAGTACTAGCATTTGAAATACATAAGAACTAGTGTTGACAAAGAAACAATTTTGAAGAATTAAATCCATGCAGCACGTGTGAGTAGCCTTATACAGGGTGACTCAAAAAGATGCGTACCCATATTTTGTTCGATAAAAAAACCATTTTTTAACGAATGTCTTTTCTGTTGCAGGACGTGATAGGTGAATCTATGGATGATCGTTTGCAGCTACAGTTGCCCCAAAAATGT
>Ga0210059_1017953_pt1 | contig 10015 bp, 6 predicted proteins | sample Ectturendosymbi2_FD_188042 | JGI IMG/M metagenome (GOLD analysis project Ga0210059, IMG submission 188042) | Ecteinascidia turbinata endosymbiont from Florida, USA - Sample 2 (SPAdes) (version 2) | ecosystem: Host-associated > Tunicates > Ascidians > Unclassified | place: Key West, Florida...
AACTTGGAATCCCAGCAGAATGACAACATTCCAAGGTCAGTCGACGAAACGTCACTCAAACAAGAAAAACTTCAAAAGCGGTCAAAATCAACCAAATGCTATATTCATTTTCATAACTTTCCGGAATCATCAGCAAAAAATTTTAATGTTGTTTCACACCTACAAGTGTTCCAGATTCCGAAATTCAAATAAAAAAGGGCACCGGAACTTGGAATCCCAGCAGAATGACAACATACCAAGGTCAGTCGGCGAAACGTCACTTAAACAAGAAAAACTTTTTGTAGCTTGAGTTTTACGATATGCGGCTCATACACAGAGCAGGTTTGGCCGTCCCTACTATACTCTATAGGGCATCTAAAATGTATGTTCCTATGTAAGTTATGCAAGTAAGTGTTGTTGGGGTACGTGTGAGGTAAGATGTACACATTATTTTTACAGAGAATAGGTAATAAAGCATAGGCTTGACCATTGCAATTGTTAAATTTGCGCTACTTTTGCATGTTACAAGAGTCTTTTGTAAACGAAAAGTTTATTTGAACAGAAAAGTAGGTTGCGGATGTACTTGATTAGTGGTTTTCAACCTTTTTTGTACCTCGGCCCATCATAGCAACCCGCTACAACCCAACGAATTGCATCTAAAACTCTAGTAAAGTAAATGTAATACAGTTGTGCACATAAAATATCTACTCGCAACCCCTCCTAAAAAAATGGTTCACGACCCTCAGAGGGCCGCAACTCCAGGTTGAAAACCATTACTAGACGAAGTATTAATCCTTTGCATATTGACAATGATGGAGTACCGCCATTGTGTGTGCATTGTCATGATGCTTTTAAAGCGTACACTTGAATGAAATTTCATTCTGTTTAGCATAAAAAATTTGCAATTCAGTTTCTTGAGTAATTAGCAATAAGAATCTTTATCTGCAGTAGTGGTACTAGGCTAAACACTTTAGAAAGTAGTTTTCTTTGTTTAAAACCTCTAAGGCTGAAAGGATAAATGAAGAAGAATTAGCTGTGTCTATAGGCACGTTTTTGTAGTAGCCTAGGCCTATGAATGGTGGTTGTCGCAATATAAGTACAACAGGGTGGCAGAGAACATTATTGCACTGTAGTGTGGAGAAAAGCGAATTTGTTTAAGAATAACATTGACCAGCTGTTGTTTCTTGCAATCCTTAGTTAGGATATGATGCTATCCATGTTCTCGTGTTCATATTAGATAATGAACAGCAGGTCAGTGCAAAAGAAGCCTTCTGGAATCGAGCTTCTCGGATTCCATGGCTTTTTGAAGGCTAAGAAAACAATGAATAAACTTATATCACCATCAGTATCCTCATCAGCATTGACCAATTCAGATGACGACGAAGTCTACTTTGATAAAAACCTTTTGACTCAAATTAATTTATTATCTGATTATCTAATTAGGGGATTAATTATTTTGCTGTTTTTAAGCTGTAACTTTTGAACCAAAAATGTTAGAAAGCTAATCAAAACTCAAAAGACGGATTCTAGCCTAGTTTCCAACAAAAAGTTTAAGTCAAAAATTCCATCTAGTGATTGCGTCCCAGGGTGGGGTCAGGTAACCTGAACCAAAATGACTAAAAACTGTCCTGCTTATGACATCCCCAACAAAAAAGGCAGTGGCTATAGAACCGCCTGTGGATCTTTTAATTTGATATCTTATTCAACCACCTCCTGTAGTGTAAACGTGATAGTAACGCACAAGGAGAGTGCATTAAGCTTGGTAGAAACATAGTAGGCCTAAATGCAGAAGGTAAACCTAACCCTAACCGTAACGCTACTGTAACATTAACGCTTAACCGTAACATTAACGCTAACCCTAACCTAATGCTATTAATAACTCCTAAACGTAACCCAGGGATCACAAACTCAAATTGCTGCATGGACCACATGAGGACTAATGAGGTAACCCACGGGCTGCATTATGATGCTGATACACAACAATGATGGACCTTGAACTTACGAGAAGCAGCTTTTACATGTTACTTCCTGCAAAAGGTATCATAAATTATAGGCAAATCATTTCTAGCCGTCTCAACGTTCATATTAATCAATTCTAACTACCTAAGGAACTTATTCACTTGCTAGTTGAGCACCTTTAAACACTGGTAAATAAACTAAATGATGTAAATCGTATTCATTTCATTCATATTCATTACATTTGTTTTTAAAAAAGTAAAGAAAAACTGGTCCCACATTGAAACGTACAAGCAGTCACCATTGCAAAAATGTAAGGCACAAGGTGAGAGGCAAACCCACAAACATTGGAATGGCAGACTCGAAACTTATCTGTTATGCTACCAGGACGGTGGCACTTGAGTGACAAACTGACAACTTTATTCGAACCGCATCATGCAAGGCAGTATGGTGCAATAAGTTTTGAAATAAGAAGATCCATGGGTGGTTCTGCAGTCTCTTCCCCAAAAAAACTAACCCAAAACCTAAAATTTTTTAAACTGCGAACTAGAAGACTTGCTGTGTCCTTTGAGAGTGTGAACAGCTTTCTAGCACGATAGCCTGACGAGTTTTGGAGTTAAGAGACGGTAGAAACCATTCGAACTGTCCTAGCAGTGAAGGTGTTAAGCAATACAGCATAGAAGCAGTTTTTCTCCGATGCATTTGTCACAGGCATTTCCACACACAGTGTTATTTTATTCTTTAAGAAATTTTGGTCCAAGCATCTAAACCACAATGTTTGATAATAACAAGTAGGCACGGTCTATTTGCCATCAGGGCAAAAGCACTGCCAAACCAATTGGTTGAATAAAATTGTCATTCAGATCGAATCCAGGTTAATCACTAACTGATGTTTACTGTGTCTTCTAATTTGTCTAAACCACCAGTGTTGTTGTTATGTATAAGTGAAATAAAAATATTTCTGCTATATCACTATGTTGTACTGTATTATGTATTACTGTACTTTTCTGGCCACAAGGCACACTGGATTTTAAGGCGCAGTATCAATGATTTAATGCTAGCTGTTTTATTTTCACATATAAGGCGCACTGGATTATAAGATGCATTAAATGAAGTAAAACTCAAGCTGTATACAACTCATTCACAACAAGCAACTCTAAAAATTCTATTCAGCCTGGCATATTAAATACAAGTGAGTTTAATCTGTCACACATGCCTAATCCACTAGACACAAATACAATAAACTAAAAGCTGTGCGTGTGTATGATTCTGTGTGTGCCAATATACTAACGAGCTTCACAATGTAATACATACAGCTCTGTATGTAGGAGCCTTGCAGAGCATTATGATCTGTGCTCAGGGGTGCACCAGGTGATCTGTTTGACTGTCATTACAAGCCCTTTTGTGTTTAAACTTATAGTCCTCAGCATTAACGCTGATGAACTATTGAATGCTGACACAGCAGGTCCTTAATTTTCCGACTGCAGGTGGTTTGACAAAGGCAACAGCATTTCTCTGTTGATGTTGCACAGTATTGTTGCAAGACGCACAACACTGCATTTAGTGCTTTTTCGAATTGGCGCCTACATATCAATCTGAAACAAGCAAGGCCAATTTAAAACAAATGCGACATGCAAAATTGTTGCACAAGAGTTAGTTTCTTTTATTGTCATGGGAAACCCCCGACTTTGCATTGCTCTCTCTCTAAATCAGTGGTTTTCAATATTTTTCATGCAATGACCCATTTTGCAACACAATGTAACCTAACGACCCCCTTCCGAAAATTTCCAGTCAAGCATATGAATTGCAGTTTTGTTTGCACTTCGCGCAATAGAAAATAACAATGAATAAAAAATAATGTACGATATCATTATGTTGAACAAAGACTCATTTATTAAATTGATGCATATGGCTGCATCAGTGAGAGAGACTCGTGCCATTTGCAAATCATTCTCATTGAAAACTAGAGTAAATTCCAAGTTAGCTACCGCAATCAGATATCTAATCTATAAATACAGCACATTTTTACGTCACAAAGTTCCACACTCAAAACTTTGTGATGGTCACATACACACTTGAAGCAATTTTGATTGAAAAAGTAGGCTATCATTTTTGCTAGGTGATCATATTATTTTGGCTAGGTGATCATATTATTTTGGCTATGACAAAATGTGGTTCCATATACGCATGAGAAATAATTATGAATATCTTTATTAGAAGCTCTTGCGACCCATAGAAAAAAGGCAAATGGCGCCATGGGGATCACGAACCCCAGGTTCGAAACCACTGCTATAAACACGCCCGTAATCAGTGAAGCTCCCGCTGCAAAATATTTTGCCTCTCTCTACAACCTCGCATTAACAGTGCCCAGTTTCCATGTCATGCCTTTTCAACTTCCTCAGAGGCCCAACAAGCTAACCTCAATGGATGCATCTTTACGCGTCACGACAAGTACTGTGCACATGTAATATTTGTGTTTAATCTAAGCGGGTCCCCATGCCAATAAAAGTTATATTGTCTTCGCTTAGCATCATTTCCATGCAGCGTTTTCGCTGCTTTATGGCTGGCTTTTTTACTGTTCCACAAGGCACATGCTTTCATAGTACCACGTATGTGATTCACAACTTTGCCGCATGATTAGAAAATGATGGTGATGCAATAAATCCACTGTGAACAACGAGTGTAAAACAAAAGGTGTAATTTGCCGACATGATTAGATCATCAGTCCTTAGGTGTTTGGACAATGCGACTGGTATTACTTTAAATAGCTTGTTTCATGCTAGGCTCCTAGCCAAGTTTGATTCGTTCTTCATACATCATGCCTGCAAAAGACTTGATTTTATTTTAAAAACTATTGTCAAAGCTGTTCTTCTGTGACAGACTCCATTTTGCCAGGCTAGATGCGCCACTGTAATGTACTTCAACATTAAGGTATGTGCTAGCTGCACACAGAACCACATGCGCTGCTCATTGCAATTGTTGTTGGTTTATTACATAACATGATGTTGTGTTTACAAAAAAATCATCGTGATTTTGAATGCATGCAAAAGCTTCTAAAACAATGGACAAAACTGTCACATGGCTGACAACAGTCTTCGAAATCAAACATGTGCAGCACTCATAGTTCAGCTGTAACTAGCAATGCAATAAATACCACTGTTTATCACATAAAATTGGTTCTTGGCGAGAAAGCACAATCAGATTCATACATTAGATGTCCACATAAGAAGGTGCACTTTCGATGGTTTGAGGAAATTAAAGGACTATTGCGCCTTATGGTCTGAAAAATACAGTATACATCCTGTTAATAAGTTTGAAACTTTTTAAATTGAATAAATAGTCTCAGAAGTTTCAAGCAAAGTGGAACATGTCACAACGCGGTAACTTTATCGTAGACTATGTAGAAGTCAAGATAGTTATTAATTCAGCAAAATAACATTGCACAAGGGGCAACAAAACAGACAAAACATGAACATTCGGAAAGTGATTAGCTATAAATGCATGGAAACCAGGGATGCGGAAGTGGTGAAAGCGGTCTTTTTTCTGCGGAAACGCGAAAATTCTACCGCTTCGGCTTCCACATAGGTTATTTGACTTAAAGAGTAGCTTGGCAAAAAAGTTTTGTCCATTTCTCGATGTAGATTGAACGGTGAAGTTGCACTATAAGTCTTAATGAACGTGCAATATCAGTAACGCGGGACAGAACGAGATAAAGCATAACCAACATAAAGCATAACTAAGAAGGCCAAGTCATCGTGCAGCTTACCGATTTTATTGGAGGCTGACTTTTCAAGCCTGGCTGCTGTCTACTAAAATGGTAACAGTTTCAAAGTACAGCAATCTCCTGGCTATGTTCGCAACTTGAATCTGAGCTGTTTGTACGAACTTATGTGGTAGGTGCGAACTTAGCAGTTGTGCTTTTAACTGCCTTAACAAACAGATGCTGATCATTAGGGCTAATGTTTGAAGACTGGTTGATGCTTTGACTGAAGCTAATCATTCTTTTCAGCAAGGCATATAATAATAATAACTTACATTATGGTATTCACTTCACAAACAATGTTAGGCAAAGCCAAGCGTTCAATTAAGTCATTTTGAGTCAAATCATCCAACTGATCCAAGGTAATGAAACATCGCACGACAGTATGGAATGAGGCTACTGTAGGAACGTCTGTGCGAAGTGGGAAGTTGTGAGCAAATGTTATTAGCCCTAATGTCCGAAGACACACACAAAAAAAGTTAGTGCGTCTGTCCGCAGATTAACAGAGCTGGATAGTAAGGTATTTCTTTGGATTGATCACATGTACTGAGCAAACTGCCCCTTCCACCTTCACTAACCATTTTAAAAGCAAACGAACTTGCTCAACAATTATAGCAAATTGTGAACTTTAGCAACATAATGTTTCGTGTTTAATATTTTTATGACCAGTTGTCATGTTTGATTTGCTGTAACTACCAAATAAATTGCTGGAAAAGGTGAATCCAGATTTTTTCATGACTTTTTGCGAACTTAACTGGGATGGGATGCGAACTTAAACGGGTGCGAACTTAACTTAAATATTATTGTACATCAGGGTTACCAGGTAGTTATAAGCAAAAAAGGCCAGATCAACCCTTAAAAAAAGCTAAATACACAAGAAATACATAACAACACCTTTAAAACACCCAAACGCGGTTTTGAAAGGCAATAATTATACATATTTTATTCATAAAAAGAATAAAGATCACTCCATCAATGAACTTCTTGAAACTTGGTTTTGCTAAAGAGTAACCTGAAACTGCAAACCCAAAAGCATGGAAGAGCAAAACAAAAAATTATTAATTCTCGTGCAAAGTTCCCAATGAAAATTTATCATTCTGTGTCCAGAAATAGTGTCTATAAATCTTCTAGTGCACTGGAATCTGCCAAAATCATCTTAAAACCTACCAAATCGACATAAAAATTTTAATTTGTCAAAATAGGCCAAATAAAGGCAATTTTCATTTGGCCTTTTTTCAAAAATAAAAAAGCCAAAGGAGTTGAAAAAAGATTAAAAATTACGAATTTGACCTCAAAAAAGCTAAACTGGCAACCCTGTTGTACATATGTATTTGCCAACTCAGTCTGAAGAGCTTTTAGCATTTTTTTAAAGATGTAAAAAGTTTGTCCAAAACCTTGTGCTCCAAAATTTTGCTCAAAACATTATTATGACCTAATAACACTACGTAACACTTTTTTTGATGCCCTTTTATGTTTTTGTGGGCACTGAGTTAAAAAATCATGTTAGTTTTTTTTTCTTAGTTTTTTCAGTTTTCAATGTATTGAAAATTTTGCTTTATCCGACTGAAATTGTATTGCTTGTTCTATGTATATTTTCATACTGCTCATATAATTGATTTCAACTTGTAGTGATCTTTGTAAAGTTTATTTAAACACGAGCATCACAATTAAAACACCATTTTGTTGATCATAAGTTTGAAAAACATCAAAACACCTCTTTCAATGAAATAAGACCTTCAAAAATGAACAGTTGAACAAGCTTTTCTTTCATGATCATATGTATCTTCCCTTGTCAAAGACCACATGTAATTGCCTGTCATTGCGCCAGGCCCGTAACTACGGGGGGTGAAGCCCATAGAAAAATTTTTGCCCCCCCTTGAAAAATTTGTTGGATATATTTTGAAACTATTAGACATAGTTCAAAAAATTTGGGCCCCTCAGAAATCTCTTTGCCCTTCCTGGCGTCCCAATCTGGTTACGGTCCTGCATTGCGCTGTCCCAGCGGCCCTGATACCGCTTTTCTGTTTGCCGAATAGCTTGGTGAAATATCTCACCGTGTTCCTTTCTGTAAGTCCCCAAGATTTTCTTGAAAGAAATCAAGATGTGAGTATAAAAAGTGAAGTTTTAATGACATGCGACATCCCATCCTTTGTGTTGTAATCAGTGTCTTCACTATCTCTTTATAATTTAGGTCTTTATTCTTTCTCAAAAAAACTTAACCCACACTTAGAAATGCTTGCCAAGCTTTCTTTTCTGTTTCAGTCATTTTTTCCTCCAGGATTCTTGACTTCAACAAGGTAGTAATTTGGGGGCCAACAAATTTTCTTCTCTTTAGTTTGGCATCTGACAATTTTGGGAACATTGCTCTGATTTCTTGAAATGTTTCTCCTTTGAAATCCAAAGCTTTGACAAATTGTTTCAATGAACCTAATTTTATGTGAAGGGGCAGTAATTAAACTTTTTCCTTGCTTACAAGTAACTCCTTGATGACATTGTACCTTCTTGGCCTTAGTTCTTCCCTTGGAGGCCAATGGATCTTCTCGTAGTGCTCTCCATCAGTTCTGCTGTTCCACAAGCAAAGAAAACATGAGTATTTGTGTAACCACCATGCAGACCCAACAAAAATCCCAACATCTTAAAATCACCACAAACATACTAATTGAATTCAACATAGTTTGTTTTAAGCAGTAGTTTCTTGACATTTTCATAGCCTTTTTTATTTGTATTTAGTAAGCGAGAGGAATTGACAGATATTTGTTCTCATTGTGAAGTAAAAATGCTTAAAGATTTTGGGTGAAACTGTCAATAAAAAGTTGCCACTGAGTCGGTTCATGTTCTATTCCAACAGCATTAAACAAACCATTCACATCTTTGCAATAGCAAAGGTCCTGAACTACCTCAAAGTAAACAGAGAAGTCCAAGTGCCTCTTCCTCTGCGTAGTGTTTTTGCAACCACAACTCAGCAAATTCCACTCTTTTAATCTTCATGTTAATAACTCTGCTGCAGATTTTATTAGCCCGAGGTTCCATATTTAATCATCCAATTCCTTTTGAGATGGAAAATGAGGTTTTGAACTACACATCAGTGTTTAAAGTTTTGTTGGATGTTGAGACTTCACATTCATTATCAAGTTCCAACTACAATGACAAAAGCATAATTACTTATGTTTGGAGGTGGGTTTAGAACTGGTAAAGTTTCACTGTGAGGAACGTGTGCAATGGATAAAGGTATACATGGATATGTTAGCGCTCTTCCTTGGACCTTGCGGTACTTTGCAATGCAATGTTTTATTGTACAGATGTTACAGTCATTATGATTTTTTGTGGCTCTCTCCAAACTCTTGGAATTGCAAATGGCATAATTCATTTTATAAGGTTGGCATAGAGTAGAACCCACAAACGTGAAAAGCCTTACTGACAGTCAGCGGTCGATGATAGAACAAAAATAATCGCATTTTTGGAATCAGTGCCTCGAAGTTATCCAGAAACAATGAAAATATACAGCCAAACAAAAATTTTATCAAAAATTGTTACATAGTGTATTACAATAAAAGCGCTTTGAAGAAACCTTAAAACTGTACGCTATGCAATTTAGCTTGATATTTGTCAGGCTAAAGTCAGGTTGTTGTAAGTGCTGTTTGTATTGATATATGTTGAAGACAGTTTTCTGGGTTGTGTTTTTTGTAAGAGCAGAGTAGCAGTACTGTGCTGAGTAACAGGCCTGCAACCAGCTTGGAACACCAGGAGGGGTGAAGAGTTTTCTGAGAGGGGCCCAAATTTTTTGAACTATATTCAATAAGTTCAAACTATATCCAACACATTTTTCCAGGGAGGGCAAAAAATTTTTAGGAGTGCTTTGCTCCTTTGCACCCCCTAATGACGGGCCTGCTGACTGATACTAATTGATGTGATCATTTTAGCTAGTAATGTGTCCTTGTAAATTGTAAGTTGCTGGTTTTGATAGTCATGCTTGCCAGCAATTTCATAGATGACATAGAGTCCTGGCTCTGATAGAGCCCAGGCTCTGTTGGAAGCGGAAGCGATAGGTGTGGAAGCGGTTGACGAAATAGCCGCTTCCACATCCTTGATGGAAACGAAAGCAAGTGGAGGGCAGTATATAATGTTGGTTGTATACTGGGAATGATTGAAATCAGATCTAACTTGCATGTGCAATATGCTGGCAGCTTTCCCTTTGACTACAGCCAGGAACAGGTACAGGTGGAACTACTGTCATTCCCTGGACTTGCCATACACGACAGTGGTTTCAATTGTGGTTTCAATTGTGGTTGGTTAAAAGCAGTAGTGGTTGAAGAGGTCATT
>Ga0210059_1017954_pt1 | contig 10015 bp, 8 predicted proteins | sample Ectturendosymbi2_FD_188042 | JGI IMG/M metagenome (GOLD analysis project Ga0210059, IMG submission 188042) | Ecteinascidia turbinata endosymbiont from Florida, USA - Sample 2 (SPAdes) (version 2) | ecosystem: Host-associated > Tunicates > Ascidians > Unclassified | place: Key West, Florida...
CGAAGTATGCTGAAAAATAGTTCAAAGATGATATCCGTTGCGCTGATATTGAGAGGTATATCCTCAGTGCTCCTAGTATATTTGTAAAAAAGTGGTTGTAGGTTTCCACCAGTAAAGCTGCATCCCTTCCCTTTAGCAGCTTGCCACTCCATGGAGAGGTAAATATGCATTAATTGAAACTTAAATCAAAGAAGAAAGCTGCAAACTAGTGATAATCAAGCAAATGGTGAGTATTAGAACAACAGGGGTATACTAAGATAACATCAACACATAATCGCAAACCCGACGCTGCAAGCTGCGGGCGTTGTGTCACAACACCCATAACTTTGTACTAGTGCTCAAGACACAGCGTAGGTCTTTTCATTAAAGTTTGAACAGCGCATAGGGCAGAAAATCTGACTTTTGATCAGGGGCGAATCCAGCCAGTAGGGTTAGAGGGGCGATTTCAGAAATATTTGTTAGGCAAGTTTCATTACGGGTTCACTGCTGTAAGGGAGATGAAGTATACTTCACAACATTGCTGTGACAGAACAACGGACGGCAAAATTGCCTTACATTGTGAATGCTGTTTGCGAATTGTACAAAATCGGTGTGAATAAAGTTAATTTTGTACGTTTTATGGGGGACGATCTCCCCAATCCCCTCCCTCTGGATCCACCCCTGCTTCTAATATATTTACCACCGAGACTGCCAAGCGCTTTTCACCAAAAAACATGTTCGGTACCAAGCGGTTTTGGTCCGTTTACTCGTTACCTAACGAAACAAAATGTAATGCACGATGAACAAACAGACTGCGGCAAAAAATTATTATTTTAATTGAACACAATATTTCTGGCCGTTTTGGGCGGTTTTTGCCAAAAACACATTTCGTGACGTCAAGCAAAACCGTTTCAGAAACGTCTAATAAACACATTCGACAAGCACTAACTTCAGCATTTGACAACAGAGGCTTGCAACTGACGTTTCACCAAACATGTAAAGCTTATCAGGCGGGCGAAGTAGAATTCCTCGACGGTAATCATTGGATCACTTCTGAAGATGATTATGGATTTGTCACGAAAGACTTAGTAAAACCAACATCGGAAGGAAAGCAGCTTACAGTAAATCGTACCAACCAAATGCGACATTTAAGTCAACAACAATCGGTGAGTCAGTACGATTGAGATGACTCAACCAATGGAAAGAAAATGACCTCACAAGCCTAAAAAGACGTAAAGGAAAAACGATCCACTCAAACTTTCCCAAACTTGCATATGACAAATGGTATGATAGCTGTGACATACAATTGCGAAAAGAGGCTGCGTCCCACAAAATGTGACAAGAATGATGACCCACAGGTTTGGGTTTCATCTGCTACCTCTATCAAGAAAGAAAAAAGCATCGAAGGCAATGACTACCTACAAAAGACCCACCGCAATTGAACAATACTAAACAACTATAAGCACCTTGATTTAAATTAGACAATAAAACAAACCTAAGGTTCATCAGGGCCTTGCCATTATTGTAAATTATGTGGTGGCCTTGTAAGACACAACAAGTTCATGTTCCCAACTGTTTCACAAATCCTGACAAAAAAAATTCCGCTGCATCAAAACCTGACATACGCAAACTATGCTATTTAAGTGGCGATGATTAGTGCACCGAGGTACTTGGAACTAACCAAGATGACAGTGACCTTTATGGCGGCACTATATAGTTTTCTATGGCAACATAGATAAGCTAGGTGTCTATGACTCTTGCAGCATACTGTTACTTCTGCAAAACAAGCCGGTTTTCGGCGCTCTGAAATCCTATGAAGATTAACAAACATGACACATAAGTTAATATTCAAAGCAGGATTTCCCGTGGGTGTAATATTCTTGCTCACTTTTCGGACGTCAACTGCATTTTTCCATTTTGCTTTACCCACTTGTTTCACCTCTTTTTCACAACACATGTAGTTTTCATTCACCGACTTTTGTGCTGCACAACCCTTCATAACGTTTAACATTTAATTTTGACAGATACGTCTGTCAGCTTTACGGCCGCCATTCCGCTCAGCATTCGCTTTGTGTTGAGTCGTCGCGGCGTGATTCCGTCACTGCGGTTTGGTTGTTCAGTAATTGAGTCAGATAGCTATATCTTTAGACAAAAGATGTATTTGAAAATGGCGTATTTTCCAGCATTGATTGACACCTCTATCGAAAGCAGGGCTGCGGAACCGGAGTCCGGAGCCCCTGAGCCGGTCATTTTCGGTGGAGCCGGAGCTGCTTTTAAAATTTAGCTGGAGCCGGAGCCGAAGTTGGTGGTTAATTTAGCAGCTCTGGCTCCAGACCCTTTCTGAAATGTATCATACAACACTATTTGCTAAACACGCTGCAAAACAAGGGTCTCCGAACTGGCTCACGCATAGGCGCAATTTGGTGGGGGACACGGGGGACGTGTCCCCCCTACTTTTTCAGACGGGGGGATATGATATGCCATGTCCTCCCACTTTTTTCTCTTTAGGTTTTGTATTTGGAGAGATTTCAAAAATAAAAGTGGTGTTTGTCACGAATTGTGGGAAGAGCTTTTTATGTTAAATGGTAGGCCATGCTTTGCCAAGTTGATGCTTGAATAGAGTTTGGTGTGGTATCATTGATTCTGTTAGTTTATGTATTTTAGCTTCGATAAAATAATTGTTAGCAATTTTCAAGTTTCTAGAGACCGTTAAAGATTTTTAACTGTTTCTGTCCGACATTTTCCCGTGTGTGGTATGCTATTAGAAATGTCATTTTCTTGTAAGAGTGAGAGTATCACTGCTGCACATGTGAGAGACCACAGTACAGCCATGATTTGTTCCGTGCAGAAATGTAACTGACTTTGCTGTAACATTGGTTGTCACGTATTCAGAAACAGCGTATAATTTGATGATGCTAGTGTATATAATGTTAGAAAGTTAGATTTTCAGGCATATCTCTGCGAAGCTTTAGCCGAAGACAAAAAAACAGCCCTATTGTGGAGATTTAGTTTTTGGATGGGGAGTTTAGCAAAACACTGTTTTCAACCATTAGTGAACAGGATTTCAATCAAAACGTTGGAGAAGTAGCCACAGTATTTACCTAGCTGCTTATTGACCTGTAGCTCAAAACGTAGGGAGTTGACTCGTAATTAAAGGTAAAATATACGTTTATCCTCACATCTTGTAATGTGGCACCAACTGCGACCAACAAACCCAAAAGCTATGTTTTCCTTGACTCTTACACTTTGTGCTTGTGCTGAATGCATTGGTTCGTCAGTCATCTGATTTACTTGAGTTTAACCAAACCCACAATGCAGCAATGTTTTCAACCAAGTGCGAAACATTTGCTTTGCAGATGCATCACACCTAATTTTGTTGGACATTCTTTTCGTGTTTCATGTGAAACTTGGTACATTTTCGCCAATTCACCTTTGTACACTTTGATTTAATCACAAATGTATGTTTGTGTCGTTATGCAAGTAGAACTCTCAGAATGAAACTTTTGACATGGTGTAGAGTTATAAGCTTGGCCGGGCTTAAGTTTGTCAAAATATTTCGGGCCCGCATACAAAACTTTTTTATACCATTGAGAGTAACGACTTTTTTCTTTCCTGACGTAGATTTGTTGTGCTCACTGCGGTAACTTCTGTGAGTGAAGTGATTTTTCTTTAGCTAATTGTTTGCAAACACAGCTGCATTCTTTTTCTCTGCTGGGATTAGTCTCACACTGTTTTTGGGAAGGCAACAGCGGTGAGGAAATCAGCACGCGGTGGCGTTGCGTCGAAAAGATCAATCACTCACGCGATTCTTGGCTTATTTTAAGAAGCCTACAAGCCGGCTTTTCTTATTTATAGAGCTATCCTAGAAATTTTCTTTGATGCCTATAGCCCCATCGTAGATAGTTTCGTGATTTTTTTGAGAAACATTATATTCCGCAGTATTATCATTGACAAACATGCTACGTTTGTGCCAGTTTATGCCAATGTTTTGGTCAAGATGGTTGCTATTTTCGTGTGATAAACCGTGTACCTGCAACTACACCTGCACACGTTTTTTGTTACTCTGTAGTTAGCAGTTGCGCATGTCTAACTCCCTCGGTAAGTTTGACTTTTAGGCCTAAATCGGGCTTCAAAAATAAATACAGAACTTGGAGCCGGGTTCGGGCTTGTGATTTCGGGCTCGGGCCGGGTTTAGACTTCAAAATGAGGCCCTTTCACAACTCTGTGTGGGTATGTATGCGGGGGCCAACGAGGGGAGATTGAAAGAAGACGTCCTCCACCCACCAACAATAAAAATAGATTGAAATCAGTTTGTGAAGTAGGCTACGCTAACTTTAGGCCAAATGTTTTCTGCTGGTAAGAGGGTATCAATGGAGATTTTGGTAGGGGTGAGGCTGCATGCAATGATGCCCAGTTGCATTAAAAGGATTTGTAGCTTTTTCAAAAAACGGAAATGTGCAAGAAAAATATTTATCGTCGTTGTAACGTTAAGCGACTTCAACAAGACATCAAATCGCTCTATAACCCACACTTTTTATAAAATGGATGAAAACTGAAGTGTTCTACTGTGAGAGTGATATGCACGCAGGGCCGGATTTACCTATAAGCTATATAGGCTTAAGCCTAGGGCCTCAAGATCCAAGGGGGCCTCCAACAAACTGTGGTACGCATAGAGTCAGTGACCGGTATATGATCATTTAGATTAAACTTCGTTAAAAATTGATGTCTTAATTATAATTCACGAAATCTAGTTTTATTCAAATTTCATGGTGATAACGCTAGAGTCTTCCAACGAGTTTCCATGAATCTCAATATCACGGTTGGTCAAGCCGCACATACCAACTATTGTGTCGATATACTCAAAGCACGCTGGCTGCGTTTGCTGAATCGCACTGATTGTTACGTGTGGCTCTATAAAAAGAACTTGTGGATGTTCATGTTTGAAATGCACCTGATCAGTGGCATAGCTGAGGGGTGGCAGGGGTGCGAACTCCCCCCTGCCAAGCTAAATGTAAAAACCGGGCCCCTACCTTGCTTTTATTTTGGTATTTAGGCCTACTATTATTTTGGTTTCAGTAGATTGTTGTTTTTTTACTTTATTCGCAGTGTTTTCCGGTGGTTTCGGGTTTTTGTATAGCCGTTCAATACCGGGTTTGCTATTGTTTCTCAACGATTTTCTGAGTGTTAGCCAGTGGGCTGGGCTCCCTTCAGCTAAGTTTTCCCATGGCTCAAACCTCTAGTTACGTCACTGCATCTGATCATAGCGGTTGTACTGCAGATAAGAGTTGGGCTACCAGCAGTATTCTGCAATAAAAGCATAGTTGTTTCTTAGGTGACTGAGCAATACAGTAGTTTTGTTAGCGTTTGTATCGCGTAAAGCTCGATTGGTATTTTTAGTTGAATTCTCTTCAGTTAAGTCTTTCAGAAATCAGATTGTTATTGTACTTGCGCAAGTTTGTACTGCTCTCATGCTAAGCAAATCAGGGAAGATCTTGATGAGCTTGATTGGCAAGCAAAAATCACTTTGCCAACTGGCAACCGAATAACTCTTCCCCAATGAGACACGGAAACAGCAAAAAAATGACAAAAGCGCGTTTGGGTCTGATGCCTTAGATTAGTGGCTCTTAGTTTATACAACCCTGCGGAACCTTATTTCTTAGGTTGATGGTCACTAACTGCTCAGGCGAAAGGCTCTTTTCAAGATTCAAAAGGAATAAAAAGTAATTTAAGGGTCGCAATATTCCAAGATATGTTGTCCACACTAAGCATTCGGTACATTAAAAGTGGCAAACTTAGGCAAACAAATTGTGATGACTTTTTAGATAATTTTGTTGTGAAGAAGGCAGGACAAAACCTTTTTAACTGTTTTGTGTTATGTTCAGCCTTACTTGATTCGATGATTGTAGCTTTTTATTTCTTTATACGTATTTCAATAATGACAGCATAAGCGAAATTTGAACCAGTCCAATCGCCACGGTGGGCATTGGTGAGGTCAGCCCTTCCACATTTAAATATGAAACACTATAAATCATTAAAGGTTTTATCAAATTTTTGAGAATGTCAATTCCCCTTGCGCAAATTTAAATCCTCTATTCAAGACATTTTGGCGACAGTTCTGGTTTTTATACCTCACATCTTTTCACGCGACAGTTTAGTTGCGTTCGGTTCTTACCAGTCTGAAAAAGCAAGAAACGCGCGATTCGTGAACCTATCAGTGACAACCATTTGGGTGCGTTTTACTTGACGTGTTCGTGTGTGTGGTTTTTTACAGTCGTAGTAAGTGAGTTGCAACGTAGTCCTCACGTTGTGCTTTAAAGTCTTTGTGCCGCCACACATACTATATTGGTGCAGTGTGTTTGTTTTTTCAACACAGAAAAGAAAAAAACAGACGTGATTCTTTTAAAATACGAAAGCCATGTGTTTTGTCAAAAATTTCAATTGTGGCGATTTCGGTTGGTTTGCCTGTGGCAGTCAATACTACTGTTCCCGCCAGCCAAGTAGGATTTCAATAATTCCGTGCAATTTAACGCTTTTGCGTCGAAGGCAGCAACAAACGCAGTGATTGTGGGCACTCCAGTAATGATTTCGAATTTTTTACTGGCCATACTGTCAGAGCGTCATTTTCGGATTTTCGCAAACTAATTAACGCTTTCCATTTTTTCCTTGCAGCAATGGAATAGGAGGCCTCTCAAGTGTATTAACCTGGGGCCTCACGTCAGTTAAATCCGGCCCTGTATGCACGTGCGACCAATGCGATTCAGCATTTTGTGCACTCCAATTGACAGCTCTGATAAAACCCAATCGATGTGTTCTGCTATATTGTTGTGCTTGTTTACCTCCAAATGCGATATTAATAGAAACAAACTAAACTGCAGTACCGTGTCCAGCAACAAATTTAAGTATATTAATGTGTAAATCATCTGCAAGGACAAAGCGTGATTAGTGTTGCTCTCAAAACACATCTAAAAAATAAGATTGGGAATCTGTATATATAAAACGCCACTTTTGCATCGACCCCATGACCAGATTGGTTTCACACACATGCTGTCCCCCTCACATTTTACAACAAAATTGCGCCCATGGGCTCACACCTAACGCCTTACAGCACCTTACTATCGTCAATTATGAACAATGACTAAACAATAGCGCTCAGTGATGTAATCAACTGGCTAGTGGACACGCTTGCCCGCATGCCGATCGCACTTGGGAATTGCACCGAGATTGTTTACACAGGTCGGTAGTAGCTGTCTAGCTGTTAGTCTAAAATAGCCACAATTAGAGTCATTGCCGAACGCCGATAATAATTGGTTAAGGCAGATCCCCTGTGAGTTTTGTAACCTATGTTATTGATATCGGTGTGTGTCCAGGATTTTGAATAAACAAGAAGAAAAATGGAAAAGTGCGTTCTCCCGGTCTGCAGTCTCCACACACCGGCTACGCGACACTGTCGCAAAGCGCACTGGGCATTCATGATGATGCCGTCTCAAATGACTTTTCAAGTGAAGTTATTTGAATATTCTGCAACCACCGTAACAAAAAACTTAAGCAATTGAGCCTACCAACCAACTCCAAACTTAACTCTTCCGTTGGTTACCGCTGTTTCCTGTAGCAATTACGAGTCTATTCCAACTCCTTTCGTTACGCGAACTTGTTATTCGCTGATTTCTGCCACGCTGCTATTGTGTAGAGCAGTGTAGTCACACTACTTTTGATCAACGGGCCATATTACAAAAACATGACAGCTCGCGGGCCACTTCTCATAAAATGGTGTATAAAAAACAGATTGTCAAGATACAAAAAGAAAAATAGGTGAGTGAAGTCAGTGTGTCATTGAAATTATTACACAATAACAATAAAATTTTATTACAAATCGATGCAATGCCTGTGGTCAGGGCCGGATTAAGGGTGGGGGCAACGGGGCAATTGCTCCGGGCCCCCCGCTGCAAGGGGGCCCCCCGTGATGAAATTTATTTGTTTCAAATAAAATACTCGTTTGAAAAATTTCGTAATTCAGAAGCGATACAAGAATACAACTCTATATTATATTCCTATGTTGCGTAAAGTATCAAGGTGACAATAGTCCCCAACAGCAACTGATTTATCTACAAGTTTGACTGTCTGCCAGTTTTAGTAATCGCTGTTGAATAGCCAGTGGGCAAATAGCGGCCCGCGGGCCAAATGTGGCCCACCACAGCGTTTTCAGTGGCCCGCAGAAGCATTCAACAAAATTTTCAAATCTGAAATTTCCTCGAACTTCTCATAGTAAATATTAGTGTTGAGGCTATAAATCGAGATTTGCTTCTACTCTCATAAAAAGGTACGGCCCTCCGCTAAACGCGGCCTTTTTAAAGTGGACCCCAAGCAAAAATAATTGCCCACCCCCGGCCTATAAGTATTTTCGGTTTTGTTGAATGCAAGTATATTTGATTTCGTTGGTGACTTTTTCCTAATAATCGTTCTTTTGGCATGGGTATGACTCTCTACCCGTGCATCACGCCTATTCCACAAATGCCACGAAAACATTACTATTTGCGTGCTAAAAGCTAGTGGTTACTGATTGCTGTTTAGTATCAATCAACGTTGCCACTGGGGTCAGTCTTGTTGATATCAGATTGTTGCCTTCTTCAACATCAGATAACATCAAATTTTTACGCTACGGTTTCACATAATCTAAATGCTTCTGTTAACAAACCTAACTAAGCGCGAGTACCCTCGTTGAATCCGAAACAAAGCGAAATATCCCCGTTAAATGGAGAAGTCGTTTATAATTTATGTAAAATGTTAGTTTCAACGCAGCGAAGAGAGCTTCTTTAGTTTGAAACGATAACCAAACACACATTAAGGTCAGTGGCTTAACTGACAGGGGTCAAAGGGCAACCTTCCCTCCTGGCAAGCTCAATGTAAAAGCTGGGCCCCTCAAGTTGACGTTTTGATATTTAGTAACTTAGTATTCTTTAGGTTGTTCCTTTGCGTTTTTCGGGGTGTTTTCATTTTTTATCTAGTACAGACATTCACGACATCCAGAGATATCTGAATGTTTTTTCTGAGTTTTGGCTAATTGGCCCCCTTCAACTAAGCTTTCTCCCCAAGAGTCAAACCTCTAGTTAAGCCACTGATTAGGGTGAGAGATTGATGAAAGAAACTTAAAAAGCGTGAATCTAACTTATTTTCGTTCTGAAATGAGAGGAAATGTGGAAAAAACAACAGCTCAGTCAACATCAGATTTGTCGTCATAACATCAGACATCAGAAATTTATCTGAGAACATCACATTTGATGTCATGTTAAAATATCAACAGTGGCAACAGTAGTATCAACGATCCCGGACTTTTGGTGCTGTCTGGAGGTCGGCGCAACCGAACTGCACCTTTTTGTTTCGTCAATAAAAGGTAACGTGTGGTGGAAACGCACTCTTCTTCGGATGGCTACTATTGTTGTGTTACATCATAAACACATGAAGCTATTCAAGCCATTTATACCACATCATACTGCGTGATGCGTCAGAAAATGTTTTAATCAGTCGATTCGTAGAATGAAAGAGCAGAAAACGAGATTGCAATGTTCATCTAGCGCCAGGGGCAGATTAAGGTTGTGTGGGGCCCCTGGCTGAAACTTAGAAGCGGCCCTTTATATATGTAAAAAACTGTCGTTAATAGGGAAAAAATATATGAACGAATTCAAGTATTTGCATTATTGAAACAAAAGCAGCTTCAACAAAAATACGAATGGTTAACTAATATGGACGTCACAACATGAACGAAATGCATTGATTTCAAGTCTATTCTTGCTAGTGACTTGAAACCATGTCGATAAATGTTCACAAAACACCGGTGGAATGTTTTGAGTATACAATGGCATCATGGACGTCGGAGGGGGTGCAGGGGGCCAAGACCCCCCTGGATTTTGAAATCAAAAAAGGTCATTTTCTTAGTTTCGAGTGGGTAAATGCTAATCGAACATCGGGTAACACGACGACCATACATTGTATCGATATCCTTATGCTGGAAAACCGGTAACCTGTCAGCAGCAATTTGCTC
>Ga0210059_1017955_pt1 | contig 10015 bp, 6 predicted proteins | sample Ectturendosymbi2_FD_188042 | JGI IMG/M metagenome (GOLD analysis project Ga0210059, IMG submission 188042) | Ecteinascidia turbinata endosymbiont from Florida, USA - Sample 2 (SPAdes) (version 2) | ecosystem: Host-associated > Tunicates > Ascidians > Unclassified | place: Key West, Florida...
CCCAACCCTAAAAACGCAGTCAAAAAACATTTAAAAAACGCCCTATTTTTCCATAATGAAAATATCTCAAAACAGGCTTTTGCCAACTGCATAAGTAAAATTCGTAGTTGTAAATCATTAAAAACACTCTCAGCAGGTACTTAAATATGCAAATGTACTAAGACATTTTTCATTAAAGATAGTCAAATGAATTTTATGTTTAGCCATAGACAGCATTTTGTTTCGGAATTTATTCAGATTGTTTGCTGTCTTGACCAAAATAAGTACTGAGAAATCTATAGAAAAGCACAAACCTTCGGTGAAAGCCACATGTCAGGATTATTTATGAACCGCTTGCATTTAAGCTACTAAACAAAATACTTGATAAGAGTTTCGCCCAGCTCTACCAGCGTGTGGCCTGATAGTTAGTGCGTCCGCTTCAATGCTGGTAGGTCTGGGATCCGCCTCTAGTTAATTGGTGTTGTGTTCTACTTGCCTGACGCACGGTGTGGAGGAGAGCTGTGGGTCCAATCCCTTGAGTGTGTTGTTAAGTGTTACACTGTTATTTCTATTTTTCCTATATCTGGACATGTCAATCGTGCAAATGTTGCCTGGCGCTACAAAAGTTTGACTGTTGCAACTGCGCCAAAAACACCAATAAATTACCTTGCGTTTTCATTTGATTAGCTGGAAGGTTTAGATAACAACTATTGCTAATTTGCTTCAGATGGGGTTTGATGGCGCTTTACGACAACGGCGATCTTGTAATGTCACGACTGCTTTTTGGAGGTGTGTGTGTTGACTGATTAAACTTCTTTGTTTCCAGCTGTCTGTAATAAAGTTTTCCACTAAGTGGGTGACAGCTTTACGTTTCAAAAAAAGAAATAGATCCCAATTGAAAACCTAGCTTATCCGCTGCCTATTTGGGCTTCAATCGCTCTGGAAATGGTACGTGGAATAGATGGCAACAAACTTGACTGACTGTTTCCGGGGTTTGACAATAATTACACAATCCCTTGGATGGAGTCCAAATGTAGAAAGGTAATAGTGAAAAATATTGAGCCATCAATGACCAATCCGGAGTCGAAAAATCGAGACGGAGTCATGTTTGTGTGTTTGATTATCCCGCGTGATTTGAGGAAAAATCGTCTTGTACGCGGAGCCCTTAGTATTATTGACATACTTACTGTTCCACAAATTCAAACAATGGTCAGAAATGAGAAAATTCATATCGGATTAATTTAAAGCTTAGTGGACAATTTGAGGTGGATATTCTTTTTGGGATGTGAACTACCGAAAGATGTATTCTAACTCAGCGCTCTTTGCACCAAAATATTTGTGGGGTGCGCCACTGCGATAGCGTTCACAAGGGTGCATCACAAACTTGTCACACCAAACAGATATTTTTACAAAAACTTTCTGTTAGCAAAAATGAACCATTAACCAACCAATTACTTTCAGGATTTAACCTAGACTGCACATTCCAAAGTGTGGTGCGCAAGCATCAGACCATGTCAAGCTAATTGTTTAATTAGTTGATTTTTTGTGATTCATAAGCCACAGACAGTGAGCCATTATCAATTGAATTATGTAGCTGAGTTACTGAATTAGGGTACTTGCTTATTTAGGCCAGGGTATTTACAGACATGGTGCAATTAGTTGGGGGAAACGAGGGGCGTGTCCCCTCACTTTTTCAGACGGTGTGGATATAATATGCCATGTCCCCACCACATTTTTCCCTTTAGGTGTCTCATTTAGAGAGGTTTTAAAAATACTGAAAAAGTGTAGTTTGTCGCATTTTGTGTGAAGAGCTTTTCATGTCATATGTTACACGTAGCCAAGTTGATGTTGAAACAGCCAAGTTGATGTTGAAACAAAATCAATCACACGCATCTATCCATTCATGAGGGGAGAAATTGAAAACATTATTCCTCGGTTTGACTTGTTGGTTAATAATAATATGCAACAACAAGAAAGCCATTGAATATTATTTTCTCGATTTTGTTGTGTGTTTTATGCAATATTGTAGTGTAATAGTCTCTTTGTAGGATGATTTACATATCGATTTTCACCTCGGTTTACTTTTTAAGTAAATAGAGTGCATGTGTTTGTCAAATCATCTTTAAGGGTGCACAATAACAAAAAAAGGTTGAAGAGCACTTTTCTAACTAACCTTGCAAAGGAGTCAACTACCGGTATTTCATTTCCTGGTACATCACTGTGTCCTGGAACCCACAAAATAATTTCATAACCCAATGTTCAAATATTGACGATTAAACAAACATGTTATTAGCAAAGCCATGTTGTTTCCAGTTACCTGTACGCATGACCAGCAAAACACTCAAACTGTCTGCTACAATTAGGGATTTGAAAAACTTAAAAGAAAAAAGGCAGTAAAGGTCATAGAGAATGACATACAATTCTCAGCTGAAGAACAACGAGAGCTTATTGAGTGTGATTGCGTATTGTTTGCTGGTATAGAATGTTCAGTAATAACTCTTCTCTGCAATAGTATGAGGTTTCTCAGACTTAGCCACTTTAAACGCCACTTGGTATGAAGCCATCAACAGTGGTTTGTCAACAGATACAAAACCTGACCCATTGAAAAAGAAAAAAAATGCCACAAGAGAGTAATAAATATGTAGATTGGTTTCCTGTCATTGAGACAACACTTCTCACATCCCTTGGAATGATATCTTGAGCCCCAGGATGTGTGAGCATCACTGGTTGGGAACCATTCTCTTGGGAAACCAATTCAAAAACAGGTTTTTGGACATGTTTGTATTGTGACAAAATTTTTTAAGTGGCTATATAAATATAATTTTTGATTATATTACGCAAAAAATAATATCATATTTGAAATCAACATGACCTAAAATGGTGGAATTGACCCTTTGATCAAATCTCTAGCATAAGTGGATCATCAAAAAAGTAGCATTTAATTTTTAGGCATGCTCTTTGCCACTTAGTGATGAGCACAACTTTGAACACCCATATCTCAGAAACCATTGGACCAAATTCAAAATTTTTTATTTTGCTTAGATTTTTTAAGAAAATAACTCATCTGAATATAGTGAAAATCTGGGAGTATGGGTTACAAAATTCCAAAATATTTGTTGAGCGAATTATAATGGAATCACCCTAGAACACATTGCGTTTAATTTGTGAAATAAGATTAGTTTCATGCATCTCCATCCATACATTAGGCAATGTTTAAGCTCAGTCAGTAAAGTGGAGCAATTTATCAATTCAAAAACTTTCCCACTTAAATATGCCATGTATGACATAAAACATCTGTCAAAGCTTACTAGAAAGCTTTCATTATTTCTAGTAATGGCTAAGGAACACGAATGGTGGTATTCAAATCTAAACTGTAGTTGAATAACATAGTCATTTTTAATATAATAAAATCGTTATTACAAAACCTTTCATGTTCATCTTTGCACAGTTGATTTAAAACCACAAAGCATGTGCACACAACACTTGCAATTTGTTTTCATGAAAACTGTTGTCTATATCAGTATTTCACCACTTGTTTTCATCCACAATTTAGAGAAAACTGCCCATGCTGCACCACATCCATGTTGAACACAAGATGATTTATTAATCAAACTTGCAAAAATTTCATAAACGATTGCATAATTGGCAGGAGAATGCGCAACATTTTATGAGGATGTAATCATTGATCACTTACTTGTTTAATAGCTTCATCACTCGAACACAGTGTTTTTCATTGAAATTATTTTCTGCTTCTTCACCATGAGACAGGTCACAAGCAGACATTATAATCCAAGTACATAAAACTACTGTGGGTTACTGTCAGGTATGAAAAACTATAAAAAAGCAAAGATAAGAGAACAAAAACTATCACACATTAACAAAGTCTACAAGAGCTGCAAACAAGCAAAGGTTTTCAAATTGACATGAAGTGGAACATCAAATGTTTGCATGAAAATAACCAAAGAATAGTCTTTTGAGATAAGCAACACAAATATTTTCTTGACTATTCAAGCTACAGGTGTAGCACAACACAATATTCTCATATTCTAAAAAATCCTGCATTGTAGGACTCACAGAGATCTCCAACCCAGAACAAATTAAGCCTACATTCCACTGCCTCGCTTTCATTTCATTAGGGGAGCCAGGCATAGCATTTACATTTTCCATCTCATGCTTCAACAAACCAGGCAATACTTGTTTTGACATGCAATACAAAAATTTAAGTCCAGTAAAAGATTAGTCCAACTGTAATGCAATATTTTCCGTGCCCCAATGGAACTCAAGCTTACAATGCATGGTTGCGCGCTTTGATGCAATCAAATTGTTTATATTTGTCCTTATTCAATTTTTACCATATAATTTTCATGTCCTACTCTGTATGTAGTGTTGTACCAAGTCTTACAAATTAGCGATTATAGGGACAATTGTGTTAAGAAAGTGCCTGTGATTCTGCGGCTCTACCCCCACCGCCATCATAAAACATTCTGTGTGTTTTTATCAATCTGTGTTGTGCAGACAGTGTGTGCTTGTGCTCTACGGACTTCACAAAAACATGCCCCTATTGTGGCGTCACCCACAGAGAACCACAAATCTGAAACGAAAAAACTTTTTTTTCAGTCTGATCTAGACGACTTGCCATATCTGTAGAGGGTTTGAACACCTCTCTAGCTTAATCGGCGGGCGAGTTACGGCTTTGCAAGCTTGGACAAACCCAAAATTGGGACAGGATGAAAAGGGTTAATTGACTGACTCACAAATTACCTGCTATATTAAACATAGCTGAAAGAAATACAAAGGATAATTCTTACTCTCAAGTTTGCTAACCACGTGGGTAACAAAGGTGCCAAGCTACTCTTGTCAGTAAAAGGTTTATCCTGATTCATTATTTGTAGAGGATAGATGGAGTAATTAATATGAATAAATAAATAACAATAAACAATCAATGAACAATTAAAAGAGCCAGCAAATATTGCAACAAAAATGGTAACACAAGAAATGTAATGATCAAGTCATGCACATTTCAACATACCATATTTATTCATTGTTAGCTGTGGCTTACAAAGTTTTATTTTCATCATTTCATGCGGCTTACATTTTTTATTTCTTTTCCACATGGAAAGGTTTAGATAACGCTCAGTCTTTTCTTGGCAGCGTTTTTTCGACATAAGTCTTCTTTCACATCCTATTCTCTTCAGCATCATGTGCACATCCATCACAGAAGGGAATATGATGAACAGAAGGCAGTTGTAGTGGTGTAAGCATCACTACCAGTGTTGACAATTAAACGTGAAACAGACTAGTGTGCGAAAGTTTCTCAGAGGCTTATGTAACCTTATGTTCTAGTGCGGCTTACAATAAATTTTCAACACCATTTCGTGCGGTTTACAATCAAGGGCAGCTAACAATGAAGTAAATATGGTAAATTATAGCACGAGAATTACTTCCAAAATTCAAATGAAATTTTCACAGTTTCCTGTGTAAATTGCATGACCAGTCTGTACAACGATATAATTTGGGCAAACACTAGTATCGAATACACAAAAGTAAATAAGCCCATTACGCATTGGTCATCCCGCATGAAGAAGGTTTACTGTACTTGGGCTTTGGGTGGAGGGGCTCACTTAAAAAATTCACAAGAATCTTCCCCTTCACATATCCACAACAGGAGGCGCCACCATGCACCCGATATGCATCTGGGGAGGTGAATGGGTATAGCATAAGGTGATTTTAATCTGGGAGACTTGAAAGCCATGCATAAATGGCAATCTTGCGAAAAGCAAATGAAATACAGTATCTGGAAATGTGAACATCACTTCCCTCATAGGAAACAAATACGAACTAGTTGAGGAAGCCAAATGATATTCCTTGGATGTTGTTGGCATCTTATTGACCAAGCATCATGACTCTGACACTTTTAAGCTGGGTGATGGGTGGAAACTCTTATACTCCTGTGTTGATCCAGAAAAGTTTGCCCAAACTAAGGTGGGGATACTTAAAGGGTCCAGGCCTTCAACCTGGCTTCAACCCACTGTTCACTTGTTTAATTAATTAACTTTGCTTTTAGTGTAAATAAATTATCCAAAACACGAATTTCTGCTGCATAAACTCAATATTTTTCTGAGAGTCAAAATACTATAATCGACACACAATTGAGTGCTGAGAGTTTATTTTAAGAACAACCCAAGCCTTCAACTGTAAGATTTTAACTTTAGCAAACAAACATTATTTGCTAATTACAGTGAAGAAGCCAATCATCACCCTTCTCATAACAAAGGGCCAATAGTCACAATACACCACAAAATATGCAAAGAACAAAACTTTGATCACTAAAATAAGCCGAAATTAAAATTCCTAACTAATTCATACAAGAAAACATTCATACCATTTAGAGATGCAAAGACATCATCTAATGTAGCCTTTTTGAAAAGACGATTGCCCATTTCTTTCTAACGTTGACTTTGCTCTTAAACTATAACTGCTTGCAGTAACACAGCTGTCAACCCTTTGACTTCCCCAGCTGAAATGATTCTCTAGTTGACTCAACCCTGTAGTCGACACCAAAACTAGTTTTATTTTTTATTCCTTAATAAAGCAGGGCTGTTTTCCTTTTTTCGGTGCAAAACACCATGCAAGTTGTGTTTCATGCCCTAATTTGGTTCTGTTTTCATTTAATTCCAGTTTCATATCCTTGTCAATTTCTTAGCTCTTCTATTTATGGTTAAAAATACCCAGAACCACTACACAGGTTGTTTGTTTCAAATCTTAGCTTATTTGCAATGACACTGATTTCTTCTAATGAAACGAGCCCTTGCTTTCACACACACAATCTCACACAATCTCACATAAGGTCTGTTCAGCTTTTACATTACTCTTGAACCTTTTCGAATGATGACTTAATTGTTTAAACTTGTAACTTGCCTTTTTCACTGCTAAGTACATTTAATAGAGTTCAACCTACATAGTAATTGAGTTGCTTTGCTGATCACAAAGTATGAACAGTTACATACGCTTTGTGTGTCACATACACAAAATGCATCAAATACATGTGATAGCACATCATAAAGATGTCCCTAAATATGCCTTTTACTCTTTTTGATAAAAACATTTGGATAAATCACTTTTTTGTCTCTTTGTAGAAATCAATGAAACATCCACCAGCACCATTGGGCTTCATCCACGCATTTCTTAGTGACGTCTCCTTGTAGCACATAATTTGAGTTATACTGCTTATTGATCTGATTAACAAGTTTCCCAAATGAAGCAATGTTCACCTCCAGGGTCTCACAGACATTGACTTCAGTTTAATTCCTAGGTCCACAATCATGTGAAGCTGAAGTATGATGTGAATGACATGATGCCAGTTATATTTTGTGCAATAGGAAGATAGATCACATAAGTCGTGACATTATGAGTGAAATATTACCTTTACTAGAACTAAATACTCTTCTCATTTACGAAATATATTTTGTTTTTCATGTACCCAACACTTGTTGAATTAATGTTTGCTTTTAAACTTATTGTAATCTGTTTATGCCCTTGTCTCATCAACATCATTTGGTAATGCCATGTGTCTGGTGGGACATATTCTTATCCATGGTATTCACTCCATTATGGTCCGCAGGTATTTGCATTACTTCTTCATGATTTATTTGTATAAACTTTGTTTTCTGCCCTTGATACCTGTTTTTGTAATGAAATGTGTTTTAATGCATTGCTCTATGCCTCATAACCCCTATTGTTGTTCACTTCCTTCACCTATGTGCTTGCTTTACCTGCTCATCTGTACATGCATCATCTCTTCACCCAATGCTTGCCCACCATCCTCTGTGTTACATTGATGTCTATTATGTATGTACTATAAAATAATTGTGCTGTGTCGATTTGGAACATATACCATTTTTTACCTATTACAACATTTTCTCTATTTATTAATAGTAATACGAAAAAGTAAGTAATGGGCTTTTTGCTATGGCACTTTTTTGATTACTCAACTTCATATGCTTTGCGAATCACAATGTCATTGCCTGTGCTGTGACTGGCCACCATCATTAACCGATTTATTTGGTTATTTCGTAATATAATTTAGGAACCAGATATCACATCATGTTTAATGATTCAGTTTTTCAGTTCGCAACCAAAATATTAATTCTTCATTGTTGCATTTTGATTGCTACATAACTTAACTATTACTACTTTCAAATTGTTCAATTTTAGTAGATCCCATAGATCAGCTTGTATTATGAACTGCCATCATAAGATGGTGACCAACCGAAATAGCTGGTGGTGCATTGTTTCAGTGTATGCTTCTCATCAACATTGCTTTTGCATAGCAACAACAGCATTCTGTTTGCTTCATGGCAACTCAGGATTATTGTTTTCTTGTGATTCCTCTCATCACCTCCAACATGTAAATGACTTTTGCAAGCCAAACATACAAACAGTAAGAATATGACTGGTAAAACACTAACCAACAAATCCTGCTTTTAATTCAGTAAAAACAATGACAATTGGCTTCCTGCCTTATGTTAAATGCATTGCGAAACTTTTGAAACCTTGAGTGGAACAATTTGCATGCTTCTATGCACCAGTGAGTGTGCACCTCCATCCGGATTTCCTTTTTTTTTTCAGGTAGCTGTTTATCTCAAAATTTGATGTTAGAATACTTCAGTTCTCTTCTACTGCGAAATCCTTGTGCGATGATGAATAAATGACATTCTATTTCTAGTTGGGCGTTATTGAAGTGTTTTGCCCCTCTCAGTGTTGTATGTGTGCTAACACCTATTCTGTTATCAATGCGCTATGGCTAATCATTTTTGTGCTCTTGTGTTATTTGAATGTGCTTCTGCTTGTAATATGGACCATATCGCCATGTGTCTGTCTGCAACAAAATGCACAATAAAAAAACTAATTAATAAATTGATTAGTTTTCTTCAATAGGTTATTCATCCATCACTGGCTGAGAACTTGACCCGTGGTCTTTCGCCACCCTTTCCTTTGAGTTTGTTTGTGACTCAACATGTACTATGAGTCTGACCACCAGTATGCGGATAAACAAACACCATTTATGAAGAAATTATACCTGAAAAACAAATTAAAAAAAAATGCGTGTATTCCTAAGTCTTCCGTGCTTGCTTGTACCAAATTTCAAGCAGATTGAACTAAAACCGACTGATTACCACACTGTTTTCTTGCACCAACTTCGTGTTCACAGCGTCTAGCCTGAAAAACCAGAAATCCTGTTTGCCCACACAAACACTGCTGTACTGCTCAAACTTGCTCCCAGCGCTCCAGGTTTTCGCGTGACTGCTCTCACAACTATCTTTTAAGAGCTTGCCTACTTACAAGGATGTACCTTTTTTTCTTCTACTTTTTTTTCGAGCTCAATTAGAGATGGCCCACGTGCGTTTTTGGCGCTAGTAAGCGGATGAAATTTTGGCGGTCATATGACGTGAAACAGATGTGATTTTTAGGTTACTGACAGCTCATATTCATCATGTCGAAAGCTATTATGAAGAACAAGAGTAGCTATAGCCAAGAAAATTTAACTGAAGCACTCAATGCAATCCGCAATAAAACCATGACTTATAAGGAAGCTGAAACTAAGTTCGGCATTCCAAAGTCAACTTTGAATGACAGGATTACAGGTAAGAATCGCAGAATTTGATTATAGTGGATGACAGAGTTAGCTTTAGCCGGTTAATCTTAGACAGTTGGTAAGCAAAACAGTTAACCAAAGGTAAAATGTGCGATAGTCTGCTCCAGGTAGAATTTAGAAATTTTGCAGGCGTAGCGCTGAAGGAATGTCGAGCACGAGCCAGAGCTCCAGAGTTAGAAGTCACAGCACTAGCTAATTTGTAGATAGTATTGCGGTGATAAAGATTTTTGTGTATGTTGACCACAACTCCTTACTTCCCCGTGTTGCATAGGCAAGCGCGTGAACAAGATTCCACGTCGGGGGCCTGCACCGGTTTTGACATCTGAAGAAGAAGAAGATCTCATAAATTGGTCGAAATCCATGGCTCGTCGAGGTCTTGGT
>Ga0210059_1017957_pt1 | contig 10014 bp, 5 predicted proteins | sample Ectturendosymbi2_FD_188042 | JGI IMG/M metagenome (GOLD analysis project Ga0210059, IMG submission 188042) | Ecteinascidia turbinata endosymbiont from Florida, USA - Sample 2 (SPAdes) (version 2) | ecosystem: Host-associated > Tunicates > Ascidians > Unclassified | place: Key West, Florida...
TGCCTATAATGGCCGTTGCGATCTGTGTTCGTTGAACAGTGTTGTGGCTGTGTTTAGTGGAGGAGTTACAACTGTGCTCAAATTTTGTAATCTTGAGTTTTGATCTTAGCAACAGTACGTAATTTTTCCTTTTTGTTTCATATGTCGACTTTTGCGCAGGGCTGAAGATGTGTAACACACGAAACTAGTTTCCTTACGCAATAAATTGCGATCGATTCGCTTGGTGTGGGTCACTGTTGTGGCTTTACAAATATTGCTGTATGATCTATTGACCTGTGTGTAACATTATTTTGTCACAAAAAAACAATATACGACCACTACCTTGTCGCCCTTACTATGACTTTTTTAATATGGGTTTTATAGCTTCTGTGATACCTTGATACAGGCCTCTGAAGTAGAGTTTGCGGAGTGTTGGATTCGATTGCTAAGTTTTGACCAGTACCGATGGATACCACTGAGTTAAAACTTTGACCAGGGACCCTGGGGTATTCGTAGGAGCTGTCACGAAGGAAATCTGGCAGCAGCCCTTGTCTGGCAGCAGCACCGTCACGCATTATGGATGTGGGCAAGCACTCTTTACGTGAGCGATGGTACAGTTTAAAGTACATCTCCAGTTAAAAGCGGATCAACAACTTATTACATCAGGTGAAATGTCACTAGCTGGTGCTATACCAACCCCTTTGAGGAGTCATGATTGCCATTAAACCTGAATTTGTAATTATGACTTCGAAGAATTTGTATTTCATTGCAAAATGTCGATGATTCAATTTGCTTGCTGATGATGTTAACTGTTGGATCTTGGATCATGTTTGTATTTTTTTAAATAAAACTTGTACGTTTGCATTAAAATGCGAACATGTAGGATTTCTGCAAGATTTCATAGTCTGACCGAAATGTCCCCAGATCGTAAAGTCGCGTACCCTCAAATTCACGCGCTTAATAGCAACGCGATGTCAACGTAAACAGTATCGATTTAAATGAACTGTTTCTGCGAACGACCAGGTCTGTACATCACGCACCAGACTCTGGGCTAATCTTCCTGGTACAATTTCGGCTGCTACAAAGGTCTCAGGACGTTGCACTGCCATGCTTGAACGAAAGCTTGGTTATTTCGTTAATACGCTTTGTGTCTCTGCCCAATCCATTTCATTTGTGTGTATTTTTCACCGGTGGACAAGGTCATGGTTGTAGTAGGAGGATTGAGATGCAATGAACACTTACGAAAAAGCTGCAGACTTACAGACACCAAGTGCATGTTAACACTTTTATTTAGGGATCAGCCCCTTTCAGACAGAATTCTCCCACAGAAACGGCACTCGGCAAATGACATACATTGCACTGTGTGAAATGAAAGCAGGCAAATGAAAGAAGCTTTGCACGTTATCGTTCAATCAAACTTTTGCAAACCTTCACCACGATGATCATGCACAATTCCCGCATCAGAAGACAGCACGACATGTTAGGAAACATCTCCTCAAGATCGTGCTTTTCGGAAATGCTTGTCGAACATGTATTCTCCCAAACCACTGCCAACACGCTTCAAGTTGGTGATGTAATCCTTCAACTGCTTGATTGCTTCAACTTGCTCGTGAAGGAAATTCGACTCAATGAAATCCTGGAACTGAATAAAACGTTGCAGCAGTTATGGCTATTGTTTTTTCAGTAACAATCTCATATTAATCAGTTTTTTATGGACACGTAGAATAAGAGAAAATTATCAAGGGAAATATCTGGCGCTCAAAACACTTATAAAATTTAGTCGGAATTTTTCGAGTCCCTAACATTTTCAAAACAACATGTATTAATAAGAATACCTCAGTATCATCTTCGGCCACAGCGTGAAGAGCCAGCAAATTTCTATTCACGTTTTCTTCCAAAGCCAGAGCACACTGCATTGCTTTGAGAACGGTGAATTTAGAAACGTCAAATGGTCCAGGCGGCTGCAACACAATGCAAAGGTTCAATAATAGCATTGAAATACTGCTCCCAGTATTTCAGCACTATGTGTATGGCACGTAAACCTGTCTGTTGCTTGTGGCAAATTAATATCACGCATGTTACGACGTTGCAAAACTCAGCCTAAATCGCTTTTCCATATGTGCTCTCCGGGAATTCCACGTCGGTGATTCTCAATGTGTATGTCGCGTGAGATTCAGGTGTGGCCAGGCCCGCAACCAGCTTGGTGCATCAGCGGGGCTCACATTTTTTAAACAATGTCCAAAACATTTTTCTAGCGGGAGATGCCCCTGGGCCCCATTAATTACGGGCCTGGGTGTGACGGGAAATTTTCCAAAAATTCATTATAAATTGTTTTGTGTCTTCGCAATTGTGGCTAGTGGGTATGCGATGCCAGGTAGTGATATAGAGTTTCAATTTTGAAATGTACAGCAAGTCACTGTCAGCGTAGCACACAAACTCTGTTAATATCACATTTCTTACAATTTCAGAGAGCAAATATAAAAAATCATTAGCAGGCAAACCATTCCTAGTCGCCAAACAGCCATAAGTGATTGTGTGAAAGCTGGTGTTGACTCTCTTCTTCGATCGTTAGTCTTGAGAGCAGAATATGACAGATGGATATTTACGTGGTGCACTGAGGCAGTATAAGCCCTCCAGGAGAAATTTTATAGACGGAACAAATCCCACTTTGGCCCCTAAGACTTGCAAAATCATTGAAATAAATAAACGTTGAGGCTGATTAATGTGCATCAAACTTCAAGAAGTGCTCGTTTATTGATCATATGAAACATTATGTTAAAACATAACGGTATTCAAGTAATGCGACCATATTACCATTATTCAAACATGACTTTTAGGTGTTAATAGTAAAATCTAATCAAGGAAAAAATTAGAAATAAATCATTCAACTATTATATAATCGATTTTCTGGTATTCTTATTCGCATAATTTCTAATAACACTATCAAAATCAACTTGTCTTACAATGCTAGACTCAATTTTAATCTTGCTAGGCCATCAAGTCGAGCTTGTGACATAGTAGACCGCAAATATTTTACAAGTTTAAGCTTACTGAAAAATCTTTCAGCGGATGCTACCGTAGCTGGAATTGTCAATAATATTCTCAAGCTAATGCAAATATTAGGAAATAATTAACACAAGCCACACGGGCCACAAGGCGGCGACCACTGGTTTAATGCATTGTCGAAATAGTGTAAGTGGTTAGTTTCTCCTGTATGTTTCGAAATCTTCAGATTTCTGGGTATGTCCGCTAATCCTGAACTCACATTCGATTCGACCTTGTATCAGCTTGCAGCGCCAATTTAACAATCAGCAAAATCCACAGCACACCTTCCCGGTGCATTATAGGCACTTGCGTCCTGCACTGCATGCAGATACTTGTTACTTTAAAAATTTTTTGATATGCGCAACCTTAGACGGTTACTGCTGTCAGATTAGATTCTATTGTGAACTGGCATATTTCCAATCAAATTTCATTTGAAGTATGGGTTTATTAGAGTTTTTATTGAAGATATGTTTGAAAATGTTTAAAATGAAAGACGTAAAGGAATATTCAGTTAAATGGACACACTGGGACAGTAATCGTGAATGTCTTAAATTCGACGAAGTAGGCAACCTTCAAGTTAAATTACTGCAAATAATTATATCACACATCGTATCAGGAAAATGCACTCGCAGCAATTCACATTGAAATACATCACACTTCTTATTAAATCCTTAAGCCCAAACCAGTTTTATCACCGGGCGGGATTAATTTCGCTACATTATTCCGATTGGGTTAGTAACAAACACTCAATCGTTCCTTCAGCAGGCCCGTAAATAGGGGGGTAGCAGGGGGCGAAGGTCCCCCTACAAAAATGTGCTGGACAAAGTTTAAAACTATTCTGCTGTCTCAGGCCCCTCCGTAGCTGTCGGGCCCCGGAACAATGTACCTGCTGGACCCCTCTCTCATAGGCCCTGAGCCAGTAACCCAAACTTTGCGCTGCGAGGTAAACCTTAGAGGCACTCCGATTGTGTCTCTCAAATATTCACACGCTATTGCATTTATTTGCAACGTTGCCGGCAACAACAGCAACAAATGAACGTTCATTTTTAACGCTTCAATGGTTGCTAGCCTATCTACGCAGCACTATGGGGCATAACCAGGCCCGTAACTGGCTAGAAAGATTTTCAGCGCCCCTGGAAAAATGTGTTGGACATATTTCAAAACTATTGGACACAGGCCCGTAACCAGGCAGGAAGGAGTGTCAAGCCTCCCCTGCAAAACTTATCGCCCCCCCTGGAAAAATTTGTTGGGCATAGTTGAACTGCTGGACATAGTTTAAAAACCGTCTGATGGATTGGCTTTTTTGACGAATAATGGACATGTGACATTGATCCTGAGATGGAATTTTATCTTTTAATTGTGCTCGCAGGTATTTTGTGAAGTCAAAATTTGGCTATTGGCATCCTTTGATTTGTTCCTATGAATCCACTTACACACTTTTAATTGATTTTTGACTTATTCAATAGGCATAATTAGTGATATTTTCGAGGACAACATTACACGGCGCCTCGCCTTCTGCTACTCCTTAATGTTCATTGAAAACTGTTTGGTTCATAACTGCTTTATAATGATCACTGCGAAAGCAAAAGTTTTCTAGTCTCTTAATTTATCGATCCCGACTGGTAGAAGATTTGACGTAATATCCTGTTGTAATAGACTAGAAATTGACCAGTGACAGCAAAATGAGCTTTGTGCAAAATAGCTGAAGTTTGAAATCTGGCGACGTCAGTGACTGGCCCTTCCCGAACAAAATTCCTGGCTGCACCACTGCTCCCCTGTATTTTAAAATGACATTTTCCGATTAAATTTTTATCAACACAAAGTTGTTTTGAGTGGGTACAATGAAATTTGACCACTTTTAGCCTCCACCCTGGGAAACTCCAGTAGTGGCGTTCCACTGGCAAATATCCTTTCCGACGCCCGTGCTTCTAAGTGCAATATATTGGTTTGCACGTCTTAAGGTCGAGGGAGTGTGCAATAATATACAGATAATTAAGGAGCTTGGATGAGTTGAATTTTTTCCACTGTGCAATCCTATCCATTGTTTTGTGAAAAAACGTCAAAACAATCTTGGTATATACACGTGCGCAGGTCCATGGGCGTAACCAGGGCTAACAAAAGGGCGACCGTCCCCCAAATTTCTAACATTTCATCGTTGTGATTTGAGAGGTGGTGCCTAAACCAAATACTGTTGCTTGCTCTTATTGGCCCCTTGCACAGGTCTCGAGGCTTCTTGGGGCTGATGGTGAAATCGACTCGGTTGGTTAGCCACATTGTTCAGTGTTTTAATACCGAAACAGTATAAAGCTCTCACATTTTTCCAACGTTCTCTCAAGCTCAGTAGAAACTTTCTATATAACCACCAAAATACATTAAAACATCTTGACGAGCATCTCGATATTTAGATATAGGTGCTGTCTCCAAATGTCTCAGCGCAGGGGTGGGCAATTAGCGGCCCGCCACATCGCTTTCAGTGGCCCTCGGAAGCATTCAGGAAAAATCTTTAAATCTTATTTCTTCCAATTTATCACAGTAAATGTTAGTGCTGAGGCTAACCTGAAACGAGACTTGCCGCTACAGTAAATCTCGGTTAATCCGGATTCGATGTGACCGACAATTTTATCCGGTTTAGGCAGACTTTCGCAGAAGCAAAAATAAATTGATGCTTTTACAAATGGTACATCAGAGTAGTTATCGCCATATCCAGGCAGTTATAAACAATATTAAGTTCATGATTTTAGATTACTTGGCTGCGAAGAAATCTTGGATTTTGGACTGACGCAGAGATTTCTGCGACTGGTCCATAAGCAGTCACTCTATTTTGAGGGTAATGCCATCCAGACATCTTACCGATTACTGTACATTCATGGATGATGTTCTACACAAGCACACTCAACATTGATAGACTGAAACCGTGGTGCGCCGGCGTGCCTTAAGCGGTTATGTTCAACATAAGTTATGCCCGTGTGACGCAATAATAGTCTCTACTATTAATTGAATGTTGCACGCAGCTGCGGCCGTTGTTATCATAATTCTATATGCTCATTGGTAATCGTGAGCACCCTTTTGTTGCGTCTGAAAGCTGCCGAATCTTTCTGAGAGACAAAAATCCGGATTGAGATGAAATAAGCAGATTTTATCCGGTATTGGCGAAGGTCCGGATTAAAACATCCGGATAAACCGAAAATATTTTATAAAGTGAAACGTTAAGAAATCATTCGTACCACCAGTTTTATCGGATTAACCGAGGTTTACTGTATTACTATCGACTTACTATTTCCATTGGAAGCATAGCCCTCTGCTAAACGCGACCTTCTCAAAGTAGCCCCCAGCAGGGTTGATAAAAACCATGATTTTTTTTTTTAATCAAAAAAATCGGATTTTTTTATTTAAATCAGATTTTTTTGATTTAATGTGCAGAGGGTGGCCACCTAACAAGTAGTAATTTTTTAACTTTAAAAAAGTTTGTTTCAATATAATTTTTTGTTCTTTGTTTCTTCTAGTACAGCAACTAGAATTCAGCTGAACTTTCTTCCCAAACCTCAAAACCTTCCTACAGGCCTGCTTTATGCCAGTCTACACTTTCAAACTTGTGGCATTCTATAGTTGACTTTTGAATTTGCAGGGGCTAGTGGTTTCAGCATACATTTCATTTTTGCAGCTAAATGACATAGAATCTGTGGCCTAACAGCTGCTGTAATTGATAAAACTTCAAGTGGTTTTCACTTGTGTCGTCAAAAGAATTCTTTGCCTTATACACTAATACTGTATAGGCTGTGTGAAAACCTATTAGAATGCTAATTGTGCCATAGACATCAAACAAAGCTCTGACATGACAGATTTTTTTATTTTTATCGTTTGATTTAAATCATGATTTTTATTGCTGGATTTAAATCAATCAACCCTGCCCCCGAGACAAATTAATTGCCCACCCCTGTTGTAGCGCAAACCTTAAAGAGAACTTGCCATGCTCAAGACAGTCAACACAATGAAAACATTTGCAAAAAATCAAGTTTTGCTACGCCTTGAAAAAATTGCTTTCTTGGTGTCCCCCAAGCTTACAACCGTTTCTGGTCGTAGCTCCAAATAGCATTAAAGCTTTAGTTAATGAGATTTACCTTTATATTAAAATAAACAGTAGTCCCTCCACGCTGATTGTGGTAGTGGATTATCTTATTGGCATGCTCACGTTCTTCTTCAGAATTTTCCAGAAAGAACTTCGACACATTCTTCATAGCAATATCATCACGATCAAAGAAATGACCCTGTAACAATGGAATAGCACCAAACAGTCCAGGGTTTTATTTCCACGGTAAAAAACTTACTGTCCAAAATATACTTGAGATCCAATATTAAGTCTACGGTAGAGTTTACACCCACTGTACCTTCACCAATCCACACATGTCAACAGTCTCAACACAGGCCTGCTTGGATCAGTCCTGAGTCCATGGACGCTCATTGCACTAGAGACCATAAAATCTACATGAAACAATGAAATACACTAATCCACAGCAGTTAAAAACGCACCATTGCCAGATACATGTATGACGCATAGAGTTCCAAGTTCAACTGATTGTTTAATGCATCTTCACACTCTTTAGTCCATACACCTCTGCTGCCCTGCAAAAAATAAGACAATTATGATCTTGACGTGATTTTTTGCTGAGGAATGGGAAGACACTCGGCCACCAAATGGTTTTGTTGGCAGAAGCAAAGCAGAGAGGTAAGGGAGAGGTGAAAAAGTTCCCACACCTTTTCATGGTGGTGAAATGATGGATGCATCTTCGTGGAAAACAGAGCATTTTCAGACCTGGTGAGGGAATGGCGAATTTTTTGGGTCCATATACTTATTTGCTGTTTACCTTTTAGCCAGATGCACTAACTAAGGGATATATGGGCCCAGCAATGCTTCCTAACATATAACATGATTGCGCTGCTGAACAACTGCATAACACGACAGTCGATGAAGTGTTCACCCTAATAGATTAAAGAACCTAAAACAAAGTTGTTTTCCTTACCAAAAGTCAAAAATACTGGTGCATACTTTATGCTTCACTGAAGGATGATAATGACATTCAGAAACAAGTGAAATCACTTTTATCTTTGCAGTGCTCAACAGCAGTTAAGTAGGATTCACGCTTATTGCATGTCAAGTTGCCTGGAAATTGTGTAAATAAAATACACACATACCATTGCACATCTCCAAACCTGCAACAATGTCAATGCAACCTGTGGCAATATCTAAGAATGAAAGTATCAAGTACAGGGTGTTTCACAATTGTTGAAACAAAGCAGCAGCTTCTAAAACCTTTATCGATGACCTTATTCATTTTTCTCTTTCCAGATTGTCATAGGGAAATAGTTAACCTTTCTATATATTAGACAAAAAATAGTCTAATGATGCCTTGGTCAATGGAGCAGAAGATCTTTTGTGTAAAGACATATTACGAAACGAAGTCTTTCCAGATTGTTCAAGCAAGGTTCAGAAGGAAGTTCAGCTTCAACAAATTTCCAAACAGGAGTCAGATTTTCAAGTTGGTCAAGAAGTTTAAACTCATGGCACTTGTGGAGATTGTAGGGTAACAGGCTCATTGCCCTCTGGACCTCCAATAACGATTCGAACTCCTGAAAATGTCACCAGGGTTCAAGAGTCAGTCGGTCGGAGTCCGAGCAAATCTCTGCGACGACAGAACGGTAGACATCTGGAGCATGTACTCTAGGACTGTTCTTGACATATTATTTCTGATTTGAGGACAAACAGTAGCAGATTATAAAATGTTATCTTTTCACCTTTCAATAAATGTAATCATCATTGTGGTATCATTTAAAATCCTGGATTTGTGCCCAATCGCTTTGTTTCAACAATTGTGAAACACCCTGTATTTGCCACCACATTTAATGCATTGTTTAGAGATGAACAGCAATTTTTGTGGTACTCTACACTTTTCACAAGTCGTGATTGCATGTACCATAAATATACTGTGTGGTGTACTGTGACTAAGCATTTCCATACCTTTTGAGTGGTTTTGGTGTGATGTACACAAAAGTGAGAAGTTTAACTGCCCAAAACAAGCAATTGGCAATATTAAATTTCTTATTAGGCCAAATCCAGTTCCATTCCCCTGACTGGGCAGGCAGCATTTATGAAGAATTGTGATATTTCATTAGTGAAAAGATTTTCTGCAATATATACCACTGGAAATCTAAAATTTGTTTTTCAATGCATGGTTCAGACTGTGTAACGATTAAAATTTTAACAGACTTTGTGAAATTGAACATTATGTCCAGGATGTAGTTCTATTCAAACCATTGGCTTTAAATGTTGTTCAATGACTGTTGCAAAAGTCTCAGTTAGATAAAAGCTGTCTGGATGTGAATTATATTTAATCTGGTTTGTCACAAACCCTGTCACCCTATGAGACATTGAGTGTCAGTGAATGCCATAAGTCATTTTTGAACCTTCAATGACAAAATTGACCTATACTGCAAATTATATTCCCAAAGCTTCTTGTACCTGTGTTTAGATTTTCTGCACACAATAAACAAACATATGTCTACTTTGTCCTTCAACTGGGGAAACATAACACTTTTTCGGGAAACCCTGAGTAGACCTCTGCTAATGACCTTGTTTCTTTTAGATACCGACTGCTGTAAGGTAGTGTTTATTTTGCCTCATGAGGCAAAACCTGTGCTGAGGCCATTTTTCCTTTAAAACGCAAACAATTGGTTGAAGTGCTTACATGACAAGTACTATACACAAAGAGACTACAGGTTAGGGTTTTAGGATTAGGGGGTTAGAGGTTATCATTTAGCCCAGTGGTTCCCAACCTTTTTTGATGCATTCCTCCCTTTGCTCATTTTCAAACTTTTCATTCCTCCCCCATGACACAAAACTTTTTTTATTCCTCCCCTATTACACGAGTCTGCAGGAATATTTGATTTTCCAATATATTCTTTCTCACCTGCTTTTTACCTGTCACGGTGTAGCTT
>Ga0210059_1017958_pt1 | contig 10014 bp, 3 predicted proteins | sample Ectturendosymbi2_FD_188042 | JGI IMG/M metagenome (GOLD analysis project Ga0210059, IMG submission 188042) | Ecteinascidia turbinata endosymbiont from Florida, USA - Sample 2 (SPAdes) (version 2) | ecosystem: Host-associated > Tunicates > Ascidians > Unclassified | place: Key West, Florida...
CCAGGCTCCATGGCACGGCGTGCTAGAGAAAGTGTGGCTCCATTGCGAAGAAGTTCCGCATGTTGGATGCCAGCGAGAACAGGAAGGTTGTCCGCTGGTGTCGGACGCAGGCAACCAGTCAATTCGCAAGGCGTTGTTGATGACAGGGTCAGTGAGGCGGGTGTGAGCACTGCGACACCAGACAGGAACGCAGTAGTCCCCAATTAAATGCACCAGGGCTAAGGTGGCAATTCGCAGCGTTGTTACCCAAGAAACCCAGCTAGAGCCAGCAAGCCGCCTCAGGAGCGCGACGCGTGATGACAGCCTTTTGCTTGTTGAGAAGTGACTCTCAATGCTGGGAACATTTGCTTTCTGCTGGTTTTGTGAGTTAGTTCATCATCCAATGACAGTACAAGTTTGGGCAAATAGTTCCTTTGTCACAGAGAAAGCGCAGAGGTCTTAAATCACAGGTATAAAGTTCATATACAAAGTTAATTATGGTCGAATATGATTGAGATCTTTGGTATTACACCAACTCTCTGGACGATGTGCAGTATTTTTCCGAAACCTGTAAAAAGCCAAAGCGTTACACTGTAGTGCCGCCTCAAGATGTGGTTCAGTGGTAGAGAGCACATGCCATTTAAAATTTAGACAGGTATAAAGTTGATATACAAAGTTAATTCTCGGTCAATATATACTTGTTGCTTTTAAGGAGTCGCACTCCGCATGACACACGAATGAGCAAGGAAAAGCCTCACACGCGACACAATTCCAGCTCTTAATGCAAAGTAGCCGAGTGGCCCATGACGCTGAGTAGCAATGAAGGGTGCCCTCAGACTACTGGTGACACTTCACTTTGAGTACATGTAGAGAAAGTAACGAGTATTTATTTTGCAGTTACTTTGCAGCAAGTAAGGGGATATGAAAATCAAATGTATTCGAGAACAAACAACACCAGTGAACACCTTGCGCTGTGTTGCTGCTCAAAGGTTAAAAAAGTATCATACACATATAAAAGCACAATAAACATATCATGCTGTAGTGGCATCAAAATGCCGGTAATAAGAGATAATAATCGATTTGCAACAGGCAAAGCATGCAACGAGTCCAAAACACTTGGTCAGTTGGGACTGGTCTGTGTTTAACTGCTAGGGCACAAGTGTAGTTTACCAAACAGCGATTTTCTTGAGTCTGGTCGTAAGAAATAATAAAAAGTCCTCAGGCATTAACGGCAAAACCAGCGACTGCCTTTCCAGAAATTGTTTATATTACCCTTGCCTTGTGTTACGTTTCAGCTACTAACTGCTGATCCGTCATAAAAATTGTAATTGTTTATTATTAGTTGCAGTACTTCGTCATAGTCTTGTTTCCGCGGATAAACAGTCATCAGAGTTGTCATTATTCTCACACAGGGGATTTTCTTAAAATTGAGTTATAACTTCTTCAGCAATTTGACAAAAAAATTTTTTTTTTTCAAAACGCAATTTTAGCATTGAGTAACACATTTTTATGTTTGTATTAAATCACTGAACAGTTTCTACTCTTACTTTAATCAAAATAAACACAAACTTACCACAAAACTGACAATTTTTTGCTTTTAGATTCATCTGCGTTGCCAGGCAACATCAGTGTTGCACAAAATTTTTTCAAAATTTACAAAAACTTCATAAAAAGCAGAAAATATGAAGAAGCAACAAAAATAAAAACCGAACTGACTGACCTGGTTGAAAACAGCATCGACACAACAGCAGAGGACATGAAATTGTTTGGATGGCATCTTCGAGAACACAAACTTTTCTTGGAATCGATCCTGATTTTTGACGCAGCTTCAACTTTGAGCAAAAAAATCGAAAATCCAGAAAATAAATTGGAGATGATTCGGTTTTGCGTTCATGGAATGATGTGGACAAACTTAGCAATGATTTGGGAGGATACTGACATGAAAGAGGTCGTGAAAGATTACGTGATTCCAATCATGTATGACAAGCTACATGACATAGAGAGCACGTCATCAGTGAGCGAACAATGGAAGTGTCTTCAAGTGACTGTGGTTCTTCATCATATTGGGTTCAGCCAATATATGGTCGATCAGTTAAAGGAAGAAGAACAAACACTTCGTGAAGGTTTGAAGCGAATGCATGAAGTGTTCGGTGAAAACAAAATCAAACATCAGGTTTATGGATCTTTGCTCAATAATCTCGGCCGTGCGTGTCGCAACACGTCACGTTACGAGGAAGCAGCTTCGTTTTATAAACAAGCGATCGATGCAACAAAAGCTGCAACTGACTATGATGGTGATGAGGTGGGGAGGAAACGAAACATTGAACTGAGTGCAAGTAATTTGAGGATTGTTCAGCTGAAAACTAAGTGCTCAGTGATGTAACAATGCATGGGATGCTGAAGCGTCGTATTTTGAAGTCGCCGCTTTTAACTTTCAACAGGTTTTGCGAACAAATTGGAGATATTTGTTGATTCACAAACGTACCTTGTAAAGTTGACTTGTAATCGAACAATCCAAGTGTTTCCATTTTGAAACTTGTGAGTCGCAATATTTTTGATGTCTTTTGATCTGAAACATGAAACTTTGTAAATACATTTCACATAAATGTTTAAATTCACAAACTGTTTGTGCAGCGCCATCTAGCGTAGTGTTTCCATTTTGAAAGTTGTGTGTTGCAATGTTTTTGATCTGAAACATTAAACTTTGTAATTACATTTTAAATAAAAGTTTACATTTACAAAGAGAGGTTCAAAAAAAGACGATTCAACTTTTTCTTGTTACTTGTTCAAAGAATCTCGTTCAGCGATTAATTTCAAGCCAAAACAATAGAAATAAATCGCAGGGCTTCATTCCGTACTACAACAAGAAAATTCTCCATGGCTGTTTTTCAATGAGAAGCAGCAGCGCCATCTAGAGTAGCTTCAATAAATATACATAAATAAGAGATGGCGCTAGAGTACTACACAGAAATCACCACTTGCCTAATGCTCATCACATTCAGGGCGTAGTTGCAGGACGCTCAGTGGACACTAACCAGATGTTTCTCCAGTTTCAGGGCGTAGTTACTTTTCCTTGATATTTATGTCGGGCAGATTCAGGGCGTAGACACATCATGTGAGTAATTGCGTCTGCGTAAGAAATCAGGGCGTAGTTCCAGAGGATTCAATGGACACTAACCAGCAATCCAGCATGTTTCCCCAGTTTCAGGTCAGAGCTACTTTTCCTTGATCTTCATGTGGGGCAGATTCAGGGCGCAGACACATAATGTAACTTATTACCTCTACGTAAGAAATCAGGGCGTAGTTGCAAGGGGTTGTGGACATTTACCAGATGTTTCCCCAGTTTCAGGGCATAGCTACTTTTCTTTGATATTCATGTCGGGCCGATTCAGGGCGTAGACACATCATGTGACTTATTACCTCTACGTAAGAAATCAGGGTGGAGTTGCAGGGTGTTCAGTGGACACTAACCAGACTGTTTCCCCAGTTTCAGGGCGTAGCTACTTTTCCTTGATCTTCATGTGGGGCAGATTCAGGGCGTAGACACATCATATAACTAATTACCTCTAAGTAAGAAATCAGGGCGTAGTTGCAGGGGGTTCAGTGTACACTAACCAGCCTGTTTCCCCAGTTCCAGGGCGTAGCTACTTTTCCTTGATATTCATGTCGGGCAGATTTAGGGCGTAGACACATCATGTGACTTATTACCTCTACGTAAGAAGTTAGGGTGGAGTTGCAGGGGGTTCAGTGGACACTAGCCAGCATTTCTTCCCAGTCTCAGGGCGTAGCTACTTTTCCTTGATATTCATGTCGGGCAGATTCAGGTTGTAGACACATCACGTGACTAATTCCCCAAACGTAAGAAATCAGGGCGTAGTTGCAGGGATTCAGTGGACACTAACCAGCCCGTTTCCCCAGTTTCAGGGCGTAGCTACTTTTCCTTGATCTTTGTGTGGGGCCGATTCATGGAGTAGACACACCATGTGACTAATTGCGCCTACGTAGGAAATCAGGGCGAAGTTGCAGGGGGTTCAGTGGACACTACCCAGCCTGTTTCCCCAGTTTCAGGACGTAGCTAGTTTTCCTTGATCTTTGTGTGGGGCAGATTCATGGAGTAGACACACCATGTGACTAATTGCGCCTACGTAGGAAATCAGGGCGTAATTGCAAGGGGTTCAGTGGACACTAACCAGCCTGTTTCCCCAGTTTCAGGGCGCAGCTAGTTTTCCTTGATTTTCATGTCGGGCAGATTCAGGAAATGGACACATCATGTGACTAATTGTCCCTACTTGAGAAGTCAGGGCATAGTTGCATGGAGTTCAGTGAACACTAGTCAGCATTTCTCATATTCATGGCTTAGCTACAGTCAAGTGGGGTGGAAAAATTTTTTCGCAATATTGGGGTAAAAAACTACCCCCCTTAAAAACTATTGAAAAGAAAAAAAAGTTTCAAATGATTTGGTGCTACAGAGGCTTTCATTGAGACATTGTTTGTAACATATTTGTTCCAAACTAACTCCTCAAATAAGGTTTGTAACTTTGATTGAAAATTGATGTTGATATTAGATAGGACCTAAAGTTTCAAACAAATTTTATGAACTTTTGTGCTGCTTTATAAGCACTTGGCATAAACATGTCTAAGTTGGTAATTGTTTTGGTAATGCATGTCTCTGCATACCCATACCAATAGAAATTTTGACACCCTTACATTTTGAGTGTTATGCACTAGTTTATTTTTATCCCAAACAGATGTATTGACTTGGACAAAAAAATAGTTACTTTTTACCCCAGACAAGTTTTTTTTACACCATGTTTGCATTATTTGTATGATCTTACTGTGAAACAGATTAAGTAAATTTCTCTATAGCACTGCTCTGCAAAAAACAAGAACCTTTATTGGTTGTTTGGCATTTGAGTTGTATTGTGAATGTATTTGATAACAGTAATAGCTTACAAGCAATTGCCGATGTTCTTGTTTTGAGCAAAACGTTTCAAAAAAGTTGATCAAACCATTGGCATCAGGATCATTCCATATCAATTTTAATGTTAGATGTAACCCTGTTTCAGAATTTCCTTGTTTTCACATAGTTCATAGCTTTTTGAAAATCATGATGACCAAAGAAAAAGAATTTTTCAATATCTCACACAGTTCTTGAGTTATGGCCCATTCAACTTTTTACCACTAGGTGGAGATTAACCACACAAGCACTATTTTTTGCTCATGGGCCAAAGCAAAATTGCTTGTACCTTTGTAAATACACTGCATAGATGCACAAAAATTGGTTTCTGGATGTTTTATCCAAATCTGCAGACAAATTGACAGAAAAACAAAATTTTCATAGAGAAAACAGAGGTTGAAAGTTTTGTAATAAAAATTTTTAGTTTCAAACTTTGACCACAAATTGCAAGCTGTTGACACAGTATTGCAACTTTTTTTAGTTTTGTACTGCTATGCTTATATTTTCTATTGATATGTTTGGTAATTATGTTTTTCAAGGTTCTTAAAACACTAGTGATGGAAGTTCTATAAGTTCCATACACAAACACAACATTTTGCTAAAAACTAAGATTTCAACAATGTATATCTAAAATGTTCACCATATTAAAGTTGTTGAACAAGAAACAATTACATACACAGATCCCACATGATTGTCTAGCAAAAATGTTATAGCATGCACCGCAGAGGTGTTTACGCTAGGTGTTCCAGTTCTTTCCATTTTTCTCCTGCACATTTTTATAACACGACATTTTGATCACATTCAGTATTACTAATGAAACAGTTTCAATGAATAGCATTTAAAATCACTTTCATGTCATTTTCTTTAATGATACAATTTCTTCTACTACTCCTAGCTGGCTATGGTGCTTCTACAGACACTTTGCTGTAGAGTCACCCAACGTATGTTTTCTTGTGACGCTCACTGAAAATATGTGCTTAGGAACATAAATTTAACTTTCACTTTACTCTGTAGTTCATCCACTTAGATGATCCTGTCAATCCACCACACTGATTAATGTATACGTGCTTTATAGAGCCATTGTCTTTTACTTTGAATGCACACTGTTGGGGATGTTCTTTAAAGGCAGTGGCTACAGAACCATTGATGGATCTTTAAATTTGAAACCTGATTCGACCATTATCTCCTGTAATGTGACAGTAACGCATGATGAGAATGCAGTAGGCTTGGTAGAAACACACTAAACATAAAAGGTAAACCTAAAACCTAACCCTAAACCTGGGCGCCGGAAGGATTTTTCTCAAGGGGGCCACTAGGGGATTTTTCCAAAATTTTTGTAGTGGGTCAAAAAATGGTGAAATTTGTTTTTTCCCCCTGGAAACTAAGAAAAAAAAACTTTTTTTGCTGTAATTTTAAAAATCCAGTGGCCTGACGCCCATGACACTAACCTTAACCCTACCCGCAGCTGTAATCCCAACGCTGACCTAATGCTAATGCTAACCCCTAAACCCAACCCCTTAACTTACTCCTTGAACCTAACCCTAAATCTAACCACAAAAGTTAACCCCTAAATCTAAACTCAAAACCTAACCCCTGAATCTAACCCCTACATGTAACCACTAAACCTAACTCCTCAACCAGTGGTTCTTAACATGGGGTAAATTTAACCTTGGGGTAATTTTCATCTTCCATGGGGGTAAATTTACTGAACCACAAACTGCAGCAAATTTAAATTTTTATAAATCATTCTCAACTGTAAGGGTTTGTCGATTTCGTGTTTTCAATGACCACCATTGAGTGTATTGGGGGTAAATTTGGTAATCTTGTTTGATAAAAGGGTAAGGTATGTAAAAACAATTAAGAACCACTGCCCTAAACCTAAAGTTTGAAAAGTTTTGAAAAAAGAAAAGAAAAACTGGTCTAATGATTTGAAACTTGCGACCACTACCAAAACGATAGTTGACAAGGTGAGAGGCGAACCGATAAACCATTGGCATGGCAGACTTGGAACCTACCTGTTAGGCTACCAGATCGACACAGGTCGAGTGACAAACTGAACGCTTTATTCGAACCGCGTCAGCGAGGCGGTATGGTTGAAGAAGTTTTGAAATAGAAAGATCCATGGGTGGTTCCGTAGCCACTTCCTTCTTCAAACATGTGCTTCCAGAAAACTTAGGATCTTAACTTGGTTGTTTGAATGGTGCACCATTTGAGGAAATTGGTTCTGAATGATGAAAAATTTAGTGCTTTGGATTTTTGTTCCCATTTTGTACCTGCTATGTAGAGCAAATTGCATTTTATCTGTAGCACTATGAGTATAAAATACATTATATCTTTGGTATATCACTTTAACAAAATCTAACAAACTTTTGGAAATTATATCTAGGAACTTTTCAAATTTGATCTTTCTGCTAGATGTTTACTGTTCCACTGATGCCATTACAGGCAAACTTTTCATGACTTGTCATAAAAAATGACCAAGATGCATCAAAGTCAAGCATGGTTGCATAATTTTAATGAAAATTATTGAAATTTTTACATAATGTATCGTGACAGCCATATGAGAAGTATGCTATTTTTAATCACATGCTTGTGGCTTTCCACGTAGCTGTTGATCTGCTGCAAAAGCTCATAAACAAATCTAGTGTCATGCTCCAAGTCATCACAAATTATGTAACATGGCCATGATGGCATGTTTTCTTAAATTTTGTAAAGGACTTCAGGACACACTTTTGAGTAACTCTGATTCTAGTGAAATCCCTGTAATCCCTTTTGTCCGCAAAATCAAGTAGAATAACACAGGAAGTTTAAAGATGTATTAGTTAGATGCCTTGCTTAGCATTTTGCTACATATGAGTGGGCTGTAAGTGCATCAATTGATGCATTTAGAATATCAATGAATTCTGTCATGAGAGCAATGAGTTATCAACATTGACATGTCAGTGGTTTGCCTCTGTTAGTATGTATTCCACTATATTGGAAATAGGTTTCAATCATACATGGTGTTGTTGTACATTCCAAAAGGTACTTATTCACTACACTTTTTCCTGGGCAATTGGCACAGCTATCTACCAAGCCATATCCTATTCTTGCAGTCACATTCTTGTACGGTTAATTTATATTAGAACAGTCAACAAGCAATTTTGCATTTTGATGGTATGCACACAGAGACAGAAGGGTTCTGCTTCTAAAAGCAGTGACATACCATTTGGTCATAGTTGGAAATACTTCGAGAAATTGTCCTTATTTGGGTACTTTTCTTGAATTGTACTATTTAACTCCTTGAAGTTGCACAAAAGCAACCACTTTTATTCATGTTAATGCACAATCACAGAAACACTAACATAGTCCTTAACTCTAGCAACCTTCTACCATATTCATCATCATGATGGAATGTGTTCACTGCTATGATGGTGCTTTTTGGCAAACCCCTTACGTTTTTGTTAGGGAACTCCCAATGATTCACTCCCATGTTTAACCATAATAGATTTTCCAAGTAAGTACTGTTGTATAAAACATGGAAAAAATCAGCTGTTAAGGACAAAGTGATGGTGGCTTTAAGGTTATCAGTCGCACTTTTCCTGAGTATATTGACACACCTTAATTTTGCTCATATATTCCATTAGTGGATCAAGTTCATTAGCTGTTTGCCTTAGCTTACTGATTTCATCGAGATCCACTGATGAAGTAGAATGCAATTAAAGCACATCAACGTCCACACCAATACAGCAGCAAAGGATATTTGTTTGCAACAACTTTGTGTAGTTTTTGTTTTGATTTTGTGCACTTGCATTTTGGCATATGTGCTGTGGCCAGAGGAGACAAAAACAATGCAGAAAGGCTGTCATCCAGGTTACAATTAGCTGTTGCTATTTTAGCTACATATTATGCAAATAAAGTCACAAATCAAGATGCCTTAATCTTTCATCATCTTATTCACAACTGTGGGTTCAAAGGCTGAGGCTAATAATAGTGGTGTCACAAACTGCATTTTGAAACCTAGTTTAATTAGGATGCACAACAAAAGCAAAAGAGAAACTAAATAATGTTGTTACAAATTCAGAAACATCTTTTGCTTCTGTAACTGGTGTGAATGTTAATATGCTTAACATACTTCAATTTCATCAGAGGATAAAATCAGTGAGCTGAGGCAAAAATCTAACCTTGATGTACCATGGAAGATTTAAAGCACCAAGATAACAAATGTTATTCAATTATTTGGATTGATAGCATCATAGAAATGGATAATGTAGCCAGCCTATGAGTAAGGGCAGATAGTCTAGCGTTGAAAGAAACAACATGGAAGTGATTTTAAATTTAGATCAGGCACAAAATGGGAGCAAACAACAACCCAAAGAACTAAATCTTTTCATCATTTGTTAGTAGAGATCGACCAATATGTTGGCCTGGCTGATATATCGGTCGATATTCGGGTTTTACCGATATATCGGTATCAGCCGAAACGGCTAATTTTATCGGCCTCAGTAGGTGTTGAAAAAACGCTGTTATATTTTTCACGCATGCAGACAATTTGCACAAGAAAGCACAACGAAGCAAGTCAAGACAATTATCTTACAAAGTTAGCAGGTGCAGTTTCACAAACAAGCAGACAAGATTGACCATGGAGCATGTGTCGGCCGTCGCAGCCGAAACAAAAGCATCATCGGGAAGTTTCACAATGCTTGAAGCTACCACGTGCAGGTGTTGTGTACGAACACCTGCATTGATACGAACACCTTGATAGACTTGCTAGCATATCTGTAGCCAAAATTATGGGACAAAAATCCAGTTTTGGGCCTAATTCAAAACTTTTCAGAAAAGGCACAATTTGCCCTTTCAGGGCAAACTTTGGCTAGCCATAACTCGGCAGCAGATGAGCTGGAGAGCTGTTCAAACCCTGCAATGCAGTGGTTCCCAACCGGGGTGCCGCGGCACCCTGGGGTGCCATTTACAGTGCCCAGGGGTGCCGCGGGCTTACCCGTTTTTTACCATATCATTAAAAATACATTTTCAAACTGTCATCAAACCTCAAAGCAAATTGCTATGGGTTCGGCATTATGGGTGCCGTAAATTATTAT
>Ga0210059_1017959_pt1 | contig 10014 bp, 6 predicted proteins | sample Ectturendosymbi2_FD_188042 | JGI IMG/M metagenome (GOLD analysis project Ga0210059, IMG submission 188042) | Ecteinascidia turbinata endosymbiont from Florida, USA - Sample 2 (SPAdes) (version 2) | ecosystem: Host-associated > Tunicates > Ascidians > Unclassified | place: Key West, Florida...
CTGCCAATGGTCAGTATGCAAACGGTGGCACCATTGTAACTAAAGTGTGCAATCTCACAAGCCATGAAAAATCAGAGAAACATCAGCAATGAGCTTTTTTTTCGAACTTACCAGCTCCAATACCAAATCAAGCAAGACTTAATCCAAATTTCGAAGAAAATTTGTAATGAGATTCTTGTAATTAAGATGTTTCTATGTGACAAAGGAATAGCAATACCACAAACAAATTTTGGCCTTTTTTCTGGCCTTGAAATAATCGGTTTGGCCTTTTTCTGGCTTCTTTTTAGCACTGTTTGGCTTTTTATTGAAATTGTCATCTGGCAACCCTGTTATTTGCTTCGTGCAGAAACTTGAGAGTTTAATAGCTGCAAATGTGAGAGACCACAGTACAGCCATGATTTGTTCCGTGCAGAAATGTAACCGGCTTTGCTTTAATGTTGGTTGTCATGTATTCGGAAACAGACAGCGTATAATTCAATGATGCCAGTGTATGTGTTAGAGAGTTTGATTTTCAGGCAAATGTCTGCGAAGCTTTTGCCGAAGACAAAAACGCAGCACTGTTGTGGAGACTTGGTTTTGGGATGGGCAGTTTTGCAAAAGACTGTCTTCAACTATTAGTGAACAGGATTTCACTCAAAACGTTGAGAAGTAGCCTGCAGTATTTACTTATCTGTATGTTGACCTATAGCTCAAAAAGTAGGGACTTGACTCGGAAATAAGGATAAAATATACATCCATCCTCACTTCTTCTAAAGTCGCGACAGTGGTGACCAACAAATAAAAAAGATATTTTTTCCGTGACTCTTACACTTTGCGCTTGTGCTGAATGCATTAGTTCGTAAGTTGATTTTCTTGGGTTTAACCAAACCCACAATGTAGCAACGTTTTCATCTAAGTGCGAAGCATATGCTTTACAAGTACATCACACCTAGTTTTGTTGGACATTCTTTTTGTGTTAAAGGTGAAACTTGGTACTTTTTTGCCAATTCACCGTTGTGCATTTTGATTTAATCTTCAATATATTTTCGTGTCGTTATGCAAGTACAGTAGAACTCTTAGAATGAAACTTCTGACATGGTGCAGAGTTGCCAGTCAGGCTGGGGTTTTCGGATCGGGCCGGGCTCGGGCTTAAGTTTGTCAATTTATTTCGGGCCTGCTTGCATGCAAAACTTTTTATGGCATTAGGAGTAAGGATTTTTGTCTTTCGTGACGTAGATTTGTTGTGCTCACCGCGGTAACTTCTGTGAGTGAAGTGACTTGTGATTTTTGTTCAGCTAATTCTGTTTGCAAACACAGCTGCGTTCTTTTCTTCTCTGCTCGGATTAGAAATTAGCACGCGACGGCTTTGCCTCAAAGAAATCAATCACTCACGCGATTCTTGGCTTGTTTTAAGAAGCCTACAACCCGGCTTGTCATGCCTATAGCGCCATCGTGGATAGTTTCGTGATAGTTTCTTTTTTTCTTGAGAAACATCATATTTCGCAGTATTATCGTTTAGTAATATGCTACGTTTGTGCCAGATTACACCAATTTTTGCTCAAGGTGGTTGTTATTTTGGGTGTGATAAACGGTGTACCTACAGCTATACCTGAACACAATGTTTTTTCTTACTCCGCAGTTGCGCATATCTTAACACCCTCAGTAAATTTGGGTTTTGGGCCTAAATCAGGCTTCAACAATTAATGTCGGGCTCTTGCCGGGTTCAGACTCCAATATGAGGTCCTTTTACAACTCTGTGTGGGTATGTATACAGGGGCCAACAAGGGGAGATTTAACAGATACATCCTGCACCCACCAACAGTAAATATAGATTGAAATCCTGATTTTAAACAGGCTACTCTAATTTCAGACCAAATGTTTTTGGTGCTGGTGGGAGGATATCAATGGAGATTTTGGAAGGGGTGGGGCTGCATGCATGATGTCCAGTAGCATTTAAAATATTTGTAGCTTTTTCAAAAAAAGGAAATGTGCAAGAAAATATTTATCGTCTCTGTAACATTGGGACTTGAACAAGACATCAAATGGCGCTGTAACCTACACTTCTTATAAAATGCATGAAAGTTGAAGTGTTCTACTGTAAGAGTGATATGCACGTGCGACCAATGCGATGCAGCATTTATGTGCACTCCAACTGACAGCTCTGATAAAACCCAATTGATGTTTTCTGCTATATTAATGTGCTTGTTTGTATCCAAATACGATATTAATAGAAGCAGGCTGAACTACAGCACCATGTCCCAGCAACAAATTTAAGTATATTAATATGTAAATCATGTGCAAGGACAAAGCATGATCGGTATTGCTCTCATAACACCTCTACAAACAAGATTGGGAATCTGTATATATAAAACATCTTCCACATCGACCCGATGAATGACTATTTTGGTTTCACACCAACATTTGACAACAAAATTGCGCTCATGAATGTGATATGATCAATATTGTAAATTGGGGAAAGTTACACACGTCCTTTAGCCCAACTTGCATGTGTTTGACTCACTCAGTCTACACAAAGTGTGAAATTGTTGTGTGTTTGCGAAAACGAAGCCACAATCGATTATCACCACGGCTCTGCACTAAAGTTAACAAAATACTTGTCGTCGCATCTGGTTAGCTAGCCCAGTGGTTCTCAAAGTATGAGTCGACACCCAAACAAGCGTGGCTAAGGGTCAAAAGTGCGCCGCGCATAGCCGATCCATACCGCTGTTGTATGTTTTCAACTTAATAACTGCTTGTCTACGTCTATCATTAGCGTAGGCACTTGAGAAAAGAGTAGTTTGCTCGAAATGAAAACGACCTTAGAAACTTACAGTAGTGCCAAAAATCATCCAGTCATTGTTTTCTTCATATGTTTTTTAAAGCTTGGGTCACGAGGTGTTCACCAAACTTAGATTTGCGTCGCGCCCGAAAAAGTTAGGTAACCGCTGAACTCGCATTCTGGTGTAAGTGGTTGAAATTAAAAAAAAATTATTCAGTGTTTAAATAAAAAACTTCAATTGACTGTGAAAAATTTAATTTGGTTTCAGTTCAGTCACGTGCTCTTTATCAAGAAAACAGATTGCAAGCTACTGTATCTTAAAGTAATGGCTGTGTCAATATCCTCAGCAATTACAAAATAAAAGCATCTGCTACTGACGTTAGATTGTTAGATTTTTCTGCTGACTTTCCCCGTCGCAGCTGAATGCTTTCAAATTTACTGTAGGATAGTGTGGCAATTAACATCAGATGAAAGTTGTAACGCGTTGAGACTATGTGCAGGTCGGACACTGATTACCAAAACTGTTTTTGTAATCGCCAGCAAGGAAATGTGGAATCATTGATGAAAGCGTTAACGTAATTGTGGTTGAACCGTCACAGTACATATTTAAATATCACAAATAAATATCTAGAATGAATGCTTTTGTTGCTAGACAGTGCCCATGGCCTAACTATGTAATAAAAAAGACTTCCAAACTGGATTGCTTATTAGCCAAGATTTCAGCTTCAAGGAACATAAAGTTTGTAAATTGGGGAAAGTTGCACTTGTATATTACCCTCGTTTTCACTAATTTAGTTTTAAAACTGTACAAAAATATCCAATGTTCATTTAAAGTAGTACTCGGCAAACTGCGGGCCCAATTGTAGGCCGTTTGGCACTTTTTGTTGCTCCACGCGTCATGATACTTAAAAGCTACAATCCTGTGCCAAGTTGCGTGCGCTAAAACGTAGGTTACTGTCACAACTTTAGAATATTGATTGTATGACGTTAACTAAGTATTATTTTTGTCATTTTACAGCTTATGACATAAACACACCGATGTTATGTAAGAGGTAACTGAATCGAGTATAAGTTTGAAATTGGGCCTTCAAAAGTAAGCACGGGCCTTTAAATGCGACTGAAAGGGCGTTTTGGGCCACCATAACGCAAGTTTGTCGATCAATGATTTAAGTCTATACGGTTGATGCTGCAGACAAGAGTAAGTTATAGATTATTTGCTGCACGCCAGAGTTATCAAAGAGGAATTTTGCGATGGTATTGAAATGAAGTTTATACCACCGTTAGGTAGGATACAGCAAGTTGGTGCGCCAGAAACAGCTGCAAAGAGTGTTGCTCTTTGTTTCACTTTCGGTTATGAATTGCAAGGGCTTAGACACAAGTTCGTATGTCATAATCATTAACACCCACACGGAACTACCTCAGCTAAAGGTCAGCCACGATATGAATTTCTTAACGCAGTATACACAACCTTGATTAATCACGAACAATCGGCAAATCACACTGCTTTGATCAGGTTTGACTAAGAACTGAAGTAGGATAGGCTCCTTAAGCAGTTGCGTTGTGTTGCACTAAAGTATTTCTTTGGCTTACACATGAAAACCTTTATTTTAACCTGAAAAATGTTGATGCAACTTTACGAATTGGGGGGCCAATTGCCCTCATTTTCCCCTGGCTACGCGCCTGCCTGGGTGGCAGTTGTCGTGGGTGGCAGTTGTCCTGGTTGGCAGTTGTCCGGGTGGCAGTTGTTCAGGTTGCTGTAGTCCGGATACCGCCCACGCCCCTCCAAAAAAAAGAAACTTTTGTTATAATATCTACATACAGATAAACTCCAATAATTTGCCGTGTTTTTTTGATAATCATGTAGGCCATTTTGCTAAAATATCTTCAACGGGAAGGTCGTAGCACGGTATCTTACCAAGATGACGTCATAAACCAACTGCTTAAAGGTACCCCACGCCTAGGCTTTGCATTGGGCCCCGCACACGCTAATGCCGGCCATGCCTCAGTGATAACTCGCCAACGAAGCAGTGTTGTTTGAATTTCATCAAGTGCGTTTATTATCGGAGAAGAATATTCGTTTAAAACTGTAAAAATGTAACCTTCTTTCGAGAAAGCACTTTACGGACAGAAATTTGAGAACGACTAGCAAGAAACAACTAAGCTGTGCGTAACTACAAACTGTGTCAAGGAAAACGAAACTATAGCCTCCTTTTGCTGGGAATGATTATGTGACATATTGTGAAATCGTAATTGCGCAATATCGCGTCGCGACGCTGTACAAAGGCAATGTAGTTTTTGTGTACGACACCCAATCGCATTTTACGAGTTGCACCATAGCCCGGACACAGAATTGTGAACGGATTACTTTGCTCAGTTGTTGGCGCAGTATGAATCACTGCTGCTTAGCTGTCTATAGGGAATGCGTTCTGTTGATTGTAATTATATAGTGGACACATTAGTGCTTTAATGTATTGTGCATCTTTACTGCGTAATTCCCAGTAATATTCCATTCGTGATTCAACGCGATGTACTTGTTTGCTAACAGTCCGACCGCCGACACGATAGCCTGCAAACCTACATAACCAAAGTAGGTCGCTGTTTCCTGTGGCGCATTCGAACGCCCAACGCTTTGGTTCGTCGTCATTCAAATTCCGACTCTACATCGAACCGTTACGTTACGTGTTTTTTGACTTTACGCTCAAGTGTATTGGAGTTTTTGCTGTATATCTGAATATAATCGAAAGAAGCAGTCAACTTAGAGTACTACTGGAGAGTTATTAGCGGACAAAGTGGTGAGAGCCTTTTGATTTGCCTTGCTTTGGCTTGGCAACTTCAAGACGCCAGGTTGATTAGTTGAGAGACCGACCTGTGCTCCTGCAACAACTAGGTTGACCCCTCAACTAGTAGGGACCTCTTCGTTGAAGCAAATTTGAACGTAACAGCTGTAAGCCATTGGTGCTGGCGCCTAAGGTCGTATCTCAGCAAAACCACGATGGCAAAGGTCCTGGAATCTCATTACCTGTAAAGTTGTGGATTGAGGTCTGTCGATAGTAAAGCTTTTCCATAAACCTCTTGTTTTTTTTGCCTTGAACAGAAATGTTGCAGGGGTCACGTTCTTAGCGCTTTTGCGCATAGGCGCCGAGTGTGGAAGTGCGGTACTCCTGCCAATTTTTCCTTTTTTAATTGGGCAGTTCTTTGTTCACAAGTACTAATACATTTTTCTTATGTTTATTGAAAATTTGTCGGATAAATATGACATTGGGATATTTCAACAGATATCATTTTGCCAACTTAAGCAGGATTGGACGTCGTATTTTCTGACGTCATGAATTTCGCACGCCCAAAGAAATTTCAAATTCGGCGCCTGTGATTCGACTTGCGCCTGCTTTTGACCCCAGCTGCTGACCCAACAAGGTGGGTTTCGAAGAGGTTGCTCTACTGCCCAGCAGGTTGCCAAACTGACTAGTGATGTTGTAGAGAGCTATGAAGGAAGACGTAAAGCAGGTCTGGTTCTCATGGCTCTTACTACGGCCTGTGACGCTGTCTGGCATCATGGCTTGGCACTGAAGCTACTGAAGAGTGTGCGGCACGGTTGCGTTCGCACACTTTCAGTGTGGGCTTGAACCCAGAAACCTTGATGGCACTAACTTAGACGGTGGTTGGTGCCTTCAGCGCGCCAGACGTTTCGGCCAAAGAGAGCTCTCACTTCGACATGCATGGAAGTCACTTTTAAGAGTTGCTTGTCTGGTCTTTCCCTTCTCCTTGCTTTGGCCAACTTTGCTTACATGTATCACTTTCCTTGAAGTCTTTGTATTGCCCACTCTCTTCTCTTTGAACTATCTTGCCAACTGATATCAAGAGTCCAGCCAGGTGCGATGACGTGCGTGTCATGCTTGATTTGCCTTCGCTACGTTGAGCCTTGTCTTCTTTATCTCCTTCTTCTTTTTGTTGCTTCTTCAGGCAGGTTATCCATCCCAGCTCCTCACAATTTGACCCACTTGGATGGGGATTTTTGGACTCCCTTGGGTCTTTTGGAGATTTCCGTTATTGGGAGCCATTGAAGCGTGTGCATCCCGGTTGTGTTTGAACACCTCCAGTGTGGGCTTGAACACAGAAACCTCGATAGCACTAACTTAGGCAGTTGTTGGTGCCTTCAGCGCACCAGACGTTTCGGCCAAAGAGAGCTCTCACCATATGCATGTAAGTCACTTTTAAGTGTCACTTGCTTGGTCTTTCCTAGCATGACTGCTTTACTACTCCAGACCATCCCTGATCGACATCTGGTCCGCTTCATTGTCGACATCTCAAACCGCAGCTTCATCCTTAAAACTAGCGATGGGCAATGCAGCTGCCTCTGACATCTGAAGCACGGAGTGCCACAAGTGTCAACTCTTGGACCTGCTCTGTTCAACATCTATATCAGTGACATCCCTGACACATGTCCACTCAATATGGCTATGCTGATGGCCTGGCCCTCCTGTTTTCCCACATGTGTTGGAATGAAGTGGAAGAAGTCCTTTCTTTGGATAAGCAAAGAATTGCTGAGTACCTATCTGCATGGACACTCAGGCTGAGAACAGCCAAAACTACATGCACTGCATTCCACCAGAATAATAGGGAATCCAGCTGAAAGCTTGCGGTCACCGTCAACGGTACCACCATCCCCTACACCCAAACTCTAACCTAACTTGGAGTCACGCTTGATCGCCAACTTACCTTAAACCAACACTTGGAAAGCCTCTGTGGCAAAGTCAGAGCACGTAATTGCCTGTTACATCTCCTGGCTGGCTCAACATGGGATACCCACACCTCTGTTTTGCGAACTTCGGCTTTGGTCCTGGTCTACAGTGCCGTGGAATACGTCGCCCCAGCTTGGTGCCACAACACCCACACTAAAAAGCTAGATGTTTCGTTAAACGATACGTTGTGAATCATCTCTGGGTGCCTGAAACCGACCCGCAGAGAGTTTTTACCAGTACTCTCGGGCATTCCACCGGCCCACCTGCTAAGGGAACATTCCACTTTCAAGCTGGTGCTCCAGGCACAGCTGAACACTAACCACCCCTTCATACCCTTGTCCATAGTGCACAGTTTCTTAGCACACAGCGTCTGCATTCAAGACGCCCCTTCCGCCACCATGCTGTGGCGCTGATCAACTCTTGCTTCAATATCCTGGAGTCATGGAGAACGGCATGGGAAAGTGCCATGCCACCGGCCAAGTTTTCTGGTCACCCCAGCCGTTTGTCTCCTGTCTGGCTCAGAGCTACCCCGTAGTCTGTGGGTATCACTGAATAGACTAAGAACTGGCTTAGGTCGCTTTGGTGCATGTCTGTACCGCACACACTTCAGTAGCTTCAGTGCCAAGCCCTGATGCCAGACAGTGTCATAGGCCGTAGTAGTAGGCAAGACAAGCAGACCTGCTTTACGTCTTCCTCCATAGCTCTCTTCAACATCACTAGTCAGTTTGGCATTGCTAGATACACCCAAATGCAGCTGTGGCGCTGAGGAGCTGTCGGCCAATCATATAATCTTCGATTGTAACATCCTCCACCCTCCGACCTGCCTGGAAGACCTGCGGTCCCCTGATATCAACAACACCAAATGGCTTGAGAGCCTTGTGGATTTTATCTGAACCGCCGCTCACACGCGAGATGAAGAAGCCCTTTCCATAGTAAATGGATTTCATTAACCTCTGCATTTGTTTCAGGGCCGTCGCTAGGGAGGTCTTTGGGTTCCGGTCTCCTTTGGAGTTGGTGTTCATAAACAGGTGATTATGTTGGAGTCTGTTGCTTCCAGGTTTCCTTGAATTTGTTTTGATGAAAGTGTCTTTTTCTGTTTTTTTATTTAGGTTTCTCGTCTTTTATCGCTCACTGACGAAAGTTTCGCTGTAACGCAAATAACTCGGCGTTGGTAATTTTCATTCTCATTTTGATACACTCACGTAAAGCGAGGTACAAAAGTGGTACCATAAACCGTAACGGGCTTTGTGCAACAGCTTTGTAAAAGTCCATAAAACGTAGCGGGCTTTGTGCAACAGCTTTGTAAAAGTCAGGCTTAAGTTTTTTTTGTGCCCATGTCACGCAACTTCATGTAGTTTTACTGGTAAAGGCTAATTTGAAGATGAACATTTGTGAATTTGTTTGCCTATTTTCAAAAACGCTTGTGTTACGTGCAGAATCAAACTGATCACGATGAGAGTTGAACTGAAAACCATTTGCACAGTGGACGTAAACCTACATACAGAACTAACATGATAGTGCCATTAAAGTAGCAAACTCAGCATTTTATTCGAACCATGTCACCACCTGCGGACCTATTGCAGCTTCCTTTTTTGCTATAAATCGGCGACCAGCATGCTGATATGTTCATATGTTGCCTAATAGGTGACAAAATGGTGCTCAGTGTTGTTTCAGCATGTGTGATTGCGGATTATTTATATCCAAATTTTTGTGGAAGCAGTTTGCATTTAATTGTCTTTTTCAGTCTCATTCATTTCCACAAGTCTAGCCCAACCTTACTGCATGGTATATACTTCCTTGTCTTTCGCATGCCCAATAAATGAAAAAAACGGAGACGAACATACAACATATACATGCATACGCATTTGGATTTAAATCTTGCAGCATTCTAGCATTTTTATAGATTTGAATGTTATCATTTTTGCTTAACCAGATTTGGATTGGTATTTATGATATTCTTTTGAACTTATTTGCAATTTTTATTCATATTGGGGAGTGTAGGTTAAGCTACTGCATTGATAAGAATTTCTCAAATTCGTTGCATTGTTTATTGTGTTTTTTGAATGTTGAGCCTTGACAATGACCAGCAAAGAGTCAACTCTAGTGTGCATCCTCATCATGTCATCAGAGTTACAGAATTGCTTGAACAGTCATTGATCCAATCCCTCTTATTGACTCATCATTGCCATAGCCTACCATCAGTGATGTAGTCGAGACCGTAACCTACGAGACCGAGACCGAGACCTGGTTAAAATTTCGTGCCGAGACCGAGACTCGAGACTTGAAATTCGAGACCGAGACTGAGACTTCAAAATTTGTGCATTTTGCCGAAATTTTGTTAAAAACTGTCGTCATCCCTTCTGACTTCAATTTTTTAAAATTTATGGGATTTTTCCGACGTATTTGGGTTGTTTTTTACCTGCAAATACCAAAAACAAAAAATCATTGAATGACAGAAATTTTAATCAAACATTTCTTTGCAATATTCAAAGTCTCGAGACTTTGAATATTGCAAAG
>Ga0210059_1017961_pt1 | contig 10012 bp, 4 predicted proteins | sample Ectturendosymbi2_FD_188042 | JGI IMG/M metagenome (GOLD analysis project Ga0210059, IMG submission 188042) | Ecteinascidia turbinata endosymbiont from Florida, USA - Sample 2 (SPAdes) (version 2) | ecosystem: Host-associated > Tunicates > Ascidians > Unclassified | place: Key West, Florida...
CAACAGGACAAATGTTTACGAGGCTGACATACTTTCAGCATCACTGGCCAGCGCTTAATTTTTTTAGTGCTGCCGTGATTCTACAACAGAGTCCTGCCCGGGTTCAAATTTTTTGTCTACTTCCTCCCCGCATTCGCAAAATGTAAACCCGCCCAGCTGGAGTTGGAGAAATCTTGCCCGCTCCCACTTCGCACACTTCTATCCCGCACCCGCCCCGCAGACCATCCCAACCCGTGCCCTTCCCGCACTTTTTCTGTGCCAATCCCGCGCCTGTCTGAAAAAAATACTAAAAACTCATCACCCCTGAACACATGTCTAACAAGCAGCAAAATCAAGCTGATCATTCCTTTCATTGGCAACCAAACCAAAGTGTTTCCACACATCTGATCTACCGCAGATTTGAAGTGATAAAAACCACGTTTCAGTCAAGTTGTGACCAGGCGTGCGTTAAGCGCTGTCTTATTCATTTAGAAGGGCTACTAGACTGAATTATTCCTCACCAAGTACGACGGTAGCATTAGAAAAAGGAAATGGTGAAAGATGTTGACTTGCCTAGTACCTACCACGTGACAAGTGCGTGCGCTAATGTTTCGCAAGAATGGGATGTTACATCGTAATGTAATAATTGCTCTGGGCTTAATGGCCTAAGCGCATTGCTGGCAAACAACTTTAGTACATCCACGCGTTTTGCCATTTTTGAGCTGATTAAGTACATGTGCTTTGGCTCCACATTCAGTTGCCCACACAAAGAATTTCCCATCCTGCGCTCGCCCCGCATGCATAGCAGTACGGGTTCCCGCACCTGCCCCGCGCGGGTTAACCCGCTCCGTGCAGGACTCTATTCTTCAATCAGCTTGATTTAAACTGTATAGGACAAATCAAATAGTAATTATGATGGAGATAATGTGAACATCACAAAGATCTGTCCGTGTTTCGGTTTTCCTGATGTAACAAAATGTTGATATACGAAGTACTAAAAATTCGGGACGTCAGCAAGCTATTGAGACTATCGTTTGCAACCCCACAAAAACTCCTCCGCGACCCACCGGTTGGGAACCACTGCTCTGTACCGTAGTGTAATCCCATTGACACGCCAAGTTTGTTAGCATGAATCTGTTCCTGATGTGGCAAGATAGGGGCTGGGCTCTTTCAGTATGCATTGAGGACGTTGTTTGCTGCGTATCTGTACCTGGACTAACGCTAGCTAGTGTAGGCCTACTGTGATCTGTAGTTTAGACTAGCTAGGGCACTCTAACTCTTTTAATGTGAACTGTAGTCTACACCAGGCCTTGCAGTCTTCATGCCTATTCTACGTGCGCCTGCAAGTGCATTGACTGGTTGTTGGATAATGGATGATACCAGGCCAGAGTCCAGACATAGCTTTTTTCTTTCTTAGACATGATATGCAAAACTGATGCTTTGTGACATTGACTTGTTAGACTGAATTTTTAGACAGTCATTTCAATATAAATGGCATATTTTAAGTCAGTGTGTTGTTTCGAATTTTGTTTTGTTTTGTAGACTAGCATTGGTATGTAGTTAGGTTTGGTTAAAGTGCAACAATGGGTAGGATTAATAAACTAAATTATGAATGTGAGCTCATGGATGGTGTTAAAATCTAACCATTCTTACCAAAGAATTGGCTATTGAAAAGCTTGGTGTGGCAACAGAATCGTCACCAGAAAGTCTTCTATAGGCTTAAGGCTAGGGGGGGCTTTACATTTGTGCAGTGGGGCTTGACATTTTGAAATTTGAACAAACATCACTGTTTTATAGTGCTTATTTAAATTCGGGGGATTGGAGCTTTGTTTCGGAAGGGCTAAAAGCCCGTCAAAGACCTCCCATGGCTACGGGACTGTGTGGCAAAACTTCAGTTTGCTTCTAAATGCAACTGACTCGGAAAAATACTTCGGTTACGCGATATGTCAAGCTTGCAAGATATGTCAAACTTTCTGTTTATGAACATGACAGGGCCCAAAGTGGCACAACGCATTCAGGTAGTGTCTATTCTGCTTCATGAGGCAATACCTGTGCTGGGACTATTTTGCCTTCATTTGAACACAATTGGTTGAAGTGGTCATGCGCAAGAGTGTAGTGCTAAAAAAAGAGGTGTGGGAATGGCATTCCCACACCAAATAAAGAGGAAGGCTACACCGAACAGTTCGAACAAAGTGAGCATTTGTCTGCAAGAACTTCTACACTGGATCTTCCTGTTTCACTGGAGACTTTTGATTAGCAGTGCGATCTGCATGTTGCTAGCACATCTGTGAGATCGCAGCCATGTTTTAATGGAATCGTTTAGATCTCACATCTTCAAGTATCGTGACTAGTGTAAAAAGGTGTGGGAACGCTTTCCCACATCAAAAAAATGTATGGCAACGTCGTTCCCACACGTTCCCACCCCAATACACGCTGGTCATGTGACAAGTACAATATGCAGAAACAACTGGTTGGGATTTAAGAGTTTATGGTTAGGGTTTAGGATCAGGGCTGATGGTCAAGGTGTAGGATCAATTTTTAAGTTGAGGAATTCTCGAGTTAGGGTTTCTAGAGTTAGTGTTTAGACTAGAGTTAGGGTTTAGCCTACAGTTCACTTAATGCAAGCAAGTAGCTGCTAACTGTTTGCCAGCCCTGAAACCATGACAACCATTAACCATGCATGGGACTGAGCTGTTACAGATGTCATGTTCAACTAAGCAAAATATATGTTCCAAACTTGTCATATGACTACTTCAACCAATTGTGTTCAGTTGAAGGCAAAATAACTCCAGAAGTTATTTTGCCTCACGAGGCAAAATAGACAAAGCACAAAAATATATGTTGTGCATCATGATATACTTTTGGATAGTTTTCGGATACGGATAGTATGATTTCAGCCAAAACAGGAATCGGATCGGATACGGATATCATTTTTCAAAAACAGGATAGGATCGGATAGTAAAAAACCACTATCCGATCATCTCTGTTGTAAACCTTTCCTTGCTGCAGTGTTGTCACTCCTGTTTTTTTCACTAGCCCTGGGGTTTTTCTGTTTTATCTGGGTTTCTGGGGTTATTATTGAAAATCTGGGGTTTTTTGACTTTGATCAAATTTTAGAAATGTATGTTGTATTACTGTATTTTACATTCAAGAATACAATAGTTTCACATGCGCAATGTGCAGAGTCTGTAGCCAGTACAGTTGAGTAGGGCTAGTCTTAATCAAATTGTTTGAAATCTAATGTTCTACAGTAGTACAGTTAAGCACTGACTACGCATCAGAGATGAGCGGACTGTGAATTTTTTCAGTCCGAGTCCAGTCCTGATATGATAAAATTGAATCCGATCCAGTCCTGATCCGCAAAATTTTTGAAAATCATCAGTCCGATACACTCCTGATCCGCCCATGTAAAATTATGAATTTTTATTTTGCCTCATGAGGCAAAAGCACCACTGAAGCTATTTTTCCTTCAGCCAAATATGATTGGTTGAAAACAAAATAGTTGTAGGAGTGCTTTTGTCTCATGAGACAAAATAGACATAGCCTTTTGGCATTTCCAAAGTTTAACAAGGCATTGTCCATTTTGTCTTATGAAGCAAAAGCACTGCTGGAGTTATTTTGCCATGTTGAGAATCCGATTGTTTGGATTGGTCAAATGACAAGGACGATACAGGATACACTTGGATTAGCATAAAGTCATTGTAGCATGACCTAAAACCTCAAACCTGAAACCAAACCCATAACCTAAACTCAAATTAACCTAGACACACAAAACCTAAGCTTAAACCCAAACTCAAAACCTAAACCCAAAATTAAACCTAGACCCAAATCTAAACCTGAAACTTAATCTGTAAACGTAACCCCTAAATGTAAACCCAAACTAGTGGTTTTTCAACATTTTTCAAGCAGCGACCCATTTTGCAACTCATTTCAACCTATCGACCCCTTCCGAAATTTTCCAGACAGACATAGGAAATGTTGTGTTTGCACAATAGAAAATCACGATGTCTACAGTATAACGTGCGATATCACTATGCTTAACAAAAATAATTTATTAAATTGATGCACATGGCAGCATCAGTGAGGGAGATCCGTACCGTTACAAATAACTCCCCAGCACGACTCATTCAAAACTAGAATAACTCCCAAGTTAGCTATAGCAATCAGATATATCTAATTTACAAACGCAACACATTCTTCGGTCACAAAGTTAATCGTGTGTTGCCGAACCCAACAGCCCTGTAATGGTTGTAATCACTCTTAAAACAGTTTAAAATGAAAAAGTAGGCTATCAGTTTTGAAGTTAGCAGTAGCACAGCCAGAATGAGAGCGAAGAGGCGATGGCCTCCCCGAAACAAAATTTCTCAGATCTTTGCTGGTATTTTATATCAATTTTCAGCTGTTAGAAAATCAACGGAAGTGACAGTCGGACTTGAGACGACGTCAGTGGATGATGACGTCATTGACTGGCCCAACCCGAACAAAATTATTGACTGTGCTACTGCCAAGTAATCCTATTATTTTGACTACGACAAAAAGTGGTTCTATGTATGAAATCTAAAATGTGGAAGTAATTATGAATATATTTATAAAAGTTCTCGAGACCCTAGAAAAAAGCAAACAACCCCCCGGTTGATAACCTCTGCCCTAAACCCCAAACTTTTTGAAAAAGTAGCCTACATAAAAAGTTTTCACATCAAAGGAGTGATCTCTTCAAGCTAAGCCAAAGGTAAGGGTGAGAGCAGAACCAACGAACACTCGCACAACAGGCATAGACACTTACCACTCAACTATGTTCACTGCTAGAACTCAACGTTATATGCGGGCAAAGGTGGATACAGTTCGAATGGCAAAATAGTCTCTGCAGAGCTTTTGTCATTGATGGCAAAATTGCACTGCCATTTAGCAAATCTATAAAATCGGATCACAACTAGAATTTTTGATACATTCAAAATAATCACATTGAAACAAAAAATATTTTCTCAGTCCGATCCAGTCCTGATCCACCAATCTTAAAAAAAATTGCAGTCGGATCCAGTCCTGATCCGGCCAAAATTGGCTTCAGTTCTGATCCAGTCTTGATCCGTGCTCATCTCTGCTAGGCATAGGTCAGCAGTGTTGCCATTTTAGCTGTCTTGCTGCTAGATCTAGCAGGTTTTTCTCACTTTTAGCTGGAAATTTTTCAATCTAGCAGCTAGCAGGTTTTTTTGCAGGATTTTGAAAACCGTTTAGCAGGTAACAAATTCCTGATAAAAACTTTTATGAACAGTTTTTGGTGATAATCTTTTAACTTTTCCTCCTTGTTCATCAAAAAATACTTCGTCATCTTGACGACGCTTTGAAATGGGCAACACCAAGGCCAAGTACATGCCAGAGGTGTTCAGGATCCGGATTTTAGGGCTCGAGTCTGGTGGGATTGAGCACATTTTGAACAAACCGGATCGGATCCGGACAACGATTTTCTTCAAGTTTCCGGATCAGGATCTTCAAATTTCATTGTTTTGGGATTTGACGCCAACACAATCATAAAAAAAAGTTTTGCAAAGATTTAAAGAATGTAATATAGATTACAGGTTTTACAAGCCTTCTGATCATGAATGCTCAACAAGCCTTCTGATCATGAATGTGCTTTTGCTGAAACTATGTTTGGCAGTCTTGGAGCAAATAGTCCTTTGAGTTATCAATTGAAAGACTTTGGAAGTTTCTGTAAGTTCTCATTTGAATTTGTGTCAAACAACATAAAAAGCCATCCTTTCAAATAACAATTGATGCAGCTGTAATGCCTGTATATTTGCCACTGACCCAAATGAATGTAGATTTTGTAAATTTTTAAGCAGTCTTTTTAAATTTTGAATTTTTCAAGAAGATTTTGTGAATTTTCAAGTGAAAAAGCAGTCTTAAAAACTTATGTTAAGCACACTAAAGCAGGGCTGATCAGGGATGTTGATGTCTTTCCTCTTTGGGTTAGTGTTGAATCCACTTATTAACATTCTTGGTACATCTCCAGATGGAAAAGTTGTTGACAAGTTCGAAAGAAATATATTTTGAATTACTAGAAGTGAAGTGGCTTTACATATACAGAAATGCAGACTTAAAATAAGCTGCTTTAAATAAATATTTTTATCTCCATTTTGAAAATGATGTTTTGAAATTGAAAAGTACCTGTTACTATCACCATCAAATCCAAGGACAGCTGGCTTTGAGTGGACTGCAACGGAGTGATTTTGTAGTGTTGACTTCAAAGTCTATGTTTCATTTTGACATCATGATTTGGTTGTAAAACATGCTGCCTGCTGTTTCAAACTTTTATTTTTATTATGCACTCCATTCTTTGTTGAGATAAATGAACAATGTGTAAAGTAGCAAATAAACATATGAGTTATGAAATGCTATATTGGCGATCTTCAGTTTGATTTGATGATGTGTGTCAGTTATTATTAAAACCTAGTTCAAATCTAGTTTCCAACCTCTACTTCTTGCCAGTATCCATAGCCATTTTCATCTTACGTCCAGAGTAATCCTACACTTGTTGGTGTATAGGTAATGCAGTGTTTCAGGTTGGTTGAATTAACCAAGTAGTGACAACCTTGTTTTATTGGTAACATGATAGAGTTACAGCTATATTGAGGAGAGCATATCAAAAAATTTCTTTTGTCTGTCTCTGTCAAGTTTGACATTTTCTCAATAATATGTCAGGTACTCTCCAAATAAGCGTTCATTATAAATTGCTATTATGAATTTTACTGTTTTGTGATTGCAGTAAATTCAAATACCTCTTTCTAACTGAACGCATTTACTACAGTGGAGAGTTTTGTGCGGTCAGTTAATTACTTCTGATGTTGAAGCAGCTTTACTGAAACCAATCATATGCAGCCTACTTTGAAACAATATTTGATCATCTTTCAGCACTGATGGTGCTTATTTAAAGCACAAAATGCTAAAATTATTCAGTTCTTTTATCTTCATCTTATTTCAGAAGCTGATTTTGCTTTCATTTTAGTATCATTTTTAACAGATATCCAATTACGTTACTGGGGAAAAATCTGAACATTCTGTTATTCATATTGATGTCCAGTTTGTCCACCGACAATCAAAAAAAATGTTACTTGCATCACATGATCAGAAGCACCACTAAGAAGGTGCCTCTCTACCAGCTTGTGAGGAACTCTCATAACTCTGTTTTTCATTGTAGGAAATTGCTTTTCCCTGGCCATAATACATTCAGGCAATTTCCATAAATATTTCTGCTTGTGCCAAGCCTGTTAATGTATATTGTAACAAACAAATTTATGCTTTATCATCTGTGAGACATTAAACTCTACACACACAAATAGTTTTGCAGCCGACGACCCTCGCTGGATCCAACAACCTAGCTCAGACTTCCCATCCACGAGAGACTCGGTGCAAAACCAAGTTATACTAAACGCTTTGAATTTTAACGTTTATATTCACTTATTCTAGACAGGGTTCTTGAGGCTGCGGTCCCATAAGAGACTATTTCCCTAAGGCAAATAGCCAATGTCACCAACCCTAGCTGCTGGTGACAGGACCATTATACCCATTTATGCGGGGATACATGTTTATTACAAATTAAAGCAGGAACACGCGATCGAATAATAAATGAAAATGAACACATGAACATGATCCTAACCATATGAACCCCCATAGTCTGGGATTTTTCTAAGTACAAAATCATGAAAAATTTGGCCAGGACTTCGTTTCCTTTTTGATTTTAAATTTCCCTAATTTTTGTTAAAGTCCAAAATCACAGGAAATTTGGCAGGACTCTGTTCCCTAGTTAAATCTGACATGCCAGAATTTTATTAAAGTCCAAAGTTAAATAAAAGTTTGACAGAGCTTCGTTACTACACAAAGTTACGGAGCTTTCAAACAGAAGCTTACTATAATATCAGCATACAACCTTAACTAAAATCAACCTTTTCCAAACTGCACTGAAACCTTCGTGCCTGGAAGGCCAGTGAAATTTCAGACTAAAGCTCCTTTGAGCGTTGGCTACAAGGCGGTCCTGGTTCACGAATTTGCCAGGCCCCCCAAGTTCACCCTTCGGTCGAGAATTCGAAATGAATTTTCGCTAGCTCAAATGGTACCAACCGTAAAAAGATATACCCTTATTCCGAACCTGATCGAAATGTTAGCTTTGGTTTGTTTTTGTTAGGTCTTTTGCTGACTGCTCACATGACTTTGGTTTATCTTTGTTAGGCCCCTTTTGGTCTTGTCACATGACTTTATTTTGTTTTACTTAGGTCTTTTTCTCTCTGAGTCCTCTCCTTGAGAAGATTCTTGATTTCTTTTTGTTAGACCTTTTGCTTCTCCTAGAGAAGTTCCATATATCTTCTTGGCAGGCCTTTTTGTTCAAGCTCGGAGATAATCATGTGACTTTGTTTCTTTATGAATTGGCCTTCTGACCTGGTTTCAACCACGATCACATGACATCATGCAATACAGATTACTTCCATTGGGCATGACCTTCGTCTAGACGACAGGTGCACTTTCATGGGAACAGTGTTTGATAGGTTTCCCATTTTGTCAGGCAACTTATCAATCATCCGTTTCTTTGGTAAGCTTCCCTTTTCGTTTGTTGTTACAAAGTCTCGATATTCGTTGCGTTGCTGTTTCCTTGGTTAAACTTCGTTTCTACTTTAGCATGACTCCACTATGCTTTCATTGTACTCCGTAGTTTATTATAAATCCTTTAAGCCTTAACTATGATCCCTATTTTACTGTGGCTTCTACCCCGTAATGCATGACTATGATGGTTAGTAATAAAAAGGTTAGTAATCTCTTTCACACGTAGAGTTTTCTGCAACGTTCATTGGCGTGTTGCAGACAATCCAGACAGTTATTTTCTTCAGTTCTTCTCAGAGTGGCGGAGGGGTACTTTTTCTCGTCATACATCGTTGTCTTTCTCGTAAAGGTATGTTGGGGTTAATTTTAACCACAACAATAGTAACAAACTTTCCAAAACAATGTTTTATTGAACAGGGTCTAGAATAATTGGATCGTGAAAATTTGTGAGCATACAACACACCAACGACAGTTAATTTAGGACAACAAGCACGCTTACAGGAATTTTTTTGTCAAAAATGCGATATTGTTTGATTTTTCTAATGGTTCTTTTAACATGTATGCGATGATGGGATATTTTTCGAGTTGTCAATAGCCTACATCATCTTCTTTATATGACCTTCAGATATGTCGGTTTGCTGGAAGATTAAATTTTTTCATAAACCACAGTTGGTCGTACAGCCACTGCAGCATTAGGCACAACCCTCAATAACTGTCGTTTTCGATTCTGCTTGTTGCTCCAGTCAAACTGCGATGGAACAGCTCCATTCTTTAACAACCATTTCGTTGGATGGCTAATAGCATCTTCATCAGTGAAATGCTTGTAACATATGCATGAAAAAGACTTAAGAGTAAAATGTTTTCTTGTTGTCTGACTTTAGCAAATCTACAATCGTAAACAAGATGCATTATTAAAATAGGAAGGTCAGTTACATTTCACTACATTACACATCCATTCATTTAGATATAGACATCAACATTTAAAGATGCATTTTGGTTGCATGATTCACTTAACATACTGCACCCAGAACAACCACATAGCAGAAATGAGCGAACTGTGAAATTTTTCAGTCCGATTCTAGTCCTGATCCAGTGAAATTGAATTCGATCCAGCCCTGATCTGCAAAATTTTTGAAAATCACCAGTCCAATCCAGTCCTGATCCGCCAAGGTAAAATCATATATTCTTATTTTGCCTCATGAGGCAAAAGAACTACTGGAGCTATTTTGCCTTTATCCAAATACGATTGGTTGAAAGCAAAATAGTTCCAGCAGAGCTTTTGCTTAATGAGGCAAAAAGGCAGTCATCATTGTCCTACAGGAGACCCACTGCATCACTGCAGACAAGATAGTGATTCCCAACTTCTCACTAGCTGGGTCAATCCTGAGCAGGAATCACGGCCTTGCCACGTTTGTCCACGAGCGGTTGGAATGGTCACTGGTCGATC
>Ga0210059_1017963_pt1 | contig 10011 bp, 6 predicted proteins | sample Ectturendosymbi2_FD_188042 | JGI IMG/M metagenome (GOLD analysis project Ga0210059, IMG submission 188042) | Ecteinascidia turbinata endosymbiont from Florida, USA - Sample 2 (SPAdes) (version 2) | ecosystem: Host-associated > Tunicates > Ascidians > Unclassified | place: Key West, Florida...
ATTCGTTCGGGCTGTTTTTGCAAAATTCTGCACTGATAGGTTTCAGTACTGATAGGTTTCAGTATAAGTGCAATCTCTCATTATCATCGTTTTGCATTAGTTTTATAAATATTTACTTATTTACGCCAGGGGTGCTCAATACGTCGATCACGATCTATCAGTCGATCTCGAAGACGCTGCAGGTAGATCGCATGACATTAAATGGCTTGGCAGTAGTAGACCCACCAAGTGCCAACCACTTTAGCAGCTTGCTTTACAGATTTTTCCACTGTTGACTGGTATACTATATAGCCTGTGTTGACATTGATTGCAGACCAAATTGACTGTGCTTTCCTTGTTTGGATCATATTCAGCATATGCAATGTTGTAATATTGTCTGTAACTATAACTGAGAACCTGTTCATTATCAAAATATTTGGTCCATCACATGAAACGTCTACGAGGATTATTTTTTGTTAAATTTATGAAGTGTGTCCGCAATAGATAGGCCTACTCGTTGGTTTTATATGATGGTGATGACGAGCCCTGGCGAAGCTTCGAAACTTGCTCCCGGTTTCGAGATACATTTTTATGAGTCTCTGTCTCGAAGTTCTCAGGTTTCGTCTCGATTTTAAACTCTTTGTTTCGAGACTTTCAGTGCCCTGTCAACACGGCTCGAGACTTTCAGTGCCCTCTTAACACAGCTTTGAAAAGCTCCAGCAGATCAACCAGTTCGTGGTCTAATCTTCGGCGAAAAAAAAGAAAAAAACTTCGGAGAAAAAATTGAAGTTTGATGAAATTGAAGCTGCGAAGCGTGAATGAACGTTTTTAGATACATTCAAGAAAATTTTGGCGAAACCAATAAATTTTCGGGTCACGAATCTCGTTCTCGAAGGTCGACGTTTTGGTTTCAAAGTGTTTGACGCTGATGCTGACACTGACACAGTCCCGCCTCGGTCTCGGAGATTGCGGCAGTCCCGCCACCACGGGGGGCTTTTGCTGGTGGGATTATCCCCCCCAAACAAAGCTTCACGACCCCCAAATGAAAATATGAAACATTGTAAATCAATGGAATTTTTGTTAAATTTGAATGCCAAGCGCCCTTTGCACAGACATCAAGCCCCCCGCAGAAACGTAAAGCACCCGACACCCTATTGACAACTTTCTGGCGACGGTTCTGGCTTGCGGTTTCGACTACCTGGCAGGGTCAACAAAGCATTGATAGCCTAGTTGAGAATACGCACAATCTGACAAGCATGCATTGACCATTTTAGCGGTGTTAACAGTTGTGCGACTGCGAGCTGTGGGGTTTAAACACTCACATGGTTCTCAACGCACATTTGCGATACTTTTGCTGATTCTACACCTTACGGTTCCGTGCATCTACAGTTCTGCAGCCTGGTTTCCCAAGATAGAGAAATCGCTTACTGACGGCGCAAGAATGAAAGCAGAGCCAAGCATTTGTTCTCACAATTCACAATCAATCAACCTTCAAACAAATGGCAATCAATCGTCGGGTGCATTGTCTAAAACATATCAAAACGAAATACTGTAAGCAGACTAAACTATTCAAGCATGCCTGAACTATTTGCAGTAAACGAAATTCACAACTGCAATTCTGACTGCAACCGCAATACAGCGTGATGACTTCAATACGTACTGTTGCAACCTCTCTGGTGGTGTTGCGTTGATTGTGTTGCGATCGGAAATCCCGAGCGGCATATGCGCAAAGCTTCGCACTGTGGCAGCAAGCAACGATAGAGTTCACATGCCATGATCACTCTGTTATTGCTTGTTCGCGCCACATATATATGGTGTTGTTCTTCATGCACATCCCGTTCGTGGTGAATCATACAATCAATGCAAAAATCGGGATATCTGATCGCAACAAAATGATGCTGTGACCAGGATGTGAAGGTCGTGCGGAGTTCAGCCTTCACACAAAGAACGTGCGATCGGTGTGGTTCGTTGTAAAAAGGAGGGGATGTTGTTGCAACCACTCCGGTGGTGTTGCGTTGATTGTATGATTCACCACGAACAGGATGTGCGCGAAGAACAAAAATATATTTACGTGGCGCGAACAAGCAATAAAAGAGTGATCTCGTCGGGTGATCTCTATTGTTGCTTGCTGCCACAGTGCGACGCTTTGCGCACATGCCGCTCGGGATTTCCGATCAAAACAGTACCAAAGGATGTGACTTCCACAGCTCTGTTTTTCGGTTTCACGTTTCTTATCACAAACATTCGCTGTTTTGAAACGCGTAGTTTACTTGTTGCATTTGGAGACGAGAAAACTACGAAGAAGCACGTGATAGAAGAGTGATTTGCAGCGTATTGGCACAAAAGAAGAGACCGCCCATTGCGTTGTGTCTGCGGATTGATGCCACGTTCATTAGTCGTTCAAATTGCACTAATAGACACAAAAGGGGGATGGAAGCGTTTGACCTAAAATTTACATTAATTGGGTTCCCTCTCCGGCGTGAAACCAGTTCGTGTCTGGCGACGCCGCCGAGTGCGAAGCGAATCGGAGGCGAGCTCGCCTCATTGTGCTTCTAATAACTATGCCTGGGGTGCACAACATGCAGCCCTCGATGAAAATGAGCGCCACCGTGCACATGTAATTTAATATATAGGTTATAACAAAAACTTTTTGTCTACTCTGTATGATCATACTTAGCAGAAAGACGGCCAAACACTACAGACGGGTGGACGCAGGTTAGGCTCGGTGTGTGGAAGCAGATCAGAATCAGAAGCAATTCAAAAATATGAAAATATCTTGAACTCGCTGGCTGCGATAATTCATGAAATTGCCGCCTGCAATAGCGAAAAGGTTGCACAGCCCTGAACTATGTGCTAGTAGGTTAGGCGATACATGCAGTAAGGCAACGGTTCCCAAACTGTGGTACGCGTGCCGCTATAGTGGTACGCGAAAGTTTTCAAGATGGTACGCGAATAGGCCTCCTGCTTTCTGTTTATCTTCACAAAAATATATCCATAGCTATGTTTTTTACTTATAAGGTTCTGTCAATTAATTCCTGAATTTTTGTGTACTTCCCTTGTTGTTTTTTAAAATAACCATTATAATTTCTCACAGCCAATATCTTCATGTCACATTTGTGCCAATTCCGGTTTTCCAAACTTTTAATCGAATGATATTTGGTAGATTGAGTTTTCCTGGAGCAAGTTGGTACGTGGTGACAGTATGGGTCCCACAAATGGTACGTGATGAGAAAAAGTTTGGGAACCACCGCAGTAAGTTTTTTTTTCTTCATTCGGAAAGGCCGCGGGTTAGGCTACATTCGTTTCCGTCATGACTAGCCAGTTTTGTCACAAACAGTACACTGCATAATTTAGTTGTGAAACTTTTATACAAAAGTCATGCTAATTTAAGTGATATCTGACAAAACGCGGGGAACTTTGTTGCTGGAGAGGGAGTAAAACAAAGATCATTGCTTGTCTCAAACGCATCTGCATTTTTTCCGACAGGCTCTTCATGTTTTATTGCGCAACTGTCGCAACGACCTCACTAACTTCTCTTGTTGCGGTCGGCCTGGTTTTCACAGCAAGCAGATAACTGGCTCACGACCGCAAAAGCCCGACGTTTGGTCACCAGTATAGACATCGAACATCTGTTCACTGTTCAAAGGATGAGCAGGAAGGTTTCGGAGACTGAAGTAATCATATCTGTCTTTCACCAACAGTGACGGATCTCAAGGGAAGCAGTTTGGCACAGTAGCCTTCAAAAGCGACCACACTGTCTCTTAAAGTGACGCCCCTTAGCTTTAAAACTTTAACACACGCGAAAAATATCATTGTTTAGAAAATTACAGTATAATTCGCCTGTAACGGTTGCGACTTCGGCTGTCACGACAGTTCGCCCATAACGACGCTTTTTCATCAGTCCAGGCAGAATTCCTATCTTTGACGTGCATTTCAGTTCGGCTCTGCTATAACGACTCCAGATATACCGTCGCTTCGCCTATAGCGACGCTTTTTGTCGGTCCCGCTGTATTTTGTTCGTTTATAAAGACAGTTGCAAGTTTTCTTTACAGTTTGAAGTGTATGCTCGGCTATGTGGTGCCATCACACAAATCTTCTGTGACCGAATATGAAGACAGTTAAATTAAAGCGGCCAATCATTGAGCCATGACAGGTGTGATGTAAGAAAACCATCAGGGATTGCGCCACCAGCACAAGCAGCAATGAATGCAAATCGTTACGTGAGTTTTACTGTATTAGAGATTGTTGCGACTGCAGTCAGCTTGATCGATAGTCTTGGGAGAACAGTACCAAAATTGTCGAACAACATCCCATTATTGAAAAATTATCACATCATCGTTTCGAAAATGTTACGAAAATGGCAAAACATGCAAAAGATTTTGATATCCCAACAATGACGTTGACCAAAATTTGCAAAAATAAAGACAAATGAATTCTCACTTTTTCTTATCAGAGTATACACGAAAACACGATACAGTAAGCGGCAATCCTAATCAAAGAACGCTTTTAACCCTTGCCAGGCTTTGGCATTGAACTAAAAAGCCATTTTAGGAACGATTAGTCAGGGATATCTAGGAGTTCTAGATATCCCTGGATTTAGTGCAGTTCGGCTATAACGACTCTTTTTCTCCGGTCCCATGATGTGACGTTAAAGGGCAATTCTACTGTATACGGTAAACGAAACAAACTCGAGGTGGACAGAGGGACAAGGATAATTTTTGGAATATTGTGGTAAGTAAAGAATCAATGAATGATCAGCTTTGTACTCTCCATTTTCTTTTGTAATGCGAAATTGCAGAAAGTATTGCGCTCCACTGATAAATTATTCAAATCATGAAATTATGGGTTTTGCCTGGAAATTCATGAGTTATGTACAATACAAAGAAAACTGCAGCGGTGTTACAAAATGGTAGTTACCTTTTGCTTCCTATTCTTGTACAGCTACCCTTAAAGCCTAGGCCTGTATCCCCCACAGGACAGTAGTGGCTTCATCTAAGGAAAAGAGAATCGTTACGAAAAGAAAAAGTTGACATGCTTCCAGAGTGGATCGGCTTTGGTTGTCGCAGTACATCAGATGATCTGATCGACTTAATTTGGGAAGTTCTACAATAGCGATGGTGGAGTTGCGGACAGCAAGACAAAAAGCGGTCTCTTAAAGTTTTTTAATATGGCTAAAGCACTCCAAGTCAAGTAAAAGCTGTGTTGTATGGGAATAAGTCTGATAGAATTTTTATTGCTGTTTGTTTCCAATCGAGCATGTGTATGCGTGAAGTAAAGCGGTGTGTTACTGTGATGTGACAAAGGTGAGCAAACGGTAGGTGGATCACAAAAGGTCGCACAACAGCTGACGCGTTGTTGGGTCACAAAAGGTCACAACAGTGGACGCGTTGTTGGGTCACAAAAGGTCACAACAGTGGACGCATTGGTGGGTCACAAAAATTGCAAGTAATGTGAGGTTAAAGTATGGCATTCGACATTCCCGACGGGTACCTATTAGCATTTTCATTAAAATTCAAAAAACTGACACGAAAAATGCTTGAAATGATAACATGCGAGCAAAATGTGAATGTTTTCATATTTTCCGAAAGAGTTCAGATGTGATTAAAGCTTTTACTGAGATAAGCGTTGTCTAAACGTGGAATACACTTGGCATCCACGCGACGTTTTCATCACGTCTTGAAAATAAAAACCAATCGTTTTGATGTCACAGCCCGAGTTGTAAAGCTCAAGCTGCACATGTGACTGCTGGACGGATTTGTTTTGCAATCCACAAAATGATAAGATTTTATGATGTGTGGTGTTACGTAAAATTATTTCCTATTTAAAAAATACTTGCCGATAGATTCCTTGCTTATCTCACATGTGGAGAGTAGGCGCTTGTGATCATTCAATAACACCACAATCACATGCAAACAAACACCGTTTCTCCACTGCATCCCTCGAAGCCCCCAGTGGCTTATCTGGCTGCTGCGACGCAACGGCAGAAAACCATTGCGGTAGGCCGTAGGGGTACATAGAGGTTTAGCGGTTTGGGGTGGCCAGCGTAGAGGTTGCTTGTGGGGAAGGTTGCCGTGGCATGCAGGATTGCTGGTTTCCGCAAACGCTACGAACAACGAGAGGTCCTAGTCGTTAGGCCTACATGAATGCTATTCTGACTGCCAGTCCCAACTGAAACTGCCTGACATTTTAAGTTTCCAAGCTGAAGCAAGGCGTTTGGCTCTCACCCTTTTTAAAGTTCGGTTTTACAGATTTCCTGGTGCACAAATCTTAATTTACAAAAGACGTCCGATTAGCAGCAGGAGAAAATGGTTCGTTGATGATACGGCAGCAGATACAACCAACGCGGTCAATCAAGGCCGCCTAGAAATCACTAGGTGGTCTTGGGTCGGTGCGCTGGCAAAACAAAAACTCGACTAGTGAAAGTGACATGAGGTCAGCGCGCCCGATCTGTGCGTGGCACGCAAGCCTCCGTAGGAACAAACGACAGGTTGACACAAACCAGGCCTCACGCACAGAAAACAACCACGAGTATGTAAATGCCACTTTCGCCAAGCGAAAGTGTACAACCACTATAGTGACATGGGAATTGGGAAAGCCTGCACACCAAATTTTGCGATTGAAAGCCCTAGGTTTGCTGCAAGCTTTCGAGGAATCAGCTGACTCTGGACTGCACTTTCATAACTTTACAATAATTCGGACTTGGATCGTTTTTGTGGTGATAACGAAAATTATACTGTTCCGGTCATTGCTGCTCTGCTTTTTGACATGTTCCGTTTTTGTGCTGAAAGTGGTCAATGCAAAAACGCACACATGTTTGTTGAAAAACGTTGTCTAATCTTTGTAATTGTACGACGCGCTGTGGTATCTTCGTTTAAAGTCAGCGGAAAGTTCCTGGTTCCACTGTTTGAACAAGAGCACCTTCGCCCCTGCTACGTCGTATGTGACAGAACGCTAACAATGTCCCGTTCAGTTCATTGCCCTGCGTTCCGACGTCCATGCTTCCAACTTTTTGTAATTTAATGTAGATGACTAATTGGCGAACAAATTTTTGCTTTTCACGAACTGAGTGAACCAAACTAAATTATACGAAAATTCAATGAAAGCTTTTACCAAACGCTGCTTTCCAACCCATTGGATGTTTTGAAAGATAATAATTTTCTGTGCTTAGTGCTTATGTCACTAATTAGTGAAAACTTTCGGATAATTTTCATGATCTCGGTTTCCTGTGCTTTTTATCAAAAGTCAAAACTCTCTGTTGTTTTAAAAATTTTTCAAACTAAACAAAACAAGATTGACATTTTTTGTTAAAACTTTATCACTTGTCAACGTCATAGTTTAAAAAACTGGACGCAAGAAGACGTCGTAACTTCCAGTACAGATGGACAAACATTTAATCAGCAACAAACAGCCTCAAGTTTTTAGATAAGTTTGTCAGTTGCTCATGAACGGTCTTACACATATGTCATACGAGATTGTGGGAAACAGCACATGACATGTAACCTATCACTGACTATATCCATCTCAGGGATGTCGTCAAATTTAAGTTTTTGGGGGGAATTAGAAGCAGAAACGAGATGTCAGAGATGCAATCGCAGTCTTCGTGATAAAACGAAAGTTTCATCGAATGGTTCATACGCCATCACCACCTCCGATCGCTAAAACTTACGTTTATATAACCTTTCCAAAAAAAAGAATTCTACACCCTTTACGAAAAAAACTATAACCTTGACAAAAATGCCGAAAATGCGTAGCTTTCACTTTGGACACAAGACCGGGGTATCTGCACCTGTGTTGAAATTTCTACGGATAGTTTCATGAATTTTTAAAAGTATCTTCTGCTCACGAGTGAAAATAATCTCTGGAGAGGTTTCCCAGCAGAGGCGCCAGATCACCAGTTGTACAAAACAAAATGGGCAAAAGAAGGTAAAGCCTGGTACGATTTTCAAATATTTACTAATTACAACCACTACAGGGCATGGGCTGTCAAGGGTATCCGTGTTGGAAGACACTAACTTATCAAGTAAAACTTGACTGAAAACACATTAAGATTGTTTGGGGTGCAGGACCCAGAACCTATAGTCTGTGTTACGTAACACCTATAGTCTGTGTTACGTAACAGTGGGGGCAGTGACGTAAATGACAGCTACGGCCGTCGCTTCCTGTCCCTGTATTCCTGATGAAGTATTCTGTGCTTGGTCGGGATGCATAAATAAACTGACTGTTACGTAACAAACCGCAAAACGCGTGAACTTTTTCAGCTGCCAAGAGACCACAGTCATTTTTTTCCCATTTCATTAAATGTAAAAAAATTGGAGCTCAAACTTCATAACTGTCGTCAGGTGTCATCTCTCAATTCCTGGTTTTCATTTTAAGTTCCTGACCAGTCTGACCCCAACGCTCTGGATGCGTGTTCGAAAAGGCAACTTGTGCTTTTACCATCTTCCCGAGCACAGCAACCAACTGTCCCAGTCAAACCACAGATAATCATCAAACCATTGTTGAACAGAAGTTCAGTTTATTTTGCGAAAACGATACATTCGAACAGAAATGTAGAAAAAAACGAAAGAAAAAAGCACAGTTAGAAAAGTTGCCACAGTATCCTGAGAAGTCTATTCACAACGTCGCTTGTGTTTCGCAATGAGAAAGTACATGGCAGTTTAGACCCTATCAGAGGGGACGCATTTACGGCGGATTGCAAAATGTCTGAAAACATTTTTACAACTATTGCAGATTAATGTTTTTTGCTTGGTTTTAAACGAACAACAGGATTTTAGAATGTTTGCAAACCAGTCTTTGCTTGGGTTGATGAACATACCTGGGCACCTTCTAGGGTCAAAACAGAACATCGAACAAATTCACTTTAATTTTGAGCAAAAATTGTTCAAAGTTTCGACTTTTTTATTTCAGGAAAAGATCGGAGATATCAAAAAGATGCAAAGGAGGAATTTATCCAATTGAACGCCAGAAAACAACAACATTTAAGTTGCTGAAGGGTTCTTATCGTTGGGGAGGGAAACGAGGTGTGGGAACAGCTTCACGTGCATGTTTCCTTCTTCACGCTCGACTGGTCAGCATCAGCGACAGGACTTCGTTTTTCTTCAAAACTCATATTCTTGTTAGAAACGACGGCACTGGGCACGGATGACGTGGTCGGTGACGAAACAGCTACGTCGCCACCTTTCTTTTTCTTGGGGGTTCCGTTGGTATCCGGATCTGGGTCGGAATCCGGTGCGGAATATTCTGACAGGCGGTTCTCTTCTGGCACGTCATCATCATCGGAGCATGACGAGTCTTCTGCAACGGATTCAAGGTTTTCAGCTGAAAATGCAACAATCAGTGGAGATGGCAACTTCAACACATGGACACGATTCACACATTTTAGTGTTTTTTTTCGGAAATAAACACAGCGACTGGCGCCGTTTACCCCGGTTAGTCTTTCACACATGGCCAGTACAGGTGCAGTTTAGCTTCTAGTTTTGAAATTCGCGTTTTAGCTCTTAGTTATTTTAATATTTCATTTATTTAATACAACACTGACACTTCGGTATCTTCTGCATTTCCATAACGACAAGCCAACGCCAGCTAGCAAGTGGCGTACAGCAAGCTCAAATGCAAATCATTACGTAAAGCTGATGTTCAGGGGAAACTAATGTCAGACAAAGAGAAGGGGTGTTGCATCGTCAGTGGCCAGCAAAGGTCAGGGGAGGAACGAGCTTGATCAGGATTAGTGGAAATTTATGCAGATAGCGCTGGACCTACGAAGTTTAAATTTAACAAAATAATTTTGCTTATTCGGCTGGAATCTTTCCGAAACTAACGAACGTTAATAAGGTGAGGATAAGTTCATATTTGGACCATCAATGTTGGTTTCAAAACACTGGGAATTTTCGGGCTATTCTTCAAATGAACTTTGACTGAAGATGGGTTGTGGACGTGGGTGTCAAGCAAGATATTTAGCTAAGCAGTGGCGCTGTGTTATGCATGATTCTTCCGTTGAGGCAGACTTTACTGGCGTCACAAGCATTTCGTAAG
>Ga0210059_1017964_pt1 | contig 10010 bp, 3 predicted proteins | sample Ectturendosymbi2_FD_188042 | JGI IMG/M metagenome (GOLD analysis project Ga0210059, IMG submission 188042) | Ecteinascidia turbinata endosymbiont from Florida, USA - Sample 2 (SPAdes) (version 2) | ecosystem: Host-associated > Tunicates > Ascidians > Unclassified | place: Key West, Florida...
CTACGGTTCGGTGTTTACTACGCACAGATCACAACAAAAAAGTGAAGCCTCCCGTAAGTCACGCGCCGATCTCGAAGGAAACAGTTTTTAGAAAAATTCATTTCTTCTTAGCCTATGCGGAAACCACCATTAAACGTTTCTCGAAAGGAGTTATTTACTGTCCTGTGTTGTATTTGCACGCCATACTTGTTTTCTGTGCGGTATTATGAAATAGTTCTTGCAGATAGACGATACTGCAAAACGTTCCTGTGATTTGTTTGTGCTTCAATATTGCAAAGCGACCACTACGGTAAATCCAGGCACAGGACTATAACCGCTATCAGGCATTGCCAGCATTCGCACAACGAAATTCATTCGTTTCGGTCTTCAACAAAGTAGAAAACACTTTGCTGCTTAATTTTTGCTTAGCAATGTTTGCAGTATTTTCAACGTTTTACGAATAGAATGTTGGTCTTGCCACAACGTGCACAAATCAAATCTATAAAACAGATGAAATTTTAGTCTAGGCAGACACAATTTAAAATAGATGGAAATTTGTAATTGCAAATGTAAGGGGTGTGTGTGCAAATTGTGACGTTATATTTGAAGGGGAGTTAGCTACTTGTGACGAAATGTGACAAGGGGGGGAGGAGGTAGATTTTTGCCCAAAATAGTGTGACGTCATTTATGGACGGCACCCAATCACATTCAGCTAAAGGCAAAATAGCTCCAGTAGTGCTTTTGCTTCATGAGGCAAATTAAAAATGCATGATTTTGCATGGGCGGATCAGGACTGGATAGGACTGATGATTTTCAAAAATTTTGCGAATCAGGACTGGATAGGATTCAATATTATCGGATCAGGACTGGACTCGGACAGTAAAATTTCACAGTTCGCTCATCTCTGTGCCATTGCGTGTGTTACCTTGAAAAGTCATGAATCTGTATGATGTTTCACATTCCGAACAATATCAAAAAACAAATTCGTATAACTACATAGTTCCAGGGAATACAATAAAAAAGGTAGAAATTCACTTGCAAGCACGTGAATGATAGATTGCATCTGATATTTTCCCGTTAATAAGAAACAGTATTTTATCAACATTTTTGCACTATCAAGTTAATTACCCCAGGTCAATGTGGAAAAGACAGATGCCATCCATCATCTACCTTTGAAGTACCGACTTTCTGTAAGTTGTTTCATGTCAGAGTGAATCACTTAGATGCGATCTATTATTCACCATTACAAACATTTACTTACATAACCATTAATAAAAAAACGGATAGCGACATATCCTTGCAAAAACAGCTATTTCGTGTGCTTTGGTAGTTTTCCCAGGCATGGTGGTAGCAGAGATGAACACTGGACTTGGCTTGGACTGGATCCGTACGATGACGAACGTTGTTGATTTGTGATCGGATCTGGTCTGTCAAATGCTTCATAAATTTAGGATCGGGACCGGATTTGGATTGAGTTAAGGGAAAATAATTGCGTAACTTTTGTCATCACAAAGTGGTATTTTCTTATTTTTTGGATTTTATTTGGACTTGGATTTTAAATTTCTTGAACGTTTTGACTATTGTTGGACTTGGACGGAGTTTTAAAAATTCAGATCTGGATCGCAAAATGAGACAGACCGCTCATCCCTGAGTGGAAGGTCAAGAATGCTACCGACAGTGACGTTCGCACTCAAATGTACTCACAAGTTGCTGTTTAAAAATGAAGTAGGCCATTCTTTCACTTTATGCACTGCTAGCAATGTTTAACTTTGTGTAGTAGCTTCCATTACATTATGTAGACACAAAAAGTGTACTGAAATTTTGAAAAAATTTTGATTGAAAATTCTTTTTATTTTGTAACATGTTTTCATCCTCAAAGTAGGAAAAATTTTCAAAAAGGACTGGATTTCAACAAGGTCAAAGCGGAATATCCGATGACCTAATAACTAACCACTTTTCCCGTTTGGAATCTTGTTCGTGAACAATTGTGTGTCATCTCATTTTTGTGTTTTTTCGGAAGATATCGCCCTACTGCGGTGTAGACAGACTGAGTTTTGTTTATGCATGATTGCACCAGATTATAACCTGTTAGAGCAACTCCAAGAACAAATCGTCAAGTTCTGTTCACTAATTGTTGCCTACAGGGTCTGATGGTCATTAAATATCTGTGATAAAGCACATCCTGATGATTGAGATATTTCTGCCAACTGTACACAGTATTTTGTCTTTTATTTTTTTGCTTGAAAACGTGTGATATCTTGTAAAATCATTTTGGCTATAATGCCTTGATTCGCTACATTTTCTATGTTTTTCCTAAGTGTTTTATGCTGTTGTACATTATGCGTGAATTGTTGGATAGAAAATGATGCAGGACATGGTCTCAGGCACAATTTTGATATAATAATTTCGCGAAGTTATGGAAAAAATGTTGTTTTCTTGATATAGACGCTTCAGTCAAAAATAACGAGTGACGTCCTTAGCCAACAGTGTCGCTGTATAACGTATAACTTTTTCAAATGCATATGTGGGTTGAGGCAAAATGAGAAACTGTTATTAAAGTGGTTAAAGCCATTAATTTATAGCAAGCAAAACAATTCAAGCGCATGTTTTGACACGCACTGGCAAAAGGAATTAAAAAACTATACTTAAAAACGTGTTGACTACTCTGGTATGTTTGGCTGGAGAGTGTGCATGAATGACTTTGTTAACAAGTTTTGGAGTGGCTAGTGCTCACTGCTCATATTATCTTTTCAGCGAAACACAACCTCAATATCTACACGGAAAACACTTTTGAACTGATGCATAGTAGACAAGCATGCGGTGCAGACAGGGAAAGTACAAAGTGCGGTCACGGTGCGGACAGAAACTGCTGATGCAGTGCAGACAGGGGACACAAATTTTCTGTCTGCGCATCACCACTCTGGAGCATTGAATTTCTTGCTCATGTCACTTTCGGTTTACAGCCACCCTAACAACTGTCATCTAAAGCAATTGCCACCCAGGACAACTGCCACTTAGGACAATCGCCACCTAGGACAATTGCCACCCGGACAGCTGCCATCTAGGACAGTCACCGCTGGGGAATCTGCCACCTAAGACATATTAAGTTCTTTGCGTTTATCGCCATTTGAACTTCACAAGGTTCTGGTGTAGGCCTATTACAAAAGTTTCTTCATCCTGTGACCACTTTAAAGAACCTTCATTTCAACTTTTAATACTTTTGGGTGGAGCATGTCGTGTCGATGCCTATACATCTTGAATATTCTTAAAATGCGCCATTTTTGTGGCTTACAACTATGGAAAAAAAGATAGGTGCAAGTTTTTATCATCGCAGAAGTATGAAAGCAGAAACAAGCAGGCAGATTCCTCACAAGCTTGCCGCCAGCAGTGACGGATTTACGCATAGGCCATGGCCTATAGCCCCGCGCAACCCCTTCCTGTGACGACTCATTGTTAACTTAAAATTTGCGACACTGCGCAGATGCATAACTTCACCATTTACTTTGAAACGAGTGAATGCACACGCCAAGACTCTTATCAGTACAGTAAAAGCACGATAAGATTGTTGGCAGTGCAATATAAGAATGACAATACTGCGTTTCATCGGAGTTCTGCAGTGTCTGGCGGTCTTTTTGTCAGTGGAAGATTGCATGGTTAGCTGCGGGTGTTGCGAAATAATCTGCTGTGCAAAACTTGCCTTTCATGCTGTTTACCATCAGCCTATCGCAGTGGTCTCCAAACTTTTTGTCAGAGGGCCACATAAGCTATTACACAACAGTTCGAGGGCCGGACATCTTACATAATGAGATTGTTTCGGGATATGTTGCATTCTACCAAATCAAGAAATTTTTCGTAAATACAGCATTTCTTCGTTATTGACAAAATGTCTTCGCGAGCCGAATATGACCCGCGGGCCGTAGTTTGGCCACCCCTGGCCTATATAGCAAAGGATAAAAAACACTATTTTGTATTGCTTGGTAAATGACAACTTATAAACGGCATAAATAAACCCTGTGTCCACTAAATGGATTTGTGCCCTGTTGAAGGTCTAAGCTAAGGCAAGCGTACAACAAAAGTCGCCACCACAAAAGATAAATTTTTGAGGGGGCGTTTCACATAAGAGGGGCATACTTCCACGCTTTTCAGACAAACGGCCGATTAGGGCACACCTGCGTGGGACCCCAAAACTAAGATGGCCTAGGGCCCCACGTTCCCTAAATGCGTCCTTGGCCGTCAGGCTAAAGTTTGTTTGTCTTACCAGTATGTAGGCTACTTATACTACAACGAAAACCTAAACTGGGCCGCAAGCGGCCCGCCGGTTGGACATAGTTACCTATTTACTTGTTTTATAAAACAAATTTATTAAGTAGATGTCATATTTGAGAGATTAAAACGAAGTCACGGTTCTGCTTGTAACCGCAAGTAGTAAGCACTACGCACGCTTTAGCTGAACGGAAAAAAAAATATTGCATCTTTTGAGAAATGTGAATAAGACAAGAGCAGAGGAGACAAAGCAATCTTTTCACCATGTGTGATCCTGCTTGACAGGAACTTTTTCACCTTCCTGCCGCTTGAGCTGCTGGCATGGCGGTGGTTCATGAAAGAGACAACATCATGTGCTCCAATGGTCGAACGAAACCAACCTTACTGCATTTCAATGTCATTGCAGCAATTAGGGCTGAAACATTTATGAAAGGCAATGTACTTGCTTGATGATAGTTAGACGGCGGTAAGCTTGCTTATTTTATAGTTCTTAACCATCCGATGCCTGTACACAGCAATGTTTACATTTAAACATCACGTCTGAACTGTTTGGCGATTTGCACAATTTTCACACCGATCAATTACAAGAAAAAGGTATGATCGAATTATGACAAAGCACAAAAGCCACTGAAGCATGCTGCCTCATGGATTATGTCGTCACCGGTGAGTCGTCGTAATAAGCAGGAAATGGTAGAGTCGGTGAAGGTTGGAGCCTACAAATGAAATAAGAATCAAATTAATTTTTTTTCTTTCCTGTAGTTATAGCAACCGAGTTAAACAGAAGAAGCGAACACGTACGGTTGTAGCAGGTCCTTGGTAATGTATCTGTATAATCACTCGAACAATTGCAATGCAGAATTGAAGTCAGAGAAGCTCTAGTGAAATGAAAGCCTGCCTAGTTCTACATCGGAAGAGAGCGCGCTATTTCTTAAAAAAAGTAGGGAAGTAACGTTCCGCGCGGACTACGCCGCTACAGCATGAAGTCGAGTGTACGCGCACGGGTATGCCGTGCGGCTTTTAATGTTTTAAAGAAAAACCTTTTTTTGGATAAGCTGTGAAGTTTGCCAAATTAACCATGCCCACAAACTGTATACTTCCTTAAAACTAATCCAAACGATTGCAGTTGCAGTAGCGTAGCCAGCCAAAAAAATTTGGGCACTCTTGAAGTACAAAATGACTATGCTCTGAAAATTTGGGGGAGGGTATGACCCCTAGGCCCCCTCTGGCTACGTCTATGAATTGGTCCGTATACAGCCGCAAAATTTTGCGGCTGCATCACTGCTTCCTACAGGTATGGCATTAATTAAAGAACTTGAACTTCCACTGCATTTATGTGAAATTAAAAATTAGCTTTGTCAACTTTGCCTGATACAAATGCAACGTAACCAAACTGCTTGTCAACTGTAAAAGGCATAAGCTCAACTTTTCTTTCGACTGTACGCGTTCTCTCTACACACCAAACCCTTACCAATTCCTCTCACTCCATTTCGATTTGTAGCTTTCAGTGACGTGAAAAGTATAGATGTTACGTGAACTGTCAGATGTGTTCTTCTTGCTGTAATGATGCACCTGCGACGATACAGTCTTTGTGACTTTTGCCTGAAAACAAGGGCGTTGCTGCGATTTTCGGTGGGGTCAGTGTTCTGCATGTCACAGCGTCGTTGGTTTAGGGGGTCAGGCCGATTAAAAGAAGAGGCAAATTAGTACCTTACTGAATCGCCCGTTGGAAACAAGGCAACAATTGCTTGCTAAGCAAGGCGTCGAAACGGTGACACATAGGTTCGCTACATTGAGTTTGATGGTTTAGTTAACATTTGCATTTGTTGAATGTTTTACGCTGAGAATGATCGTGTCCGACAACTGTTGCACCTTCATGGAGCATTAGGCCAGGAATCCACGACTGTAAGCTTGCTTTATTAAAATTACAGCAGAACACAATCTGTCGTTCTCAACGCGCCATCTAATAAAAAGTTTTTTGATTTTCGACAAGACTGAAAAAAGAAACTACAGGCATGGACGTCAGAGGGATTTTTTTCATGGGGGGGCACTAGGGAATTTTTCCAAAGTTTTTCCAAGGGGGTCCAAACGTGGTTAAATTTGCTTTTTCCCACTCGAAACTAAGAAAACAACCTTTTTTGGTAGAATTTTTAAAATCCAGCGGGGTCTTGGCCTCCCCTGTCCCCCCTTCCGACGCCCACGACTACGGGTTTCTCTATGATTGAGAAAAAATCGCGGTGGGAAAATGCAAAACAACAGCACCTTTCCGTCGATCAAAACCAATGAACCACGCTTGACCGGGGCGATAGTATACTGATCGAAAGGCAGATGTTCCATCGAACCTTCGAACAATGTTGTGGGAAACGCACCCTCCTCTGGATTTCGCACCAACCTCAACGTCACATCCGCTGGTGATACAAACAGAAAAGGAATGTAAGGCATGCGTTCGAAACGAACGAGAGTTTGCCAACTACACATGCGATGCTCCCTCTAAGGTTCGCAACTGCGCAAAACCACCAGATCATTTGCGCAATGAAGTCTAATTCTCGCGCACTTGCAACATTCCAAATTTAATACCGTGTATATATCGCATAGCTCTTTTGACGCTTGGAACGCTTTTCACTGGTTGTGTGTCAACATGGTTGCGCAACTGCATGCGCACGAAAACAAACATTTGGTCAGTGTAAAATTTTGTTTGGGGAACACGGTACACACGCAAATGATCCACTGGAAAAACACGCGCGTTTTTCTGGCAATGCAGCGACAAGCGCATTTGAACTTGCAACTTAAACAAACGTCATCAGAAAAAGGATGCACGGATCGTCTAAAACGATTTCACAATTCCTCAAGAGAGACATGGACCCCAGATAATATCTTCCCTGCTCTACATCTCGTTTTTATTACAATATTTCTGCCTCAGCTCATGATCAGAGCGACGGGAATCTAGACAGCAAGCACAGAACATTTTCTGCAAAAGTTTTGACCGTTTTTATTGGCATGCACAAATGACAAAAACATTAACTTCAAAAATCGTTTGCAGTGGCTGGTAGCCTACGGGTCTTTTTAAAATGAAAGACATATACGTACACCACGATATGTTCAGTTTTACGGGCAGCGCAAGAAGCATCATGTTACAAACAAGGACTTCTGACAACCGCATCTACAGCATGGACCACTTCAAATTTTAACTAGTTTCCTTCTGATTTGAAAAAAGAACGGAGCTGCACATTGGTTGTGGCAATTTAGCCTACACGGGTTGTGCTTCATGAGCAACCAACACAACAACACCAAAGGTCCTACTTGTCTTGTGCGACCCTTTGACGAACCACAGACAACCGTTTTCCGGAGTTGCGTCTTCCAGTGCAATCCAAAAACCCATCAGTTTCAAAGGCTCCGCATAAAGAAACGATGCGTCGATGTGCCTACACACTGCGCAAGAAATAAGGTATGATGGATGGGATGCAGCAATTTTACTGTCATGCAGTGCGTTACCGATGAAGCAACTGAGTGCAAACCACTTGAAGGCAGTAACACAACACAGTCTGTGCTTTTTGCCGCATGTGTCGGAAAAACAATTTTTCATCACTACTGGCGCCCTAACTGTTTTCACATCCCTCACTTTTGCCCATGTTTAGCTCCAACGACCCCAATTTTGACATCAGGCAGACGGACGTAATAAAGTATGCAATGGTTGTAAATGCAATGGTTGCTGTACGTTCATTTGATATATTGAAAGTGACAGAAGTATCACTTTACAACCATTGCATAGAAGCCCCAAATCTGACTGCAAAACACGATTTTTCCGAAACTTCGTAACGGTTAAACTCAACTGCTGCAGAAACAGCCGGCGTGTGAACTTCATAACGTTTACAAAAAAAGAGCAACTTGCATGTTTTCTTTGCACTTAATTTGTAAAACTGTTTCATTCTTTTCTAACCAAGCTGCCACGAAGTTCCAGAGTGGGCCGCATAAAAAGCAAATCTTCTGCAGCAACGTTTTTGAGCAATTGTGGATGCAAACTATTGAATCAAATTCCTGAGTGTGGTAGCACAGCCATTGGCACTAAGGAAATACAAGATTAATGTGTTCCGGAAAATATTATTTACCAAAACCATTAAAAGCTCTAAGTTTGCTGAAAGCTTTCCAGGAATCAGCTGACACGAGGGCTCTGCTTTCATCTTTTTGCGATGATTCAAACTTGTACATATCTACATGTATAGTACGTATAGTCGTCACACAGGTGAAGGATTTGAATCTACCAGCAAATTTTTAAGTCATATTCAAGCCTTACACAGGTGTGGAGACTAGTTATCTACCAAAAGTAATCTTTCTCATTAAATATTTTTATCGAAATTTGAATCTGTAAAACCTGTTTAACAAACTGAAACGCGCTGTTACAAATACACAGCCGTGGTGTCAATTTTTCCACGACAAAGATCATCGGCCTACAGTATAATATTCACTGGTGCTTTCGAAACTGCAAAGATGAACAAGTTCTATAAACATTGACAATTGTTTCAAATTCTTTCCCTGCCATGGGTGTTCAGCGACGGAGGCCTACGTTGTTGTTGAAACTTGCATAGCTCGACGTAACCTTAAGGAGGTCATAGAATAGCATGCAACGATCGTGACATGTCACACTCACCTTCTCCGCCGATTCCAGGTGGCTGCAAAAAAATATATATATATGCATGTTAGACTCTAACATCTAACAGTTAGAGCAAACTGCAGATAAGGCACCATTGAGTAGATTTTCAACGGCGTGTGCATCAACGGCAATCAAAATCTCTTTATGAACTCCAAAAGTTCTCATACTACGCTTCTACGTCCAATTGTTAGCGAAATTTAACCTGCAACGAGAAGTCTTTGACTGGTCACCAGAACTTTACACCGCACTCGAAACACAGCATGAAAGATCAGAAAAAAATTACGAGAAAACCGAAAACCCGTTGTGTGTATATCGGCCAAACCTCTTACACGGCGATGAATTGAGCTGCGACTGCGCTAGGAAAACTTTATCTTATTAGCGTTCATAAAAGATGCATATTGCTTCCAATGATTTGCACGAGCACGAAGAACGTGCAGTGAAAAAAACGGAAGATCGAAGGCGCGCAGAAACGCTGTTGTTGAAACTGCAAACCGCATTCTGCCATCGCGGTACAGACAAGCGCAGATATCAAAATAAGTTTGTGACGTTTACGGCATAACGTTAACCAAAAAGCGATGCAAGGTATGTGGGCTAAACTGCAAAGGTGGAATGCAACGTTATTTATGTGGGTGATAGATAAAGCAAACAACCCATCATAATTTTTAAGAACCTATCGTCGTTATGTCATAAATACACAAGTACATGCAATCCTCAACAAGTTTCAAGACCGGTGTCAACTCGTTAATGCTCTAACTCGGTATCTTCACGCTATTTTTACCGCGATCACTATCACGGAAAATCAGTGCGATTGAATACTGGCGAATTGCAGAAATTTGAAGAGCTACTGCACCATCACAAGGAAGGCAAATGCTAGAAAAATTGACTTCCCCACATATAACTTAATCCCAAATAGAAATCAGCTGTTCAGAACGAACCAACTGAAGCAATGAAACAAGCTCGCCTAGGGCAGAGTCAGCAATCCGCAAAAGCACAGTTGAGCTCCACGCCGATTGATGAGGGCAGTGGACGCAGCGACACTATTAGCTTCATTAGGGCTGTTGCGGCAGTACACAGCGCAGCCAGACACATCGAAAGCCTTCCATGCCAGGCGTGCTTCTCCTAC
>Ga0210059_1017965_pt1 | contig 10009 bp, 4 predicted proteins | sample Ectturendosymbi2_FD_188042 | JGI IMG/M metagenome (GOLD analysis project Ga0210059, IMG submission 188042) | Ecteinascidia turbinata endosymbiont from Florida, USA - Sample 2 (SPAdes) (version 2) | ecosystem: Host-associated > Tunicates > Ascidians > Unclassified | place: Key West, Florida...
TATTCTTTGAACACTGTAATCGCATTTTACTCTGTGATTGAGTGATCGAACTTTGCAGTGTCCGTTTGATCGATGGCGTGTCAAGCCACAACGCTTTCGCATTTTACCTAGACTAGACCAAGTTAAGAATTAGCGCCCTACTCCGCAGTAGTACTGTAACAAGTGTTACGTGTTACGTGTTAGCTAACAAATATTTGCTTTTATGTGATAGGGTCTTTTCAGAATGTCTTAGAAGAAATTTTAACCCACAATTTTTAGGTATAGAAGTTGGTTTGAAGTTTTTTTTTTTAATTTGCACATTGGAGATGGTGATGAGGCACTTTTGAAAGTACTTACACATCAAAATTGCTGTTTGGGCCCCTTTGAAAGTACAGTAGGCCTACTTGCACATTACAGTTGCTGTTGGGGACCCCTTTGAGAGTAAGGTACTTCCACATTACAATTGCTGTTGGGGGCCCCTTTGAAAGCAAGAAATTTTACATTACAGTTGATGTTGGGGTTCCTATGAAAGCATAGTACTTACATGTTATAATTGCTGTTTGGGGTCCCTTTGAAAGTATAGTACTTGCACATTACAGTTGCTGTTGGGTCCCTTTTGAAAGCATAGTACTTACACATTACAATTGCTATTGGGGGCCCCTGTGAAAGCAAGGAATTTTACATTACAGTTAGTGTTGGGGGACCCTTTGAAAGCAAGGTACTTGCACATTACAACTGCTGTTGGGAGACCGTGTGAAAGCAAGGTACTCACATATTACGGTTGCTGTGGGGGGCCCCTTCAATGAAGTTTAAAAGCAGAGTACTTACGCTATTCAGGGCTGTTGGGGCCTTTGAAAGTAGAGCACTTGCTTATGATCTGTTTGTAACACATTATATGAGTGGATAATAAGTTTTTGACAAAAAATAAGGAAAATTTGCATCCTCGGTATATGTCAGCTATATTGCCAGAATTCCCGTTGATCTTCGTTTTATATGCTTGTCACATTCTGCAATGTTGTGTTGATGACACTTTTCCCTCCTATTTAATTTAATTTAATTTATTTGTTTGTGAGCAGACACGAGGTCCATAGTATGAACACACACACTCTGCAGAACGCAGGTTGATAAAAACAGACAATACAGAATGTAGTGCAAGGCATTGAAGCCGGCGAAATCATAGGGTTACAGACACATTCTTAAAACTATTGTTAGCTAACACGTAACACTTGTTACAGCACTACTGCGGGGTAGGATCCTAATTCCTAAGTTGGTCGAGCCAAGGTAAAATGCGAAAGCGTTGTGGCTTGACACGCCATCGATCAAACAGACACTGCAAAGTTCGATCACTCAATCACAGAGTAAAATGCGATTACAGTGTTCAAAGAATAGTGACGAGTACAAACAATTTGACTGCATCAAAACACGTAACCATACGTTGTTAGATTTTCTGCATCTTTCGAGAAACAGGTACTTGTATCTACGTAGCAGAGCCTCAAAGGTAGGAATGTTGCATTGAACTTGGTGGCTACTAACACTCGCTCTCCAGGGCAAGTTGTATAGAGCTCTGCAACCAAAATTATATGCCACCCGCAATCTCAAAATTATATGCCACCCGCAATCTCAGATTAAAACATGTGACACATTTAAGTCATATCAGCTTTTTGACAAAATAATCGATAAATTTTCAACAGCAAAAGCAAGAAAACTTTGTCCTTGGAATTAGATAATTGCAAGTAAAGCATCAGATTGCAGTGTTTCTTTTATTTTATGCTGCCACGAACGGGCTGGGTGGGAGTGCCTAAACTGATTTTGTCCCCAGGCGTGGGAAACCCTAGGTACGCCACTGCTTGAAGTGTCGTTTGCTTTTTGCGAAGTGCTTTCATGTCTGTTACTGCAACATGATACTGTAGATAAAAAATGCTGTTTGGAATCTACGTACTCGTATTTAATTTCGTTCAAACCAGCACGAAAAACTCATGTGACTTACCTTTGTCATGAAATGTCGCTTTTCTGCTACATCGCACGTTCTTTTTCTTACAGGCGTCAAAGCGTTTCTTTCAAATTGCAGTTAATTTGGGGAAATGCTATTTTTGTAAGCGTGGTCGCACGGGTCTTCACTTTGAGCTTCGTACCTAGGATTGTGCTAACGAAAATCAAAACAACTTCATGATTCCCTTTTTTCTAATCTGACGACTTTAGTCTTATGAAAAAATATCGTTTTTGAGGACCGGGAATGACATTACTCCACCTTAATAATAACGTTGTCTGTTTTCGTTACCATTTGCATTTTCTTAGATGCTTACAACGTTCACAAGCCCAGCAACAAAATGCACAACCTTTGCACCTGTGAAAAATCAAACGTTTAGCTGAACAAAAAAATGCACAGCAACGTTGAAAAAAAATCGCCAGTTTGTCTAAGGGATGACAATCGTGAGCAACATAATCTATGCGATTAGAGGCATCCACTGTTGCTTTTCAGATAACATAATCAGTTGTTGTGCTATGTGGTTTGCCCAAATCGAAATGCAAATATTTTTACGGCTTTGCATTAACGCGCATAGAAAGCAGAGCTTTGTATTCCCAGGGTTGCACTGCTTGTAAGCAAACCCACTAAATGGTTGCGGTTATGTTTTGTACCGAAACAACTCATGTTAATTATAGTATATCAAACCAACACTGGACATCGAGCAGAAGCCTTTACAATGAATCCAATGCGCAGAACAAATTTACATTCAAATGTTGAAGTTGTCATGCTTTTAAGGTTGTGCACCAACTTTCAAGTTCTTTCGCACTTTGTTTTGCAATCTTCGCCGATGAAGTTGTACTTTCAATATTTGTCTTGCAAACATTTTCCTGAAATCACTCACCAATATATTTTGTTTGCTCCCCTCTCACTTCACTTCAACCGTTTCTGTCCGGCACGGGCCACTTAGTGGCCACTTTCTTAACTTGAAACATTTCGAAGCATCTGCGTCACTTTGTGTTGTAAATGGTACACTGCTGGACATCGCACGTAATTTGTGACATTCCCAGCACTCCAATCGCAAATCAGTAATTTCCCCTACTCATTGAAAAGATCTGTCTCCTGTATGCATGGGCGCAATTTCGTTCTAAAATGTTGGGGGGACAGTTTGGTGTGAAACCAATATAATCATCTGGTCTATGCAGAAGTGACGTTTTATATAGAGATTCCCAATCATATCTCTAGATGTGTTTTGAGAGCAACACTAATCACGTTTTGTCCTTGCAAATGTTTTACATATTAATATACTTATATTTGTTGCTGGAAACGGTACTGTAGTTCAGCCTATATCCATTAATATCGTATTTGGATGTAAACAAGCACAGCAGTACAGTAGAACACATCAATTGGGTTTTATCAGAACTGTCAAGTTGTAGTGCACAAAATGCTGAACCGCATTGGTCGCACGTGCATATCACACTTCCAGCAGAACACTTCAGTCATCATGCATTTTATAAGTGCGAGTTACAGCGCGATATGTTGCCTTGTTCAAGTCGCTTAACGTTACAAAGACGATAAATATTTTACTTGCACATTTTCGTTGTTTTAAAAAGCTGCAAATCGTTTTAATGCTACTAAGCATCATGCATGCGGCCCCACCCCTACCAAAATCTCCACTGATATCCTTTTACCAACAGCAAAAACATTTGGCCTAAAATTAGCGTAGCCTACTTCACAAAATTATTTCAATCTGTTTTTACTGTTGGTGGGTGGAGGACGTATCCTTTCAATCTCCCCTTTTGGGCCCCTGCCTGCATGCCCACACAGAGTTGTAAAAGGGCCTCATGTTGAAGCTCGAACGCGGCCCGAGCCCGAAATCACAAGTCCGAACCAGGCTCGAGCCCGACATTTATTTTTGAAGCCCGATTTAGGCCTGAAAGCCAAATTTACCGAGGTAGTTAAGATATGCGCCACTGCGGAGTAACAAAAAACGTTGTGTGCAGGTGTAGCTGCAGGTACACGGTTTATCACACCGAAAATAGCAACCACCTTGACCAAAACATTGGCATAATCTGGCACAAACGTAGCATGCTAGTCAACGACAATACTGCGGAATATAATGTTGTTACGGCGCGCAACTACGACTCTTCCTTCGCCTTGTTTAACCGCTCCAGCTGTCCATCCGTTGACCAATAATTGTAGCTAACGCTGTGACGAGCTCACATGCGAAGGTCGAGAACGGTCACCACCCGTCTTTTTTGGCGACTTGCTTAATCTCACGCTGAGTTGAGTAACAATTTAATTTCTATGTCGCCGTCTTGTGTCTGCGAACAGGATGTTGAGACAGACCTTCGCCTGCTTTGCAGTCTCGAACAGTCGTAACAAAGAAAGTTGTTTTTCTGTTTTGCCGCGCTTAGTACGATAAAAGTACAGCTCGGGCTAACTAGAACTTTGGTAACGTTATGACCCTCGTGTAACCAAATTCTGCTAACCAAGTCAGAGTGTTTCTGTTGACTGAAAAGACCAGAGATCTGAGCTGTGAAACGTACACCGTTTTTGGTATGTAAGTTTTGTTGTATGTTTCCTTTGGAGAATTTATCGAGCATTTGCAGCTTGCCAATCGGCACTGAAGTAATACCTTGATCGCAATCAAGCGTTTGAGATGCATGTTTGAATTTACTGTAAATAGCCGCGTTGTGCGCTTGTCTAATCGTTAATTGTCTGTAGGGCGCTCAGCTATCGGTGTGAGGTTTTCTTGCTCAGTTAGCTGCGCTGGCGGAATGCCTTTAGTTTGTTTCTGTTGTGTTTCAGAAACCGTGCTGACGATCAATCGCCGCTGATGTTTGTTGTTTATTGGATCTGATAACAAGAAATTGTTGTTCCTTTCGGTTCCGTTGGCCATTATTGTAGGGAACAAGAAACTACAGTCCAGTTGATGCGCGGATTCGTAAGGGTCAGGTTCTAGGCGAAAGATTGCCAGAGCGCTTTTCTCAAATTTCTGCGGACTAGCTCCCCCACGGCTCGCAATTAAAAGACTAGCTGCCGTAACAAATGTCTCTCAAGAAAAAAAGGAACAATCACGAAACTATCTGCGATGGCGCTATAGGCATAAAGGAAACTTTCTAGGATAGCCGGCTTGTAGGCTTCTTAAAACAAGCCAAGAATCGCATGAGTGATTGATCTTTTCGATGCAACGCGGTCGCGTGCTAATTTCCTCACAGCTGTCGCCTTCTCAGAAACAGTGTGAGACTAATCCCATCACAGAATAAAAGAAATCAGCTGTGTTTGCAAACAGAATTAGCTGAAGAAAAACCACAATCACTTCACTCACAGAAGTTACCGCGGTGAGCACAACAAATCTACGTCACGAAAGGAAAAAGTAGTTACTCTTGATGTTATAAAAAAGTTTTTTTATTAAGGCCCGAAATATTTTTACAAACTTAAGCCCTAGCCCGGCCTGACCCGAAAAGTCCGGCGAGACTTATAACTCTGCACCAGGTCAAAAGTTTCATTCTAAGGGTTCTATTTGCATAATGACACGAAAATATGTTTGAGATTAAATCAAAGTGCCCAACGGTGAATTGGCAAAAAAGTACTGTACAAGTTTCACCTTTAATACGAAGAGAATGTCTAACAAAATCAGGTGTGATGTATCTGTGAAGCAAATGCTTCGCACTTGGATGAAAACATTGCTGCATTGAAGGTTTGGTTAAACTCAAGTAAATCAGATGACTTACAAACCAATGCATTCAGCACAAGCACAAAGTGTAAGATTCAAGGAAAAAATATCTCTTGGATTTGTTGTTCACCATTGTTGGGACACAGGCCGGTAATCAGCTTGGGGAGCGGCCCAAATTTTTTGAACTATGTCCAATAGTTTTAAATTATGTCCAGCACATTTTCCAGGGTGGGCGAAAAAATTTGTGGTTACGGGCCTGCTGCGACATTAAAAGAATTTAGGATAAATGTACATTTAATCCTTATTTCCGAGTCAAGTCCCGACGTTTTGAGCTCTAGGTCAATATACAGCTAGGTAAATACTGTAGCCTACTTCTCCAGCGTTTTGATTGAAATCCTGTTCACCAATGATTGAAAACAGTCTTTTGCTAAACTATCCATCCCAAAACTAAGTCTCCAAAATTGTGCTGTTTTTTGTCTTCGGCAAAAGCTTCGCAGAGACTTGCCTGAAAATCTAACTTTCTAACATAGTATACACAATCATCATTAAATTATACGCTGTCTGTTTCTGAATACGTGACAACCAACGTTAAAGCAAAGCCCGTTAAATTTCTGCACGAAACAAATCATGGCTATACTGTCGTCTCTCACATGTGCAGCTGCAATACTTCCACTGTTACAAGAAAATAACCTTTCCAACAGTATACCACACAGGGGAAATGTCGGACAGAAGCAGTTAAACATCTTTCACGCTCTCTAGAAACTTGAAAAATGTTAAAATTTATTTTATCGAAGCTAAAGTTCATAAACTAACAGAATCAGTGATGTCACACCACACTCTGTTTCAACATCAACTTGGCTTTATGTATGGCCTACCATCTAACATGAAAAGCTCTTCACACAAAACGTGGCAAACATCACTTTTATTTTTGAAACCTCTCCAAATACAAAACCTAAAGAGAACAAAGTGGGAGGACATGGCATATTATGTCCCCCCGTCTGAAAAAGTGGGGGGACACGTCCCCGTGTCCCCCACCAAATTGCGCCCATGCCTGTGTGAAACTATTTTCGTTGAAGAATTTTATACTTTCAGTAAATGAGGCACCGAAAGCTCATATGTTTTTGTTTTCTGCTACTCATTCAACGTTCTGCTGTTCAGCAAAAATCAAATAAGGGTACTTTGCCAAACACCAAAAGCTTGTTTATTGTAAAACTCGCATTGTACGTACAATCGCTATGTTTCTTGCTTCACAATAATTATTTAGTTTTCAACATCAGTGATAACTGCTGAAAAAGTTCGCATAAGCTGTGGACGGTGCCAAATCACAATTCCCGGTCACTTGAGGGCTTAGGTTTCCGAGCATGCTACAGCGCGTCCGCTAAATCTCCTACCGTCCCGTTTTGAAAACCAAACGTTCTGGGGGAACTACAGGAAAGTGTTATCTTTGAGATAACGGATAAATCACTTCGCATTAAACTTATTATCGCGAGTTTGCTTGAACATAATTTAAATCAACAAATCTCACATTCTCGTTCCTTTAACTCGACACGCAAAGCTGACATTGATGAACGTTTTGGTTCATCTACGTTTAAACCAGACACAGCCCCACCAAACGTCAAGTAGTTGGGCTTTTTTTATCATTGCAATTTCGCTGAAATTTTACTTGCCTCCATGTGTTTAGGTAAAAATGACATGATGCCATTTTTTTTGCAAGTGACCATCGCCTGGACTAATTTTGCATGTGATCGTTGTCCGAATGTAACACCAAACTTTGGATGCCATAACAGAAGAAAAAGAACTATTTTCTGACCGCTCGGCTTTGATTTTTCCTCAGTTGTTAAATAAATTGTGTGGTTCTTAGCGTTTTTTGCATGTTTTCATGCAAACGTTTTTCAGATATTGCGAAAAAGTACGTACGGGCATTGAATGTACTGATAGGGAAACTTAATTTCGTATAGGAATAAAAGAAATTTATGATAGATTTTATATGAATAAGATTTCAACACTGTGAATGCGTAGTGGTACGTGAAAACGATGTCCTGTAAAAATAATTAGCTTGACTGATTCTCTTGCTTGTCACCTTTGTGGGGACCCGCAACTTGAATAGGCCTACAGATATGTGCAAGTTTAAATCATCGCAAAAAGATAAAAGCAGACTCGTCGACAGATTTCTCGAAAGCTTTTACAATAAATCGAGAGGTTTTAATTGTTGATGTTAGATTTATTTTTTTAGAGCTGATGCCGGCTGCTTAATGCGCATTGCACACCTTTGAAACTAAAGCATTCAACACTTAGGCTGCACTTTAAAAAGCTGGAATGCTTGGGAAACGATGATTGGTCAATTCGCTCTCGAATATCTAAATAACCATATTTTGCACGCAGGCTGTAGAAACTACGCTCTACACAAAACTACTATCGCGAATAAATTGAACCACGCAGAAACAAGGACCTCAGTTTAAAATACAAGTAGTCAGTAATTTGTTCAGGGGTTTCACATGAAACATAGATCAACATAACATTTTCTGAAAATCTAAAATGATGCATAAAACCTTCGTGGGAGGCTTTGGTTGCCCGGTTCGTCCCACACCCTGGTTGCGGCCTAATTCAATTTACGCGCGCATTAAACTCTGTGAAAAACAGTTTCGATCTTTTGTTGCTTGACCATTCTCTTGAAGTCTTGAGCACTGTGCACACAGTGCGAAACTTGCATTGATAGATAGGCGAATTATTGTCCTAAACCTATAGCAATCCACTCACGAAGCAAAATGCACTCTGGGCATTTGTGCAGTCTATGTTTCATTTATATGTGTATTGATATACACTGTAAATTAATTTTTCCTATGTCATAACTGTTCATTCACTATTTTTTCAGATCACGTTTTTTCTTAACAACATTTTTCAAAAAAACATTTCAAGGTTAGGTCTTTGAAAATAGATCCTACATCAGTAAAATGACACAAAAAAATTTTTTAGTGCAGCAAAAGGAGCGGTAGCAAATAGTGGTAGCGATAGCTCGCTACTATTTTTATTCAGTAACAGGTGCGATAGCGCCGCTACTGAATTTAACAAATAACGGTAGCGGTAGCGACGCTAATAATAAAGTAGCGGTTGCCAACCTCTGGGTGTGCCATACACGAAAACTCAAGTTTTGCAAAAATGAAGTTGATAAATACATGCTTGTACATGCTTTAGAACATTCATATTTTTGTCAAAAGATTTCATCTTATGTCTCTGAAATGAAAAGGTTAAACACATTTATCATTTCTTGTGATGCTGTATCTTAGTAAACATTTCCATCAGAAAGTAAGACAACCAGTGATGGAGTCTCGAGACTTGTTCTCGGTCTCGAGACGCGTCTCGAGACCCGGTTTTTGAAGTCTCTGTCTCAGTCTTGAAGGTCTCAGGTCTCGTCTCGGTCTCCAAGGATTTCGGTCTCGAGACTTTGCATAGGTTATTTTTTATGAAGTTTTGCAAGAAGGATTTCATTCAAAAAACGGTTTTAAAAAATGATTGTTCAAAATTTAGCCGTTCAACGAGGTCAGTGGCTAAGCTTTCTTTGTTGTTATGTTGTTTGCGAGATGGAGAAAACAATTTGCCCTCTACGCCGTTTAAAATTTATACTGAATTCAATAAAAAATGTACATGCACCAATGAAACCGCAGCGCGTAATCTCTGCAACGAGAGGCTGGGAGTACTTTGCTAAGGACTATCTTTGAACTGTTTTTTCAAGAGTTTTGTTATGAAACCCATAGGCTTATTCAAAAGAGGTGGGAGAGTGCCAAAAAGTTTCTTTTTTGAGAAGCCAAATGAAACCATGTCTTCTTTTCGAAGTGCTTTTCAAAGCACTCCGTTTCAACACTCTGGTGAATTTTTTTTTGTTCTGGGTAATGCAGACATTTTTAAGTTCAAAAATGCCTCGGAACGTACGAGGAAAAGTTTTGCTCATAAGAGTTTTATACAGAGAGCAAATGATGCGTCATGGCTGATCAGTCACTTTGACGTAGCCTACTGCTATAGGCTTTACGGCCTTTCTAAGTTTTCTAACCGACATGCGGTGTTGCGAAAATTCTAAGTGTGTCAGCAAAAACGGAAATTTGGAACAGTTGTGAATATCAGTTTAACGTAAAAATATGAAAATTATGAAAAACTTGAAAATATAAAAACTTGGCAATAAAAAATAGCAAATCTAGGGATGATACAAATAGCCATAAAATCAGCGGGAAGGTGCTACACCATTTCACTGCTAGTCAACTACACCGAAAATCCCGAACTTCGTTCATTCTACTGCAGCATGCTGCATCCCAACAATGCCTGTCGAAAGCATCTAATACTAATTTCTTTTTATCAGAGAAAGAAAAAATCTTCAATACGAAGGCAATGGTTACCTG
>Ga0210059_1017966_pt1 | contig 10009 bp, 1 predicted proteins | sample Ectturendosymbi2_FD_188042 | JGI IMG/M metagenome (GOLD analysis project Ga0210059, IMG submission 188042) | Ecteinascidia turbinata endosymbiont from Florida, USA - Sample 2 (SPAdes) (version 2) | ecosystem: Host-associated > Tunicates > Ascidians > Unclassified | place: Key West, Florida...
CTGGGGTTCTTGCCTTGCAGACAGTTTCCTTGGTATAACTGACGAACCCATGTAGCTAGCCATTCAGTTATGCCTAAAGCAGCTAAAAGGTTAAACCACCCCAAAATCCTAAAATTTAGCTGTAAAATTACAATCATTTTTTTTATTTTTAGCTGAAACTAAGTTTGTTTACTTTATTCATTTCATTCATGTCGCAGGCTTCTCTAAACCTATAGCTTGCATGGCAGTATCTTTATCAAGTCATGTAATGTATCAATGTACGTTCTAGGCAGCTGGTAATTAAAAAAGCAACAGCATTAGCGTGATACTAACTTGTTGTACCAAGCTTGCACAAGACATTAAAGTTATGGAAAGAAACCTATGGCAAAAGCTTTGGCAAAACTGCGTCAAACAAATAGTAGCCACATTCCAAAATCCACAGTCTATACTACACAGAATATCCTCTGCTGACAATTATGTTCCCTTTAAGTCCCGCGCACGCATAGGCGTAATAGGCGGGGTGCGGGGTGGGCGGCCGCCCCCCCGGGTTTGAAAAATTTCAGGACAAACTCTGTTTTCAGGGCAAGTGCAAGTTGCTCAAAAATCCTGGATGATAAAAAAATATTTCAATACAGTGAAAATTTTCAGGGCAACTGTTTTTCAGAGCAACAGCAAGTTGCTCAAAAATCCTGGATGATAAAATACATATTCAATACAGTGAAAAATCCCAGGGCAACTTTGTTTTCCAGGGCAAGCGCAAGTTGCTCATAATCCTGAACAATAAAAAATATATATTCAGTACTGTGAATTCAGGGCACCCTCTGTTTTTCAGGGCAAGCGCAAGTTGCTCGAAACTCCTAAATGGTAAAAAATATATTCAATACAGTGAAAAATTTCAGAGCATCTCTGTTTTTTTTCAGGGCAAGCGCAAGTTGCTGAAAAATCCTAAATGGTAAAAAATACATTCAATACAGTGAAAAATTTTAGGAGAAACTCTGTTTTCAGGGCAAGCGCATGTTGATAAAAATCCTGAATATAAAAAGTATATTCACTACAGTTAAAATTTTCAGAGCAACTCTGTTTTTTTCAGGGCAAGCGGAAGTTGATCAAAAATCGTGAACTGTGAAAAAATTTTCAATACAGTGTTTATTCACTTGGGGGCGATCCGCGTAATGTGGGCTAGTTTAGTGTGTAATCTGGACCAACGTCGTGATTGGTTATAGTGACTTTGATCTGGATCAAGCCTTCGTTAAATATCTGTAAAAATTCAACAATCAGATGTTGGTAGTTCAACAGACTGGTATAAGAATCCAGTAACTCTTTCTTTGTTCGTTTTCGCTGCGTAAAGGTGCAGGGTGTTAAGATGATAGATTTTTTGATTAAGAGGAGTTTTAGAAGCGGGCAGCAAGGACGTGCAGATTGCTTGGCTCCTTTGAGTGCGGGTCTTTAAGTGCCCTGCTCAAGCGTACAGCAGCGATAACACAGGCAGGTTTAGGGAGTCAGACCGTACGATCCGGAACCGTCGCTTTTAAAACATTGCGTTGCGTCATCGAAGTCGCGTACATATTTGCGTCTGTAAAGGCAATTACCGTAAAATGTCTTGTCTGGGAGAACACAACACGCAAGAAACTTCAACCGCTTGAGTTAACAAGCAATTAGGTAACTACAGAATTTGCCTATAACGTCATCTATAGGAGATTGCATAAAGAACGTTATTGCCGAATTGACATTTTCAGCGAATTGAAATGCATATAAAAGATGCCATTGCGACCAAACAAAATGTAACGCTATGGGCGAATTAACGTTACAGAGGAAGCCATTATATACGAATTCAACTGTATGGAACAGATTTACATAAGGTTTCAGGCCCTATTTGGATTAAACAAAGAAGTTAGTTTCAGGGCAAATTGCTTATTTTTAAGGGACATTGCTATTTTCAAGGCAAATTTTTTCCGCCCCTCCCCCCAGTAAAATGCCTTCCCGTACGCCTATGCGCGCACGCCAAACTTTTGGCATATGAACCTACGATCGACCATAACTTCTGAAAGGATTGAGCTAGAGAGTCACTGAAGGTATCATTGGATCGGGAAGACAGCACCGCACATTTTGAGGTAAGTCGCCCCCCCTGTGACGTAATTGTGACGTTGTTTTAGGGGAAAAAACGTTTTCCGCGCAAGCTGGGAAAACCAGCTGCGTCCATTCCATGCAGCTCAAACCAAACACGTTGGAAACAAATATTCTAAATAAAAATGTCCATAAAGACCTTACCCTTGCAATGATGATCACCACAGTTGAAATATCCCTTGGTGGGAGGTCCAATGGGGAATATCCAAAGATTTGTTTTTTTGCAATTTAAGCCACTTTTCTCCCAGTCAGCACCCACCACCAAACTTGCAGAAAAGGTGTATTTAGGTGTCTTACAACATCCCACCAATTTCAAGCCGAAATATTGACCGGAAAATTTTAGTTTTGAATAAAATCAAAATATCCACTATGTGGCCGAGCTATATTCTGGGTATATTTTTGGCCATAACTCCTCAACCCATTAGGCTAGTAGGCTAATCAGGGTCTCTGAAGATTAAGAATAGCTCCTGGAACATTTTAAGCCACTCAGCAAGTCACTAACCCCTGTACTTTTGTCTCTGGACCCCAAAATGTGATCTGGAACTCAATCTGTCCAACTCACACTTCTTTACCCCCTAATTCCCCCCAAACAGCCCGAAACAACTTTGTCTGAGTACGTGGCATTCTTGGCTATTCCGTTGTTCGGCGAAGCGCAAAAACCGGATCGGAAAGGCTAAACGGGATGCAAGGAACGAGTTTTTTTATTTTATCCGAAAATTTCCAAAAAACTAGTACGGCAACTTCACAAATATGGATTTTTTCTCAGAAATTTCAAATGTAATGTAGATTTTGTCAAGTTCATTTGATTCCTTGCTTTTTCACGCAACTACGGATGTTTTCGCTGGCTCTCTGGCCTGATCCATACCGGAATTATGGCTGATCATAGCTTCTGCGCCAAAATATTGGTGTGCGCGGGACTTAAAGGAAAAAAACGTAAAACAAACGTTGATGTTTTATCTTTCAGGATTCAATAGCATATCTTTTTCTGATCAACTGCATTGAATGATAAAATACGGTTTTAAAAATTATTTTATTTTTATAAGAAAATGCAGCTCTGCGATATCTTTTAGACATTATACTTCTTTTGCATACGAATGTACGAAAGCATAAAACGAGTGAAATTTGCCTAAGCCAACATTTGCGCATAGACGTGGACAACAGAGCCACGACATTTTTGGGTTATTTCACCGCTTTGTATAAACCAAATCTTATGAGCTAAATGCGTAACTTCATCAAGCTTATACAGACCAGATTTGGAGAATTAAATAATTCTAGTTTTCTAATTCGATGAATTAGAGCGAAATGACGGTAATTCTAATTTTAATCTAATTTACTGAAAGCTTCAGCGCTCTAATTTTAGTTCTAATCTAATTTCCGATTTTGCCAAAAATGCTAATTTGTTCAACGGTATTTTTAAAGGTGAAAAGAAAATGCATCATCCTCGTGTAAGCAAAGTGCGACAAAATAGTCACAAGTGCCATCCGCATACTTGGAAAGCGAAAACAGTAAATACTCGATCAACTTCTTTGCTCATTCACAGCTGCTGTACAAACCAGGGGTGCAACCAGCTCTTCATTTCGGGGGGGCGGCAATTTTCATCAACTTTCATTGGATGACATCATTGTGCTCATTCCACCGTGGTACAACGTTTTCGCAAACGGTCAGTCAGATAAAGTTCTCTTCGCAACATTTCCGAAAATGAGAGTAAAAATTAGTAGCCTAATACAAAACCTAGTTCCGTACTCAACCAGTGCAATCACGGCTTTAGTGTGGCAGATGTAGGCCTAACGATTTGTCTTGTTTTAGCGAATTCATCAAATCCATTGTCTAGAGCAGGGGTTCCCAACCTTTCTCTTAACAAGCACCCCTTCAGCATTGCAACAGATGAGCATGTACCCTTTCAGCATTTCAACATATTATCATGTACCCCTTCAGCATTTCATGTACCTAGTGGCGTAACTAGAGGTGTGAACCAGGGGGGAAAAGCTTGGTTGAAGGGGATCCATCGGTCACTGTAGGGGGCTCACTAGCCAAAACTCAGAAAAAAGTTAAGAAATGATAGTGGATCACTGGATGTAGTGGATGTCTGTACTAGCTAAAAATAGAAAACATCCCGAAAAACGCAAAAACAACAACCTAAAGAATATTAAATATCAAAATGTCAACTAAAGGGGGCCCAGTTTTTACATTTAGCTTGCCAGAGGGGCGGTTCGCCCCCTTGCCCCCTGTCAGTTACGTCACTGCATGTACCCCTAAAATTTCTTATGACAAAGTATTTTATCATGATTATTCATAGATATATTTAATAATAAGTATATAAGGATTTCTGAAAATGTTATTCACTGATATATGTATAAATATTTGCAAATAAATGGTATGTAACTATATTTTTCTCTTATATTGCTAACCTTAAATGTACCCTTTCGAATAGGCAAATGTACCCCTGGGGATACATTACCCTAGGTTGGGTGCCCCTGGTCTAGATTTTTGAAGCTTCAGTTGAATATATGTGCTGTGAGACAATTTCTGAAGACAATATTGCAAGTGGTGAAGTTGTCAGATACAAGAGACTGGTATGAATGTTAGGATATATCTAATCACTGATGCTGTTGTTCCAATCGTAGATACGAGACTTCGTCTGCCAACTGAAACACTCTTGAAAGGAATGCAGCTTGAACTTTATTACAAATGGTTGGACTAGGCTCGCCACTAGATGTGGGTGGGCCTCGCCTTTTGCCAGGACTACCTCAACAACACCTAATAACATTGAGGCTCTTGTGAAATGCGAAATTCCCTTGCGACGTTAGAGCTTGGCTGTGAAACCCAGCAACGGTTATAAGCACAATGTGAACATAATATGATGTTCCTGTCACTATGCATAGTCTACTGGCTGCTGACGTTGTTTCACTGGTACGATAACAATGCAGTATTTATTGTTCACGTTTCGAGAGCGTATGCAAACACTCTTCCTCAGAAGATAGGTAAGAAACAAATAAATGCGTACAAACACACATTGAATTTCTGAAAATTTTCAGAGTGATACACGAACAAAAGGACAAAAAATGCCTTAGAAATACCAACATTTTAAACGATTTTTTTCAAACAATCTCCCAAGTTTTTATAATTCCAGCACATTTGTGTTTAACATACTTATCATTTACGAAATTTTCAATCAGATGGCCTATCTCAAGATAAATTCTTGTAAGGAGATAATTAACCAGTAGGACAAAGAAAAATTCAAACAAGACTTTTCTTAAAAATGGTTAGAATACAAAGTTTCATCTTTATTCTTTGAAAGTTTCTGCAAATGTCAAATTGCTATGCGATGTTTTGACATTTTCGAGGGGAGCAAATGCCCCAAATGCCCTCCACTGGTTGCGCGCCTGAGTACAAACTATGTGAGTGATCAGGTTATTGTTATTACGTCCAGTTACCTATCCAGTCACACGCAGAAGTCACAATAGTCACCAGGTACTTGCGACAGTCAGTCGGCTGTGTTGTTTTGGGGCAGGGTCTCCAAACTACGGCCCGCAGGCCAAATCCGGCCCGCAAAGCCATTTTATCCGGCCCTCGAAACCAGTTCATACGGCACGCGAAAACATTTTGTCAATGATGAAAAAACTTTTCGTTAAACCTGTTGGTTTGGTAGAATGTAACATATCGCGAAACAATCACATTACGTAAGATGTCCGGCCCTTGATGTTGTGTAAAAGCTTATGTTGCCTTCAGACAAAAAACTGAGAGATACCTGTTCCAAAGTATTGGAAAAGCGACCATCGTTTTCCTTATCTGAAGGCTGCTGCTCGAGAACTCCTGGGTGTGACAGCGGCATCGGCTCAGTCGGAACGAGTCTACAGCCATGCAGGCGATTTGTACAACGAGAAACGCGCCAGTCTTGGCGCACGAATCTTTGCTATTCTCATGTTTATGAGAATGGATCTATATTTGGCATGAATTGAACTCGGATTAAAGTCACTTTGATTTGTGTAAATGTAATTCTAATTCTAATTCTAGTTCAATTTCTGTTTTTCGAAATTCCGCTAATTTTAATTCTAATCTAATTTGTGAAAGCTGAGTTAGCTCTAATTTTAAATCTAATCTAATTTAGAAAAGCTAAAAAAATGTCCAAGTCTGATACAGACTCGTGTTACATTACCAGTTCCTCTGCAGATCACTCTTTCTCTTCCACGACATTGGCAATCCAAAACAAGACCTGAAATGTCGGTGGTTTGCCAGTCATCTCCTGTATGGTACGAAACACCGTTCTGATGACAACGATCTGTACAGATTAGAGATGTTTTATGAATGTTGGCCAGTGAAATGCTTTCAACTACTGCGATCGAGTCAGCTCGTGCTATTCTCACGTTGATGGGCCGTATATGAAGTCCAGAGAATGAGATTTGTCTTAAATTGCCACCCGGTGTCAAGCGAAAATTCTGACTTGTGAAATCGCTGACTTCACGCCATCTGCACATGCGCAGAGTGATATTCTACGTCATGCATTTCGCAAGCGGTGGCTGTTCACTGAGATATCAAATACGCTGAGAACTGATGATTAGGAGTTAGGGTTTAGGCTTAGGGTTTGGATTAGAAAAAGAAAAATAATAGACGTCTAAGACTAAGTTAATATTTTTCAGTGGTTACTTTTTCCCACTGTAGCTTACTATGGACTATCTGACGACTAGCTCAAACGTTGGCTAATTGTTTTCCTTTTCTTAGCAGACATCGAAAAGTTTATCGCCACATTTTATTCCGTTATTCTGAGAAGCAAAATAACTGAAATACAAGAATAGATCAGAAAATTCGCTGAGGTCAGAAATTGCGCTTGACACCGGACAAATGCCACCAAGGACATATTGAATTCCCTACAGTTACTGCCATTAGAACCATTTGAACATCACAATGTGCTGCTCTCATGTCAAAAATTTTGAAATGACAAATGCGTATAACAAAAGTTTCTTCGTCTTCTGACCATTTTAAAGAACCTTAATCACTTCAATTAGTAATTTTGGGTGGAAAATGTCGCATCGATGTCATTGCATCTTCATAAACATTCTCAAGTAGCCTTAATTTTGTTATGAGCCTTGTCATTTTCTCACAGCACAGTTATTTCACGCACATTATTGTATTCATTGACGCATTCATAAAACCCGTTTACTTCCGTGCTTTTAAGTTCCGTGTATTGCTATACCTTAGCTTTTGATTCGTAAGTAACATGGCAACAACAGTAATGTTGCACCTCACTTTTGTTGGACTAAGTTGAAGCGGTAACACCATACAGCACAGTGGTTCCCAACCGCCGTACCGCGAGAACTCCTCTGCGTGCCCATTGCGATAGTGTTACGTAGCCTGTTCTGAATTTAGCTCGTATTTGATGCGCAAAATGCATAATACTAGGTGACAGTTGTTTGGGTAGCGATTGTCCAGGTTGCTGTTGATCTGATACCCATATTTGCAGATTAAACGCGTAATATGAAATTCGTGGATTTTTTATTTTTTACAGTAAAAACTCATTGCATAAATATGGCGGTGACATACATATTATATGCCTTGAAGCTCAAACGTTGGCTAATTGAGCAATTCAATTTCAAACTCTTCTTTTTTACGCCATTGTCACTGTTTAGCAACAACCGCATTCGTTCTTCAATTGTGATGGTCAAAAAATGTATTGTCACAATGCAATCACAAATATGTGGAGCTTTAACGTTTTCAGCAATGATATTCCAGATATAACTTGTGGCGGGATAAAAATCGGTCTTATCAAGAACTTAGAGTCCGACCTGCGAATAATCTAAAGATGTTTCAACTTTTATCAACTACAGCAAAACACACTCTAAAAACTGGCAAAACTTGTCAACTCAATGAAAGACAGACTTTTTATTTGCCGGCTTAAATATGAATATTTTGTTCAGAAAAAAACAACAATCAAAATCTTTAGGTTTTGTGTAAGCTTGCGAGGAATCAGCCGACTAGGCTCTGCTTTCATCTTTTTGCGATGATTCAAACAAACTTGCACGTATCTATATTCAGGTAAGTATTCTCCACATGCAGTGGGAGAAAGCAAAGAACTGATCGACAAATTTTAATAGGAAATCGATTTCACGTAAAATTACGCATCCAGTTCTGACATCCTATTCAAATAGAATCATCTTATGCAATTAGAATTCTATTTGAAAAAGATTTCAGGACTGATGATGCGTAATTTTACGTGAAATCGATTCCCTTTAAAATTTGCTAAACGATTCCTTGCTTAGACCACCCCCATTACGGAGGATACTTGTTCAGAAAAAAACAACAGATAAATGTTTTGTTACTCCAACATTTCACTGAGTTCCATCGGAATCTGCCTGACCACCTGAAAGGTTCGATCGTACCTGCTGTTAAATACACATTTTGTGGATGATGCTTTAGCATGGGGCTTTAAATGATCAAATATTGAAACTCAGCTGTTGTTTGCTTCCCCTCTCCCACTGAAAATTCTGGCTGCGCGTGTGAATGTAGGCAGGGACAGAGTTTGCTAAAAATCTTTACGGGGAACAATCCTTATTGTCTGCGTTTCGATGACGTCACCATGTTCACTCAACCGTAGTACGACCTTTTGTAAAATTGGCAAAATGGGGGCACTTATGGAATTGATATAATTTGGTGATCATGACCCCCCTGGCTACGGTAGGCTATTGCAACCAGTAACATATACAAGTATACAATGACGCTATATCTAGATATCTAGCTCTTAGAACTGTATTTAATATGAAAACACATTAATTCTGAGAGTTGGGCTTAAATAGACACAATTATGCTCAACAATTGTGGTAAGTAATTCAAATTTGGTCAGTTCCGATGAATAAAATGTACTGCTACTAACATTCACCACATAAATCAAATCAAAAACAAACCACAAGATCTTTTGGTGATACTAGCAGTGCAACCAGGCGTGTTAGCCAGAATTTTATTAGGGCTGGGGAAAACAACAACTGAGCTTCAACATTTAGATATTTTTAATGCTCCTTGTTTGTAAAGCATCAACTATGAAATGTGCATGATTCTGGCGTTTTCTCCTGAGCATATGTGTTCTGATTTAATCCGACAAATAAAAAGTCTGCTTTCATTGAATTGAAGGTTTTGATAGTGAAGTTCCAAGCTTCTACTTTGGACCAATGCAATCATTTGCTCATAAACCTGTCTTGCACAAACGCTAGTAAACCTCTCAATGCCCAGTATTGCACTTGAGCAAGAATTCATCGCGGCCGCCGTTACGACTGCGCTTGTTATACTGTATTTACACGCTTCTGACAGGGTCGGATCCAGGGGGGGGACGATCGCCCCACCTAAAACCTACGAAAGTAACTTTATTCACCATAACTTTGTACGATTCGGAAAACAGCATTCGCGATATAAGGCCATTTTCCATCCATTGTTTTGTCACAACAGTGTTGTGAAGTATACTTCATCTCTCTTACAGTAGTGAACTCATAATGAGACTTGTCTATTAAATATTACTGAAATCTCCCCCCCTAACCCTACTGGCTGGAACCGCCCTTGCCTTCTGATGTGCACCAACACAGCATGTTCAACCGAAGCCGAGCAGCGACTTTGCTCTGAGGCACTGACTTCCGAAGTAGGCCTTCTACAAATCGCGCATATAGGAAGTGGATTCCGTTGTCTATGGAAAAGAAATCCTTTCTCAGAAAAGAATCAGACACTAAGATCTTACAGAGTATGTATTTTGCCTACGAAGTAGGCATCATCAACTCTTATTCCAATAGAATCCATATACAGAATTGATCCCGTAATAGAATGGATCTCGTTGTCATCTAATTTTTCAGCGATTAATTCACGTATGTAGTTGATAACCGTAAACACTAGAGTCTTTCAACGCGTTTGAAAAATGTGCAGATTTTTAATA
>Ga0210059_1017968_pt1 | contig 10008 bp, 7 predicted proteins | sample Ectturendosymbi2_FD_188042 | JGI IMG/M metagenome (GOLD analysis project Ga0210059, IMG submission 188042) | Ecteinascidia turbinata endosymbiont from Florida, USA - Sample 2 (SPAdes) (version 2) | ecosystem: Host-associated > Tunicates > Ascidians > Unclassified | place: Key West, Florida...
CTCATGTTTATCTTCACTTGGCCTCAAAATAATGCACAACTAAGGAAAGGAATGTGCACGTTACAGAATTTTTTGCGCAACGTTACTGTCAATAAATGATACATAAATAATGTTTTGTTTCTTTTCACAGCCACCGAGGGCCGTATTAAGAGGTAAGTGAATCATGCACATACAAGTGGGTTAATATAAAACTTATGAGCTTTAATTGGCGTATCAACTCAAAACGAGATATGTATGTCACAAACTTTAAATACATCAAGATGTATAATAATAATATATCTTCTATAGACGACTTAAGCTTGTTTTACTATATTCTGAAAGAGTGAACCTCGCCGATTTTCTTAAAACTATCAATTGACGTTTTCACGCATTCATCAGAACTGCTTTGGCTTTGCTTTGTATTGCTGATAAATCTTATTAATGAATGATGTTTTTCCGAATTTATATTTAATTTTCGGCATATCAAAGCCATTTTCAAAGTTACCAAGAATAATCTTAATTAACGTAGAATTACCAGTTTGAGTAATATTCCTTGGCTATGCCGCAATCTTTTTTCAAATAATTTTTTAGCTTTTATGAACTACTTGTTAGGATCAAACGGGCAATTGTTAGTTATACATGTTTTGTCTTGTATTTCTCCAAACATTCAACAAGACGACGCCAATCGCATTAGATTATCCTATATTACTCTTGAATTAAACTGTTACCACGGCTTTGCAACTTTACAGACCACTTTTAAACTTTGTTTCTAGCAATATATTTTAATGGACATTCATCATGAAATGTTAAGTGCATTAGTTTCTCATCAATATTGTATGATGTTTCCATGCAACATATAAAATGCTTCAATTTGAATGCTTGGTTATATTTTTATAAATTTACGACTACGTTTTACGATCATTGAAGACAGCCATTTCTTATATCTTTGCAAGTGTTTGGCACAAGATCTTTTTGAGAAGGCTAATGAGAAGCAATCGTTTTATTTTCATTGCTTTGTTGACGAATTTTTGAGTAATTTACTTTTTGCAAAAAGTCACGCAAGGCTTTGTTGAGTAGCAATTTGTGCTGTAGGCTTCACCGTGAGGAATAACGGGTACTTGATCTATCATTCATAAATACGAGACTGCATGTGTGGCTGTGTTCCTTTACCACAAGACGTTTGTGACGACTCGCCAAAGTGTAAAGTAATCACAACTAAAAATAACATCACTTGCATGGAGAAATTCATGGTTATTTCTAAAACTGCTCAAAGCACTTGTATATGTTCCACATCCTTTTAAAAGTGACATGCAGATGCTACAGTCGCGGAAATGAATGATTGTATGTGACAAAAAAGAAACTAAAAAAAAGAATAAAATAAGAACAGTTTGATGCTATTTATTTTCAAACACAATGCTAAAATGGCTTACCTAAATGAATGCAAGAGTACCCACATTCATGGTCACACAAGCACAGTTTGCCATTCTTGCATCGTCCATCTCCAGGCTGACATGATTTTCTACACGGTCTACCAGCATTTCTAGCGTCCGTGACGTTCCGTGCACTGCATTGCTGTCCTGCTGTAGCTGCAAAACAATTAATTGTCTTGACCAATAGGAACTAAAATCTTGCAGTTTGTGCTTATCAATTTATGGTGATCTGTATTTGGTCACATGTGGGAAGTACATGTTAGACCCAAATCTAAACTCGTTTACTAAAATCACATACACAATAACAAGAACGTCGTAAGTAAACGATACGATAATAACAAAGAATAATTAGCATACCTGTTGCTAAACAGCTTTTCCAAAGTAATATCCCAACGAAAAAGAAAGTCTTCATTTTCAGTCCAGTTGAATTTACTGACCTTGTCCTTTGCCTCAAAATAACCATGTGAAAACGGAACTAACGCCTGGGAGAAGTGTATGTTAAGCAACGCATGCCTCAAGGCAATACTGGTAAGCCTTTTCAGTATTTGCCCATGCAGACGTGTTGTTGCTCATTTTATTGATTTGTTTACTAGTGTTTTTCTGACATGAAGGCAGTGTTAAATCTTGCAGATTTACACAATGTATTCTTTGTTGAAGCTGCTTTCAATATTTTTTCCACCATTTCCTATGCCAATCCATATCCATAGAGCATATGTTTTCATCTCTGTTTGAAGGTGACCTGAAAGTGCCACACAAATAATGCAATTATTGTATGTAACCCACGTCCATTCCTACAATAGAAAGCATTACTTACAACCATTTGGATTGCCTGCCGGTATATTTCATGTGAAAATCGAACGTTGGTTGCCAGATTTGTTTCGAACCGGTTCGCAACAGCGACTATTACATAACGTTTATGCAATAAGCAAATCTTTCTGGTGTAGCCACTGTTAGATTTAAACGTCATAATCAGTACGTTGCTTCCTCGATTTTTTACCCAAAGCACCATTCATTGGTGGTAATTGAGTAAAATGTATTTTTCCGAAAAAGTACAGGTATTGTATTACTGGCTTGGGGTGAAATCTTTGGTAAGCTTGGAGATGTCGAGCTAGGCCTGCTCATAGTCCTTATCGGTCAACTGATGAAACATAGCCAACATTTTGTTTTAAATATTCGGTTGTAGTTGCCCACCACTTTTGCATTCCGTTCTTTAGGTTTCTTGACAGACTTCCAAAAAGTGTCAATTGCCGAATACGGTTTCTGATCCCTTGTATTGATGTACTTTTTGCCATGACATGAAAATTTTTTCACCACAAGAGTATTGTTGCAGTATGTTTAAACCTATAGATTCCTTACTACACGTGTGTTTGCTGTTTTGATAACTTCTTACAGAAAATGCCACTTAGCCTGGGTTATCTTGGGCAATGAAAAGCACTGCTTTATTACTGATACACAATTACAAGTATGTAAGTTTTGTTTTAGCATCACTTATATACATGCACTGCTCTGTCTGCCACAATAATAAACCCACTGATGCAGACAGAGTTCGCATGTTGGCCAGTCTTATGTTGCATCTAGGCTTATTGCATGACGTCACTGCCCTGCGCAGCCCATGGTTTGGAAGAAGCTTACGAGTTTCTGAAATGTACTAGCTGGGATAGTAAACAAGAGAGTATGATGTGCAGCGATATTATAAAGCTGACTGACTTTAACAACTGTGTATTTGTGTGCACGATTCTGCAAGATTCTGTAACAATTGTGAAGTGTGACTTTGATATTGTCAGCAAGAGCAAGGCAATTCCACAAAAATATTACCAAGCACGAAGCACCTACCTCGATCTATGCAAGAAAAACGTAAATACCTTCTTATGAAAGCTTCTCAAGTATTTGCATCTGGAAAAAAGAATTCGAAACCGCTGACTCCTGCCTTTAAGCTAACGGTGAGAAGGTCTTACCTGATTAGTTAAAATCGTTGAAATGGTCTTTTTTGAAAACTAGCCTAAAATCCGCCTTTTTTGAGCCCTTGATTGGATTTCCAGGATATTTTAATCAACATTATTGCTCAAAAAAACAATTTTGGACTGAAATAAAAACGTCACACAGAATGTAACATCAGCCATTTCACACCAAACTTTCAAATTTTGACCAGTCATAACTCGGCAGCAGGTTGAGCTGAAGAGCTATTCAAACCCTCTAAAGACTTGTGAAGTCTTGTAGTTTCCAATAGAAAAAAATTTTTAAGTTTTGGGTTAGGGATTTTTGGTCGATGACGTCATGATTGAGGTTTGTTTTGCTGTTATTTTGATGACAACATGGGCCGATCCATTGAGCCGATACTGCGGCCCAATATCGGCTCATTCGATCGGGTGTTGACATGACTCAAGCGACTTTGGATTACGGGCAGTGGCGCACCGGCCACTGTGATGTCCGGTACTTTGTTGACCATAAGTCGTATGGCGTTTCCCCCACTGTTTTAAGTCTGACCTTTTTTTGTAGGGCAGGGCTCGGGCCGGGTTCGGGCTTAAGTTTGTCAAAATATTTCATGCCGATTTCAGGCCTGCACATAAAACTTTTTAATAACATTCAGAGTAACGACTTTTTTCTTTCTTGACGTTTGTTGTGCTCACCACGGTGACTTCTGTAAGTGATTATGATTTTCTTCAGCTAATTCGTTTTGCAAACACAGCTGCGTTCTTTTGTTCTCTACTCGGATTAGTCTCACACACCTTTTTAAAAGATAACAGTGGTGGGGATGTTAGCACGCGATGGCATTGGGTCGAAGAGATCAATCACTCCCGCGATTGTTGGCTGGTTTCAAGAAACGAGGCGTACAAACAGGTTTTTCATGCCTGTATCGCTATCCTAGATAGTTTCTTTTATGCCTATACCGCCACCATGGACAGTTTCGTGATGGTTTCTTTTTTTCTTGAAGAAGATTACATTCTGCAGCGTTATCGTTGACTAACAAGCTAAGTTTGTGATTGTTGCCAATGCTTTGGTCAAGGTGTGATAAAGCCGTGCACTGGCAGCAGCTATAACAGTACACTACGCTTTTTGATACTCCGCAGTTGCGCTTATCTTGACTCACCTGGTAAATTTGCTCTCGGGCCTAAAACGGGCTTCAAAAATAAACGTCGGGCTCGGGCGGTGTTCGGACTTCAAAATGAGGCCCGTTTATAACTCTGGTTTTCGCGGTCTTGTTCGTGTCAACACGATTGCGTTAGTTGCGTTGCAACCTTCCCGCTGTCGTTGCGTTAAATGTGCGATTCACCACGAACGGGATGCGCGCTAAGAACAACACCACATATATGTGGCGCGAACAAGCAATAATAGAGTGATTTTGTCGTGTGAAGTTTATTGTTGCTTGCTGCCACAGTGCGATGTTTTTCGCACATGCTGCTCGGGCTTTCCGATCGCAACAGTTGTCACGCGTGTGCAATACAGGACAGAAACCTTGCTCAGCAAAATGCGTCGTAGGAAAAGCCAGTAATAATAGCTTCACGTTTACCCAAAGTTTTGGAAAACGCTCACTGCCCTTAATCCAAACATTTGACCTTCCGAGTGTAAGAAATATAACAACGGCTTCATCGTCGCTTTGAATGTCATCAGGACCTTCCTAGATGGTGGAATCGCATTCGCTGGTGCTAGTTAGCTGGCAAAAAGGCGATGCACACAGTAACTTTCTTCGCATTGCAACTTTCGGCATTACTTTCACAACAAAATGATTTCACAGCAAGCCGCAAAGAACAGGTGGCGAAAATGATTTTTTGGACTCCTTAGTTTAGCCAAGATGCGGTGTTTAGGCCTACTCGCCGGTCTAAGTTACTCTTTTCCTAGCCTAACGTTCTGTTATACTCTATCACAAGTCAGATGAACACAGTAAAGCTATATCCACAGTAGAGCAAAACACTCGAACTGATGGATAAACACGATAAGGACGTTCGATAACTTACGGCTAGCTGTAACTACTGTAGTTTTCCTAGGCATTCGTAGTTGAAAGAAGAAAGAACCAGGACACACTCTCTCCCAAGCCTCTTTTTTGAAATTGTCAGATAAGTCAGTTTATTTTCTCACAAAAACTCAACTTCGGATTGCTCATTGTATCAAAGTGAAGTTTGGTTTTTCGACGTTTCATAAACTTTGAAAATGTCAGATAATTTTTGACTTTATTGGTTTTTGCTTGCCCTGATGATTAGCGACGATTGGGAAACAAAAGGTCTAAACAAAGTAAAAATCCCGTGATCTATGAAAGTGTTGGTCGCAGGAATTCTCCGGGCTTCTGGCTTACTTGCAGCGTTTGTTAAATCTCCCCCATGCGGGAACCTTGCTTAAAAATCGTCCCCAGACCCATTTATGAATTCAGTGTTGGCTGAAACATTAGTTCACAGTAATTTGAAAATATTTCAATGCTAATCAAATAAACGTGAATCTAGTTAGTTAAAAAAACGAACAAACAAAACGAATGCAATCGCATTTGTAGAAAAAATGTTGTTCATTGCCAAAGACAGTTGGTTCCAACTACTGCGATCCTTTCCCCTGCTTTTTCGTCGTTTGTCAGTCTTTTAAAGTAGGTTACAAGTTGTTCAGCTTAAGTCTTATGGAGTTCCTGCGGTCTTGTTCATGTCAAGACGATTGCGGTTTTTATTGCGAATGCGCAGTACATGGTTGAATCCTTGCTGAGCAACATACGTCGTGGGAAAGTCCAGTATTAATAATAGATTCACTCTTCCCCAATCTTTCGGAAAACGCTCACTGCACTTGATTCAAAAGTCTGACCATCCTGGTAATATGGCACGGGTTTCATCATCGTTTTGGAAGTCGATGAAACGTTCCTGGAGATGGAATCGCATTCGCCTATGTTAGTTAACTGGCAAAAATGCGCTTCAACCAGCCACTTTCCACGCAATCCAACCGTCGGCGTTATCTACACGAGTGTTTTTCAACCTTTCATTGGCAGCGGAACCTTCCGCAAATGTTCGCGTTGCTCATGGAACCCTATGCAAAGATCAAAGTGTCTGCATTGCTACAACTGCATAGAACTGCGGTTGTGAATGTCGTTTCGGTCTGTTTCAGCGGTACCCCTGGCAGCCACTCGCGGAAACCTGAGGTTCCGTGGAACCCCGGTTGAAAAACAGTGATCTATAGAACAGAAAGACTACTTAGCAAGCCCCAAAGTACAAGTGGCCAAAACAATTTTTTATTATTTTTAGTTTAGCCAAGATGAGGGTGGTTGGACTTAGTTCCAAGTCTAAGTTATCCCTTTCCTAGTCTACTGTGCTGGTCATCCATCCACAAGCACATCAGTAAAACACTCGAACTGACGGGAAAACATGATCACCACCTTTTATAACTTACAGCTAATTATAACTAGTTTCACTAGCCATTAAGTTATTTAACATTGGCGCATCACCAATATAAAATAAAATCTGCCGTTCGTGACTCAGCCGTTTATATACGCAGCGTGCAATGTGCGAAACGCACACAACCCTCTTTTGTGTATTATGGTAACTTATGCAATTAAACCAATAATTCGTGTTTTCTTTCTGAGTTTCTTGATTTAAGAAAAACATCACGGATCAGCACAGTGGCAGTCCATCATTTAAAACAGCTGCAAATGTCTGAATCTGCACATTGGAAACGATTTCAATTGATCGTTTTGTTAAAATCTTTCACATTAAGGTTACAATTTATTTTCAACCTGCTTGTTAATCACTACTGTTAATCTGAAATTAATACTGTTAATGTCTAACTCTAACATGAAGCTAGTTTTTGCATGCGGTTAAAATTGTGTTAACCAATCCCTCTACGCTGAAACCTAAGAAATGAAAGCAAAAGCAGTTTTGAAATGGATGTTTATTTTCAGCATACTCTACATGAAAATGTGTAATAACCAACGTGTCAAGTGCAAAATACATTTGGAACAGAATTCCCTTGCTATATCAGGAAACAAAGTTTTTTAGTAAAACAAGAAATTCCTGCAAGTATTTACGCATAATTCGTTAAAGCAGCTTTCAACTTGCCCCAACCTTGCGCATAATTTATGTTAAAAAGAAAGGGGATCTAAATGTATAGGTAACTTCTCCAAATGTGCAAACAGCTATAACCCTTTGACAACTGCAGTGATTACTCGAGAATTCTTAATATTCACATTCAACTGTGTGTTGGAACTTTACAGATTGTTGTGATTTTTCTTCTATCCATATTTGTAGCCTTTTGTCTTTGTTGTTGTTCATGACGAGATTACTAATGCTTCCTAATGACTGTTGCAGCTTCACAGTTTTGCTGAAACACAGAAAAAATTTAGACATAAGACAAATGTGATCCAATACAAGAGCTGTATCGGTGTCACCCAGGGGTGTAGTGGGACAGGAACGCGTGGGAACGGTGTTCACACAGCTTTTTCACGTTTTACTTTAAAATGACTTTGAAGCTGTTTTTACAATTGATGTTTTTTGGGTGCGTTCCACACTTTTTTTGTGAGGGCTACCTCCCTGGTGTCACCAACAGAACGTTGGAGAGACCGGATCACCGTTTCATCTGCATAGTATTTTGGAGCTAATTTTAAATTTGGTTTTAATACTTGTGAACGTTTGTCTCCACGGCAAAACTGATTCACACAGGTTTGTGAACAAATCAGTCACAATCAAGGTTAACAAAGAATATTTTTAACTCGTTTGGCGCGCTCCCTTGTCTTGAACAAATCGTGATCCTATAAAAATCATATTATAAGCCTACCTGTAATCAGACACTCAGGTGGCTTGTGGTATCTGAATGATTGCAGAACTTGGTTCTTAACGTTCAGTCAGACCAAAAAAATTAAAAGATAAATGTCTTAAATGTTTAATTGGTTTCCCCACTACCCAACGTTTACGTTTGAAAATATTCCCAAGATCAAGAAGGTGTGGTTTAGAAAGTTACGGTGACGTTACCACATTCATTGATTTGTTTTCACACAAGCATTATTTTATGCATGGTAAACAATGCACAAACAATATAACATGGATTTTGGCTTCATTCTTGCTGTGTTTCACAATACAGGAGGTAGCCAAGTTACCCGCCGCCCCTTTCTTTCTGACGCTGTTAGTTAACTGGCAAAAATGCTCTTCACCCTGTTAGCTCATGGTCAAGGGCGGCATGCTCCAACAGGCGGGAGCAGCAAAATCAAGCCGCCTACACTGCATTACCTCCATACTGTCAGTCCAACCATGGTCCTGTTTTCCAATATGCAAGTAACTAAGCTTTTCTCGTCTATTCAACTGACACCACCGTGTTGTATAGCCTGCTATATTCAACTGACACCACCATGTTGTATAGCCTGCTATATTCAGCTGACGACACCATGTTGGTGTCTCCCAAAGGGGCAGCATTTTCGGAGGGAGCCAAGTTGGGAAGGTTGTTCTCGAACTTTACTGCTGCTGTTTAAACTTCACGCCATTTCATGTAACATAGAAACACATTTGTTTCTGGATGGAATTGCACAAACTTTTCTAGACTTTAACCATAAGGCTTTATCGAACAAGAAGGTAACGTCATCAGAATCCTTATTTGGGTATTTGGTTTGTTGAGTAAAAACAAAGTTGCCATTTTCATCGACTTAACACCAAAGAAACATATATCTTGATTTCAGAAACCCTAATAATAACAAATATTTTATAAGTAGTTTGGAAGATGGTGCACTTAAAATATTTTCGGTCACAAATAATATGTTATTAAGTTAAGATTGTGATAATTATTTGCGTTCTTGAGACATTCTTATTTTGTGAGAATGTCTCAAGAACGTCTTCTTATTTTGTGTACCATGAAGATAAGCGTGTTGAAGCCTATGTACGTATGTTGCACAGTTATGGATGTTATATCTTTCCAAATTATCCCACTAGAGTTACTCCAAATAGCTCAACTTAATAGATCACATATATACGAACAATGCTTCTGATGACCTTCAAAACTTCATTCTTGTACATGACATCTCTGACCATTATCCATTATTTATTTCGGCAGGCAGTATTAATTCTAAGTTCCATCACAAAAAAACTACACGTCGTACCTTGGAATTCTTTCAGTTAGAAGTTTTTTTAACTGATTTGTCGGAAATAATGAATGAAGATATTACAAAAAATCTCTATACCACACCTGTAGGTAATTTGTTTAAGATCTTTATTGAAAAGTTTGAATCAGTACTTAATAAACATGCTCCCTTGAAAGAACTCAGTAGAACAGAAAAGAAGTTTCGTAGCAAACCCTGGCTGACAAAAGGAATTAGGAATTCTATTAAAACCAAAAATACATTATATAAAGAAAGCAAGAAACGTAATTCACCAGAAAGGTTTCAGCGATATAAAATGTTCAGAAACAGTCTAACTCATGTGAAGGAAAAGTCCAAAAACTTGTATTACAACAATTTATTTGAAACAAATAAAGCTAACGCAAAAAAGGTTTGGCAAGGAATTAATGATTTATCAAGACGAAGGAAAAATAAGACTTTTTCTCTTGCCAAAATTATTGCGACTGATGGCCGAATCATCACTGATGGCAATGAAATTTGTAATTACGTCAATGACTATTTCTCCACAATAGGCTCACGCATGGCATCAAGCATAAG
>Ga0210059_1017970_pt1 | contig 10006 bp, 8 predicted proteins | sample Ectturendosymbi2_FD_188042 | JGI IMG/M metagenome (GOLD analysis project Ga0210059, IMG submission 188042) | Ecteinascidia turbinata endosymbiont from Florida, USA - Sample 2 (SPAdes) (version 2) | ecosystem: Host-associated > Tunicates > Ascidians > Unclassified | place: Key West, Florida...
ATTTTGTTTTCATGTCCATAGAAAGCTAACGTTGTTGTGATTACATTTTAGTGACGACCTACTTCAAAACAAGTGCAAGGTGCCTGTACAGAGCATTGACGAACACGAGGCTGCTTTTTATCGCTCGCTTTGTTCTTCCATTCCAATGAAGTATTGTTACTTGCGATCTAGCAGCTCCTGTTTTTGTTGCTTTTAGCTTTTCTCAATCTGTTTCCCGACAGTCGCAAGTAGGGTCACATCAAGAACGTTCGATTGTTTTATATCGCGTCATGAATCGTCAAATTTCCGTTATCCCAACGTTCTTGCGTCACCAGAACGCTTGTCGAGATGTTTTAGAATCATTATTTAGTTGCTGCTGCTGCTGTTTTACTAAACCTTGAATTTTAAACCTGAATTTGAACTGCGGTAAAGATCATTCATGCGTGTAGCACCGGAAGTGACGACAGGGTCGGTCCGATGCCGCCACGGTTCGTGAAATTGGATGAAGAATTCAGTGTTGAATCTAACATTGCTTCAGAATTGATCTGGGCTATGCAGATGTGCCTTTATTTATTGTGTTTGATCTCTCACGTCCTCTTACGAAAAGCTTGTCATTATTATTTCGCACTCTGCGTGATCAACGCAGCTGAACCTTCTGACTTCAGGGGTTTTTCTCCGATTCGTTTTCCTGCGATGGTGGCTTTATTTCTATACTTTCCTGTAACCATGATCTTCGTGCGCTAAAATGACTTTTTGTGAAGGCGTGTACCATGCAACAGAACTTCGCTCGCTCCAAAAGCGATGACACACCGATGTCTGTCGAATGCCGAACTTTTGATGTTGCTTTAAAAGTTTCCGAGTATCCTAGATGTGCATCTGGACCAGTGTCTGTCAGCAGAATCGGACAAGAGATTGCAGCCTGAAAGTTGCGAAAAGCTCGCTAATGCAGGAGTACCTTTCCATGAGAAAACATTGACCTCGGGGTGCAGAGCTAACTTGGCTGGCCAAAAGAAGAACACGCAAATGTAATTCATTAATTTAACACTTTAAGCATGCCCATCATCCAGTTGGTTGTGAGCAGTCACCGCGTGGCTCAAGCTCATCACTCGAGATACGCTCTGCAACTGTGGTCGACGAGCAAGAGGTTGGGGTCCAGACACTCCGCAAGGGGTGCGGGATACCAGGGAACTAGCTCAATTCACGACACTTAGTTTTGAAGTACATAATGAGATTTTGCTGAATGGTTAAAGGCGAGTTTATTTTCATCTCAACCTTGTCTTTTTCCCGTACACGTGTCACTCCGTCTGATGGCTTAATACAAATTGTTTTGTGCAAATTATTGAACCGTTTGTTTGCAGTAAGATAAATCGGCATTTCCTTGTGCGCAGTGAAACTTCTAAATGCTGCGCAATCCCAATTACATATTACTCAGTCGCACAAGAGCTTGGCAAAAACTTCATTGGAGTCTTGTACGCTTGCTTAGGAGCTTTCCTGGTATACATCAAACACGAAATGACTATTAGGGGAGACCAGCTTGAGATTGGGACTTGACTGTGGGCTTAGTCCGACCATACTCTCTGGTTGACCGGTCTGTTACGACCACAACGTTTTTGGAATGTTTTTTTGGGGTGAATTACTGGAAAATGCTAGTCTTGTTCACACAAATTGAGATTTTTACCGAAGTTTTAGAGCTAGTGGTACTGAAAGGCTAAATACCTGCGATGTGTAGGTATTGTAGGTACAAACTGCAAAATGGAGATTCCAAGAGCGAATCATCGACGACAATCAACCATGATGCAGATAGCACTCCGAGCCAGTAAGTTTAGGAGGGTGGCGATTGCAGTAATATTTGGTAGCCAAGTCTCATTACAGCTTTGCTACTGTAAGAGAGGTGAAGTACAGCCTATTTTACAAAACTGCTGTGGCAAAACAATGGACGACAAATGGCCGTACATCGCGAATGTTTTTTCCGAATTGTACAAAAACATGGTGAACAAAGTTATTTTACAAGGTTTTAGGGGGGCTACGCCCCCCCTCTGGATCCGCTCCTGACTCCGAGATCGAATTCCACATCCATCCATAATCAAGTTCGTTCCGCCAACCCTACCTGCAACGATGATCGGATGATTCTCGTGGCACAAGTCGAGCCATTCGCACAAAGACTCCTAAAGTTTGGCTAAAAATGGCGCATGTTCTGGGCCAAAAGCAATGAACTTCTATTTTGTCAGTTACGCGTTGATTAACTGTCGCTCAGGTTTTCGTTCTTGTTGTGTTTACTGATACCGAAACTTTTGTTGGTTGCAGCAAGGCCAGGCACTGCTTCTCTTACTGAGATATTTCTAGAATTTATCATTGTAGAGGAAATAAATGCCAGCAGCGCACAACAGTTTAGATGCATCATCCTCGAAAACGGTCATGTGACCAAGTCACATTTGTCAAGTCAGAGACATCTAAAAAATTTTCGAGCCAGAGTCATGACTTGGTCGAGTCTAGTGAAAGTCGAAACACAAAAACTGTCGAGACATTTCGAGTCATTGTTAACAAGCTCTAGTCCAGCTATGTCCAACCGGCGGCCCAGTCGAAGGTTTTGTGCGGCCCCATATAGGTTTTCGCTGCACCAAAAGCATCCTACATGACAACTTGTCCTAGTTTTGACAATCTTGAATTTGACATTTTTGTTGCAGCTGGTCCTCAGTGCCACTTTATCACGTCTGTTACCATTGCAGTTAGGATTCGAAGGCTTCCAGGACATTAGCTTTAGCTACATTTAGTTTGCTAAGATCAAAGTAAGCCATTCAGAATGCGGCCCTCAGTAATATGCTATTCAATGTGCGGCCCTGGTTAAGATAGTGACATAATTTTTGGCTCAGTGAGCCATTTGGGTTGGACATAGCTGCTCTGGTCAAATAAAATTGAACATTTTCTCTATGCTGTTTCATTTCTAAATACCAAAAGGTTAACACCAGGTTGTTCCATGCGTCACCGAATGAAACAAAAAAGTTCATTTCTTTGTGTGCAAACCAACTGTGTTTGTGAAAAAGACGTTTGGAGATTTTGTAAAAATGACTCTGACTCGAGTCTCGACTCACTTATTGTGACTCCATTCCAGATAAACCATTCAGTAAAAGTGTGACTGGAGTCGAGTCATCACCTAATGTTTGGCTTGATTTGTTCTGTTTATTTATATACTTACGACAATCTTGCAAAAGACGATGGCGTGAATGGTGCAATTTTGTTGTGTCACGTCGAGCTTTCAAATACACAACGACTCAGAAAAGTAACAGCAAGCACAAAAAATAATATAGCAGTGCAAGTAACTACACTCCACATGTGAGACAAAAAAGAAATCTATCGCAACTTTTTAATAGGAAATCGATTTCACGTAACACTACGCATCGTCAGTCCTTAAATCTTATTCAAATATTAGAATCTATTGCAGGATTCCAGAAAGCTGTCCCTCAAGAACACTAATTACAGCACACATGAGATTGTGATCGACGTATCAAGCAGCCAAATAAAAATAAATGCAACAAATCAACGTGCGGCCCAAACGCTCAAAGTGTTCAGCAAGTCCGCATTTGCGAGAATTTCACGAACATTATGATAAAGTACTGTAAGAGCAGTACAATGATGAACGTTGAAGTGAAATGGATATCCAAATGCACTGATCACAGCGGTCAAATCTTTAATCAGAGTTTTTTTCGGATATAAGCCGCATTGGATCAAATATTTGGACAGTACTGCCGGATTAGGATCGGACTGGATTACACAATGAAAATTTTGGACTGGAATAGGATCGCAAAAATCTTCTATCCGTTCAACAGTTGTAGACACACAGCCAGTAAAGCATTTCAAGCGTTTAAAAGGCTGTTTGGAATGTTGCAAGAGCGCAAGAATATGACATTTCACTGCGCAACTGGTCTGGTGGCGAGTTGCGCGGTAGATGTTAAAAAGGATCCAGAGATGATCACTATCCGGTTTGCCGGTTGGATATCCGGCAGGATACTGAGTTTGCAACCGGATACGGATATCCAAAAACTGCTTTCAAACGGGAACCGGATATGGATCCGGATATCCGAAACGCTTTTATCGATATTTTTAGGATTCAGACTTTTGGAAAAGTTGCGCATTGCACAATCATTCATTTAGTATCTTCGGAAGCATCTTTTCTGCCTTCTGTGCCATGACTTCCAGTTTGTCTATGGTGTAATCTCTGCAGCGTAGTGTAATCCCATCCCCCTCTTAATCTGCTAATTGGAAACTCCAGGTTTGTCAGCATGAATCTGTTCCTGGTGTGGCAAGATAGGGCTCTTTCAGTACACATTTTCGGGACGCTGTTTGCTGCGTACCTGGACTAAGGCTAGCTAGTGTATGCGTACTGTGATCTGTAGTCTAGACTAGCTGGAGCACTCTAGCTCTTTTACTGTCGTCTGTAGTCTACACCAGGCCTTGCAGTCTAGCCTTCACACCCATTCTATGTGAGCCTGTATTGACTGGTTGTTGGATGATACCAGGCCAGATTGCGTTTTTCTTTCTTAAACATGATATGCAAAACTGTTTTTGGTCATACTGACTTGTTGGACTGAATTTTTAGTCAGTCATGTAAATATAAAAGACATGTTCTAAGCCAGTGTATTGTTTTGAATGCTGTTTAGTGTTTTGGTTTATAGATTAACATTGCTATGTAGTTAGGTTTGGTTAAAGTGCAACAAGGGGCGGATTAATAAATGAAATTATGAATGTGAACTCATGGATGGCATTAAAATCTAACCACTGTTACCAAAGGGATGGCTAATGAAAAGCTTGGTGTGGCAAAAGAACCGTCACCAGAAAGTCCTCTGTAGTGGGGCTTTACATGAGTTCAGTGGGGTTTGACATTCTCTGAAATTTGAACAAATATTACTGTTTTATAGAGCTTCTTATTTGAATGTGGAGGGAATTGGAACTTTGTTTCGGAGGGGCTAAGCCCACCAAAGCCCCCCTCGTGGCCATGGGACTGTGCGACAAAACTTCAGCTTGCTTTTTAATGCAATTGACTCGGAAAAGTACTTAGGTTACGCGATATGTCAAGCTTGCAAGATCTGTCAGACTTTCCGTTTATAAGCATGACAGGTCCCAAAATGCATTCAGGTCGTGTCTATTCTGCGTCATGAGCCAAACCTATGCTGGGACTATTTTGCCTTCATTTGAACACAATTGGTAGAAGTGGTCATGTGACAAGTACAATACGCAGAGAGAATTTTTTGGGGTTTAAGAGTTTATGGTTAGGGTTTAGGATCAGGGCTTATAGTCAAGGTTTAGTGGTTCGGTGTTTAGCGTTAGGGCTGAGCCTGCAGTTCACTTCATGCAGTGGTTCCCAAACTGTGGTACGTGTACCACTAGTGGTAGGCCTATGTGAAGGCTTTCAATGTGGTGGACGAATAGGCCTACTTTTTCTAGACTAAAATTATATTCACAGCTATAATTTTTATTGATCAGATTCTGTAATTAAACTCCTGAATTTTTGTGTACTTCCCTTGTTGGCTTTGAAAATGGCAACAAAAATTCTCGCAGCCATTTTGTTCATGTTGAAACTATTTCCAAACTTTTGATCAAACGAAATTTTGCACATTTACTTTTCCTGGAACAAGGTGGTATGTGCTGACACGATAGGACCCACAAATGGTACGTGATCAGAAAAAGTTTGGGAACCACTGACTTAATGCAAATAAGAAGCTGCTTGCCAGCCCTGAAACCATGACAACCATCATCCATACATGGGACTGAGCTGTTACAGATGTCATGGTCAGCTAAGCAGGACATGCATTCCAAACTTGTCAGTGGACTACTTCCACCAATCATGTTCAGCTGAAGGCAAAATAACTCTAACAGTTATTTTGCCTCATTAGGCTGTTTTGCCTCATGAGGCAAAATAGACACAGCACAAAAATGTATGTTGTGCATCACAATACACTTTCGGATAGTTTTCGGATATGGATAGTGTGGTTTCAACCAAAACAGGATTCGGACCAGATATGGATATCATCTTTCCAAAACAGGATAGGATCGGTTAGTAAAAATCCACTATCCGATCATCTCTAAAAGGATCCCAAGTTTTTACATTTGACCTGAAGTAACCTTTCGTCATGAAAACGCTGGATACACTGCATGGTAGTGCGCCTTTTTGCAAGAGCTGGCCATCAGGACAGAGGCGGGACCGGATCCAAATAACCGAAGTAGACTCTGGCAGGATTCTGCGTTTTTCTTTCGGACCCGGATCGGGAACCGGTGTCAAAAATTTCTCAAAAACCGGACTTGGATCCGGAGTTACTTTTTAATTTTGGTAGAGCAGAAGTCTGCTGGGTCATTTCAATCCATGGTAGCCGTGGTCTGAACAGGAGTAGGATTCTTAAATTAGGAAAATTTCCGGTGCTGGTGTCAAGCGAAATTTCTGACTTCAAACCATGTACACATGCACGGAATAATATTCTAGATACGAAATACGTTGATAAAACTGATTATCAAGGCTTAGGAATTAGTGATTAGGTAAGTATGTCGGGTTAGGGTATAGGTTTGGTTGAGAAAAAGAAAAATAATTGAGGTGAAGGACTAAGTCCGAAAATTGTCAATGGTGAAACTTATTCCTGTGCTATACCTTGGTGTGGGTAACTGACATCTAAGCAATATGTTTTAATTTACACAACACACATCAAAAAAGGAATTACCAGACGTTATTTCTTTATTCTGTGAAGCAAAATAACTGAAAAATAACAACAGGTCAGAAATTTCGCAGAGGTTAAAAATTTCGCTTGACACTGGATCCGGATCCGGATTCAAAAATTTTGGAACAGGAGTGGAGTTGGAAGAAGTGACCCCGGCAACCTCTCCTTTTTGCAGCTAGTTGAGCGCCATTTTTGTTTTGTTTGTGTTGCAGCCACAATGCTGCGCCGCCCTGACCCAACTAAAGCGACAGTTGAACTGACGACTCTTCTCATAACAGCAACAAAAGAGTTTTCCCCACTCGACTAGGTAGACTCTATTACTGCTGCTACGAATTCAACGTTATATGCGGCGAGTCTCCACGCCACATTTGGAACCACTTTGTATGACATTGGGCACCAGTGCTGTATCAGCCCAACTCTGCCCCCGCAAAAAATACTTACAGGGCCCCCCTGTAGCAGGCACGTCTTGCCTGCCACAACTAGTCACTGTACAGTAGGTTTAGCCTGTAAAACAGTCAATACAGTACAGTGGGACAAAGGCTGGATTCAGCAACATCAAAGAAAAGACACATCAAAGTTAACTAAAGACAAGGCAGCTTCAAGACCGACCACATGTCCTGTCATAGGCTGATCAGGCCTTGACCCATACATCCTGCTATGACCCAATCATGCGGAAAGCCATAAAAACGTGACAAAACACCTTGTGATCATCACATGATGTTTACCGAGACAAATAGCCAATTACGTAAGATCGTGATCATAATGAGCTTTTATTAGCAACCACACCCCTTGGAATTCCCCGAAAAATTGAGTACAGTATAAAATAGGGCGATTTTCGCCCTCACAAGTTGGATCGGAACTAACTGCGGTGGCGACCTGTTCTGACCTCTTCGGGAGTTTAAATCCTTAAGATTTGACTGCAGAAGTAATACCAACTCTGCCTCCTTGGCTACAACCCTTGGTAGGTTAAGTTGTAGAGGTCGACTCGGGCAGGTTAACTGCTGACGGACTCTAAAATCAAGAGTTTTTGACTGGGTACGTCCTAGAGACAGGCTTATTCCGGGCAACACGAGTGGCTTGTCCGAACGAAGTTCTGTCACTCTGGGCCATAAAAATGGAAACCATATACAAGTGTTTCCGCCAGTTCCAAAAGCAGAACGTTCTCGAAACCCAGAACGTTTTCTTTGGCCTGCCTTGTGTCACGCTGAACCGAACTGTTGAAACGTGACAGCTACCAAGCGAACCACACAACGTTTTGATTAACGACAAATTTCCGATGCAAAACTTAACCCCATTCTGGCTAATTCTGAATCAGAAGTGAATTCGAGTTAAGCAAGTGAACAACATCCAAAAGCGAGTCTCGGCATGTATAAATCGTAATCAATATACAGTAATTATCCAGGACTTGTTTGTCTGTAACAGAAGCGGTTGCATGGGTTTTTGTTGAGAAGTTGTTTCGAGATGTTCTTTGCAGGTCAATCAATTTAAACTGGTGAGTACCTGTATTATTCATATTTGTGTGTCTCTCATAAAACAAATAAAGACGATGAAATTAAATATAACTTGTGTTTAGTATTAGAGTTACCTACAGAGAAGAATTAGAAGCAAGTAGGGCGGTAGCGAACGAGTGAGATTTGTGATAACTGTCCTTGACACAATAATTTAAGCGGACTCACTAGCCAGGGCATTACTGTGCCTAAACCGATCCTTTTGTCCCACCATAGACGAATGACCTGTACACCCCTAATGGTGATTTATAAAAAAAAAGTTATGCTACATCTCGGAGCAGAATGGTCTTCAAAACAAAATATCCTAATTTGCAGATGCAATTTTGGCAGAACCAGGCCTGCAGTCAGATTTTAAGGTTTGGGGGACAAAATACATTTTTAGGGGGAAATATTTTTGTTTTTATCATATGTTTAAAACACATTTTCTGAGCACAATTAAATTTGGAGGACACAAAAAAATTGGGGTAACTGCCCCCGAATGCCCCACCTTGTCTGCGGGCCTGGGCAGAACCGTCGGCACAAAGTCTTCCATTGGGGGCCTTCATGTTTGTGCATGGGGGGTAGACATTCTGAAAATTTATTTTTAAGTCACAAGATAACAGCATTTGCAGATTGTGCAAATTACATTATAAATATTTTCCCGCAAATACCAATAATAGGTTCGTAGTTTCCTACTAAAAATTTTTGAAAGAGCCTTGAAAAAGGAATTGGGATTGGGTCGTAAACCAATGTAATTTAATTGACGGCGATTACTTCGAGATGTCGTAATGAAATGCAATTGCAAAAAAATTTGCAAGAAAGCAGAATCAATCCTATCGTTCAGTTATCAAAACATCATCACCGAAGCAGCAAGCATGAGCCCGGTCAAAGCATGTGCGCCGCGATGAAAGTTTTCTTTAATTACCGCAAATTGATAAACTTTACCATGAGCTTAAGTGAAATATGCTTATAAAGCATGCACATTGGGTTTTTTACTGGCCGAAACACGCATGCACAAATCTTGCGGATGTCTGGACTGCTACTCACCTGGTGAACGGCACATGTTTTGATTAATGTATCTCAAATCGCCTGTAAATGTTAACAAATATAGACTGAGGTTTACGTGGACGCAACGGTTAACATCCAAAATCCACTAACTGCACTACTCTGTTTTGGATCAACCTCCAAAATAGACTCTTCTAACTACACTATTAATTCCATCGTGTTGTCTGAACAACAGGCTGCGCAAATGTGTAACTTTGATCGTAAGCATCAAAGGTATCTTGCTGATTATGCAGTACAAAATAAGAGAAGACTACCTGGACTAGACATAGTAGCCTACATTATTTTACAACAATCACTACACAAAACACGTTGATCAAGTGGAAGTCTGATCTCTGGACGTATGCAACCAGGCATGTAGGCAGGGCCGGATAAATGAACGTGAGGCCCATCAGGGCAAAGCAGGCCCGTAACCAGCTTGGGACACCAGGTGGGGCTAAGAGTGCTCTGGGAGGGGGCCCAATTTTTTTTAAACTATAACTAATATTTTTAAACTATGTCCAAGATATTTTCCAGGGGCGGCGAAAGGAATTTTAGGTGGTTTTCGCCCTTCCTGGTTACGGGCCTGGGGTAAAGTTGTGACCGCGAGGCCCCCGACACGCTTATCGCAAGTGCGCAGTTCGCTCATGTACGCACCTTTGCCTGCAGAGGCTGGTTGCGAAACTTGCTGGCGAATTGTTTGCTCCTGGTCTTTATTGCGTTGCAAAACACGGCAAGAAATCTTCAAATGTTCACTGCAAATTACGGTAGTAGATGTTTTGCCGCATGTGATCAGGG
>Ga0210059_1017971_pt1 | contig 10005 bp, 7 predicted proteins | sample Ectturendosymbi2_FD_188042 | JGI IMG/M metagenome (GOLD analysis project Ga0210059, IMG submission 188042) | Ecteinascidia turbinata endosymbiont from Florida, USA - Sample 2 (SPAdes) (version 2) | ecosystem: Host-associated > Tunicates > Ascidians > Unclassified | place: Key West, Florida...
CAAAAAATAACTTATAACGGCTTGCCTTGCAATGCAATGAGTTTGTGCTGTACTTCGTGATTTCGTCTGGCAGGTATATTAAGAACAAGTTTTCAGCAGCTCTGACAAAATGTCGCTAATCACTTGAGGTAAAATTTCGTCCCGAACTTTTCACTACATTCGAAACTAAGTCCGGGCGTTGAGTAAGTAATACTTGCAACGAGAACTTGTCAGGGCAAAAATGTACCGGTTGGTGAAAATTTCTGACTTCGAAAAAAAACGTTTCCAACCGTCGGGAGATAATACATCGTTTTACGGCGCCCGTAATAGGAACGCTTGTACCATGCCATGACCGCCTACACACCGTTTCATCATGCATACGGACAATCACAAAAATGGTGACAAGGTAAGAGAGTGATTGCAGAAAAAACAAACCACGTTAGCAGCTTACAATATTACAAACCTAGCCATTTTTCTGGGGTAAATTTCTCGAGCTTCAAGAAAATCAATTTCTTCTTTCGATCGCTTGCGAAGCAAACTTCTTTTTCGCAGTGATAGCTTTCGTTGTACTTTTTCGACATGCACACCAGAATGATGTCGCTATCTTCGACCGCCTCCGCCATCTTACTGTACATGTTGTCGCGCATCTCTTGTGTGTCGATCCAGACCTCATAGTTTAACTTCTCCAGCTTAGCAGAAATCTGTGTGATCAAACACCAAAGATAGTACGCAATACTATTTAGAGAAAAGGATGAAAAACAAGTTTAGAGCGATGACGACTAAATTATAAAGTTGTACTTTTTCTGCCACCAACCACAGTAAGCTAACTTGTTGAAGAAATGACGCTTTAAGTCTCCAAACCTGTTTTCAAGCGAGTTTATTTACGTTACGTGTTTACCAGACCTTTACTTTAGCCTCTGTCACAAAACTGCAAGCGTCACAACGTGCAAACCAGAAATTTTGTAGTTGTTTAAAAGCACCTTACCTTTCGCGGTATAGCTGGATGTGCCCAGCAGTAGCTCACCATTATTTTCGGTTTCGGTGGAACCTGGGAATAGCAAAACATCACGCTACAAAGTGACCAACTGACAACAGCAGATCAACCCCACATGCAGTGAACTCATTAATGATCACATGAAGCGCTTCTGACCTCACTAGCTGTCGCACATAATTCCTGGGCGGTAGTAACACGCCGTTGCAAAAGGCCAGCAATTTTCTCTACACGACTGACAAGCATTGGTTCGCATGAACGATGGGCCCGTAGCACCATCAATTGCGAGGTGGACACTCAGGGTATACGACTCAAAACAGAAAACAACAAATGTATGATAGTTGCGACAATATGTTGACTTTTACTGTCATTGCAAAACGCAAAGGACTGCAAAATATGAAGAGCAACAAGTCATTTGCTTACCGGGGTGGGTTGTGGTGCTGGTGGAGAAGGCTCTGGCCCTGGCAAAAGCAACACAAAAGGTCAGTGCCAGTGGTGTTGTGAGACACCAAAACAGATTTATTGACTAGCAATATATGCAATCATCTGTTTAAGAATGATGTACTGGAAGGCCTCTGGTCCCGAACACGCGGGCAGTGGAACGCTAAAGGAACGCGTGTGAGACACATAACATCAGGCAGAGTGGATGTAATGACCGGACTGAGTAGGTGCGAAGTAGTGCGAAAGAATGAAACAGGGAGAATGAGAACCGCAGCAGTGAAGCCAGTGAAAGCTCAAACAAGTGTATTTCGGCTGGAAACGCTGACAAGAATCAACCGAGAGTGGAGATTAGTCTTTAACCAAGTTTAAAGACAACTTTAACCATGTTGAGCTTCATGCGAAACATAACAAAAGCTATTGACAGAACAATTCGTCCCCAGCCTATATTAAACACTGCGCAGAAATATCATCTGAAGCACTTGCTTTGTTGACATCAATGTGGTGATATTAAGCTTTAGCTCAACAGCATCAAACGTACAATTAATAATATTGCTGAAAATACCGTTAAGTGACAGATTGTGTCAGAATTGATGAGTGTCAGCGATGTTAAGCCAAATTCATGAACTTATTTCGAAGTTTCGTGAAGATAGGATGGGTTTCAGTTGTTTAATTCTGGTCCAAAATATCGGCAGTCACATCACGGGAAACATCTTTCTGTATGCGAGAAAATTCTTGTTTTTTGCGACATATACTGTTTAAATCAGATTTACTCTTTTCATGTCCTAGCAATGCTCCCTGAGAATTACCCGGACGAAACTGGTGCAAATATTGTTTTTTACTGTCTTTAGCCTGCGCACTCTCCTTAGAACCAATTGCTGGTATGTATTTGCTTCCGGCGGTGGGGTGGAGCTGTACAACGCTCATATGCAGTTCGTGCACGTCATTCAATTGTGCGGAGCATAGTGGTAGTACACACACATGCTACGGCAGCTGTTAAAGACTCCTGAGTTTGCTCACATGTGGACTGCAGAGTGGTCGAAGCGGATGACAAGTAATAGTGGCAACCGGGAGCCGCAAGATGGTATAAACAGTGAAATGATCAGACTCATCACGAGTTACTAGACCAACTATGTCCAACCCGCGGCCCACTTTAGGTTTTCGGTGTAGTAAAAGTGTCCTACATGCTCACAATCTGTCGTTATTTTGATAATCTTGAATGAAGTTGAGCAATTTCGAAAACGCAACATAAAATAGAAGTTCAACGGTGCGTGTCAAGATTCTTTAAAACAGAACCATGCTCTATAGTAGATTTTTAATAAACATTTTTCAAAGGTCCAAAACGATGTTAGAAAGAAATGTTGAAGCCTTTTCAACATTACGAACACAAATTTTACAATGTTTTTGATCTTTTGCAAACTTCTTGTCAATCAGGACAGTTTAATGAACCTGTGATTGCTTGGTGCAACTTCCTTGGCAATGATCCACTTCCATATCATTTCGAAATAATGATAACGAATTTTGACTTTACTTTGCAGAAATATGGAAGTAAGCATTTCTAATGTGGTAAACCCAATGCGTGTTTTTTACACAGTCGCGCGCCACATGAATGTCATTTGTCCAAATCTAAAACAACAGGTAACGCGTAAACCCGCATACCTTGTAACAGATCTTTGTGAAAATTTTGTTTTTGACCGGAGAACAGTTAAGGACGCAACACACTACTCATGACACAAGTGTTGTGTTGAATGGGTGATAACGGCGTAGGTCTCTTTGACGATAACATAGAAAGAAACACGCTTGGCGATCCAGGTTCAGTGAAATCAGTGTGTCAAGTGGTTCCAAACTGGCCAGTGGATTAACAACGTGCATCAACTGAGCACAGTTTTTGACGAATGTTAATGGATTATGAGACGAGATTCTTGTTAATTGTTTAAAAGTTAACCAAAAAGAAAAGTCCAGCTGGCGCTATTTGCTTGTAACAAGTAAAACGCAGGACACTAATCCGACCTGGCGATTTACGACTTGTTAGGCTGCGACTGTGGAAAGTGGTCTAGAAAAGGGGTCTCACGCATGCGGCCCGCGATGCGTTTGGGTATTTTCATGCAATCAAAATTTAAGTTATTCAGTTTATTCATCGGTGTTTAAAAGTTCTCGGCCAGCGAGTGAACAAGTTCCTTTCAAAAGAATGTAGAGACGGCTAGAAATGATTTGTCGGTAACTCACGATACATTTCGCAGGAAATAACATATGAAAGGAAACCTGGTGTTCGCAGCAAGATTCAGATACCGCCATTGCAGCGTCAGCGTCATAATGCGGTCCTCGGGTTACTAATTTGGCCCTCAACGCAATTTGAGTTTGAGACCCCTGCTCTAGAACCTGTTGCTCTTTATTCGATTTTGCACTGTGAAAGTCAGATTGACTCGCAGACACGGCGAGTTGTGAAGATCTGAGCGATTGTAACTATTTTTAGACTCATTTTGGTAATCACTAAACTAGGCCTTGAAGCGCCTTCAACTCTATCGCCGCCACATTAAAATCTTTTAGGTGCTATTAGAATTGATTTCTTGTTTCATGCAGGCATTTATAACACTGACGCTCGGAAAACAGAAAATATTTATAAAGACAGTCGCACTGCAGCAATATCCAAAACCCTTCGCAGACTCCCACGACCTTTTTCTCACAAATAGACCGATGAAGCTTTTAAAAGTGCAATAACACTCACAGGCTATTTCCACAAAATCATCCTTTGGGTAATTTGGAGGGACATACAGCTTCACTGCTCGTAGACCTTCCGCTACTTCCCAAGCAGTACCTGCAAATTCCAAGAATTTACAGCATTACGTTGGTCTTCTTGGAAATCAGACAACACTCAAAATTCAACATATCTGATGATAATAATAACCTCGCATACATTGTAAGTGGTTCCGGAAAAAAGTTACACGCAAGACATCGATTATCAGTTTACGACGGTGGTCAACTAATGAGGCCTACTTAAAATACAACATAAATGATTTGGTTTGATTAACTGGTATCGTCGGCATCGAAAAAGCAGTATCGAAAGTGCATGCTACAAAAGCAATAACAAAAATCGCACTTTATCGGTACCGTAATAACATAAAAATTGTGTGCACTACGAAACAAAGCTATTTTAAGCCAGTTGCACTTTCCACTGGTCAGACGCAGCTATCATCGCTTAAATTGCTTGTTGAAAAGTACAGATACTCGTGTATTTTTCAGCCTCTGGAAGCCACTTTTTCCATTGCTTAAAGCACATTAGTTGCAGCCGGATAATCACCACCCACTCACTGTTTCACAATTTCCACCTCAAAAACAGTTTCGTTTAACGCATACACCACCCACAACGCTGTTAAATATGCCTCCATAAACTAACAATAAAGAAAAACGAATTACACTTACGATAACCTTTCGATTTTATCCAATACCACATGGTGCGATACTTTTGTTCTTTCAAATTATCCGGAAAATTGTAACGGTTCTCTTCAATTACACTGTCGGGAACCCCTAAAGCTCCCCGTTCCACATTTCTCCTCCACATGTTACCAGCTGAATAGTGGTCCATGAACTCATAAAGCAACCACGCACGTCGACGATCTGCGCAGAAGCCAATCATTACCGCAAGGTCACTGGTCGAGTGTTAATCGTTGCATACGAGGACTCTGCAGGTGCGAGTGATTGGTATTATGGCGTGACACGTCCAATGATTGCACTGAGACGATATTCAATGCTAGAAACAAACATTAAGCCCTTATCTAACACGCTGCAAAACTGCTGCATGCTCGCCTTTTTCTACCGCAGCAAATTTTGAAGTTCGGATGGGTCAAACAACGCAATATTTGTCACACGTGGCACGATTTTTTATTTGTTGAAATTTGGTTTCAATGTTGAGGCACACATACTCATGAGACAGAAGTGTATAACTGTGTTTTGTCAGATTTAGGTAAGGATATCGGCTGAACTGAGTTTTTTTCGTAACGGTAGCTTTGTTAGAAATCTGTCTGAAGCAAACAGTATTCAATTCTTGTTGCTGAAGGAGGAACTCCTAGTAACATTCACAAGAGATTGTGAAGTGTTTACAAATATGAAACCTGAGACTATAGGAATGTGTGAAGGTCCACTATCTGATGAAGAATTTAGAAAAGTCTTAAGAACTGGAAAATGCAAGCTTAAGAGACAGACATTTCAACCCTGCCAACAAAGCAAAAGCAAATACTTTAAAATCAGAGGTGAAAGGTGCATAACCATTCATGAATTGGCATCAGTGCTCAAAGTAAGCCATTGCAGCACTCTCAACATTGTTGATTTGCTTGGAAATGTAAAAGTGTATGACATGCCTGCTGGGTCACATGACAGGTAACAGATGACCCAAAGCTCAAAGGGTTAACAGCTGCAATGAACTCAATGGGAGAACAATCATTCTTTGGAAGACTTAAAACAAGTGACAAAATTTAAATACATCAATATGAACCACAATCCAAACACAATTGCAATGGCGTGGTCCAACGTCGCTGGAACTGGTAAGTTAAGTCACAGAAGTCTGCTGGAATAGTCATGACAACAATCTTTAAAGAGGAGAAAAGATTTACTGTCGTTGCTTTTTTGCGGAGGAGATACAATCAACTCTTAAGGAATATGAAAATCCTCGAAAAATGAAAGCATGTAGAAGACATAGAATCATTGCTACGTTTTGTGTTTGTAAGGCAGTATGCCCCAAAACAACTTGAAATAATGATGGTGGAAACAATCCAACCAGATCCCCAGAACTGCATCTCAATTTAAAAGCTTCTTATTCAATAAACCCTTCGTGCAAAATAGCTGAGACCAGCTTAAAAATACTTCACAACCTTGACTGTTAGGAAAAAACACCATGGCCAGTTGAGAATTACCTTATCGCAAAAAGCTCTACAAATGTTTTGGCACATTCAGAGCATTTCTGTGGCTAAGAAGAACACTCAATTTAATTTAAATGTTGCTTGTGGTTACAACTTTGCTGTTAGGGCCTCTGAAACACATTAGACGTAATCCAATCCTGAGGGTGCTGACCTTTCTACCTTTCTTTCTCAACGCAGCATCTATTTTGCACCCAAAGAGGGGAGGGCAAGTATTCTACATACCTGACATGAGGTCAGCAAAATCAGTGACTGTTAATAACTGACTCTTGGAAGTCCAAGTTGATGAGATTGACTGCTCTACAGTTAAAAGGCTACTAGACCAAGCGTGTTGGTTTTCTTTTTTTTTTCAACAACAAACTAAAAGTATGAACATCCAGAGATAAAAATATTTAATCAACAGCTGCAAATCAACAACACTAAATGGCCAAGGATCAGTAGTTGCCAATAAAATAGCAGTTCCCAATCATACTTGATCCACAATAACAATAGCATAGTGATCAAAAGTATGGACCAGTAGAACATACTGACATATAATCAAAAAATGCTTTATAGCATTTACAATTGAAGTACAGGTAGGCACAAGCCCTTGTTGATCATTCTAAACAAAAAACAGCAGTAGTCTTTTCGTGAATAACCACTCTGCCAAATTATCAACAACAAAAATTAAAGCATGCCAAGCCCAACGCTAAACTTGCTTTCAATCTAAACCCAAACATCCCATCCCTTACTTTAGCTACATTATATCAGAAACTCGAAAAAAGGATTTATAAAATCTTGATTTCATCCTGCCTTATGTTTGCTTATTTCAGGTCACTGAGTTATTGACCTACTGTAACTACTTTCAACTGTAAAAGTAGGTTCAAAAATTTTGTAGGAAACCAAGTGATGTCTTAGTGATGATTGTACATTTTCATGATTTCATTAACTTCATTGGTTTGGAAAACATGTTGCATTAGAGTGTTTGATGCTTATTAACAGAGCATCTTACAACAAATTCTGTTTCAAATTTTTGTTAGTGGCTGATGAGCATGTATATGCAGGAAACCTAGATAGCACCCTAAAAACAGAACATGATTTTGATTTAAACCAATATGAACACTTTTGTTCATCCTCTTGCAGTTCAACACCTATTAGAAATGTTGTAGTTGTAATGTGTACCTTTGTTTCTTAAAAACTACTGAAGAAGGAACTAAAACATTGCACATTTCTAGTTTAACAGTAACTGACCATAAAAACTGCTACTATTATCCACCTTAGTTCAAGTGTTCCAACAAAACAATGACCAGCTTGAATCTAAGAAGTCCCCTTTTACTGTAACCAATGGAGTAAGGCAAGCAGGTTTGCTGTCTACCTTGATGAACTCTCAGATCAACTGGGTTCAGCCAGGGTGGAATACACTGTGGGAACTGCGGTTGTGAATCATCTAATGTTTGCTGATGATGTGTGTATTTAATGTGTGTTATTGATCACATGAAATGCAACAGATTTATCAAACAATTGGCAGCAGGCCGAAACCTGAATAATGCTTTTTTGATGGGGCGGTTGCGGTGAACACTCTTGCCCAAGGAGCACTACGGCAATTCACTCAGTGGATGTGGATCAAACACCCAACCTTTCCATTGGTAGGCAGACACTCTACCACTGGGCTAATCACCGTCCATGTGTGTTTTCAGCCCCAGTATTAGTGGACTCCAATGTCTTCTGGATGTTTGTGGTGACTATGCTGCTGAAACGAAAGTGCCTTTTGTTGTAACAAAACATTGGTGTTTTTTTTGCCCAAAACAGTATAAAAAATCTGCTCCATCAAATGTTTTTCTGAACGGTTTACATCTACAATTTTTTGACACAAGTGAAACACCTTGGTGTGTTGCTAAATGCCTCACTGTAGGATGATGATGATAATATTCAGAGACAAGTGAAATCGCCGTACTGTGTAGCAAACAAGCCAAAAGGCACATCTGATCAGTGCTCTCCTGCAGTATTGGTGTACAGTTTTATTTCGTGCCTGTTGCATGCCGGCAATGAAAATTGCAAATTCGTGCCTATTGCATGCCACTTTATTGCGTGCCTATTGCATGCCAATGTATGCTTGCCAATTGTGGAGCAAATACACACTAGTATGAAGCCAGGATTTTTTGAGGCGTTTTAGGCACCCGATTCAGGTCCCTAGAATGTTCAAATCGGGTCCCTAGAATCAGAAAATCAGGTCCCTAGAATCAAAGAAATCGGGTCCCTACAGATCCATACCAGGTACCTAACATTTTCCTTTAAAAAAACCTGATGACGTGTTTACATGCTGCATACAATAATGCCTACTGAATTATGCATTACATACAAAAGAGTTGTAAGTGTACACCCACACCACGTTAACCATCATGTCAAGACTTTTCATGCCTTATTGAGAGATAATCTGCATCACTTTTCACAACGTTGTGTATCTTCATCTAACTTTTTTATCCAATCTCTTCAAATGTCTGATGCTTTTACAAATCTTCATTTTTCCACAATTATTTAACGCCCCTGTATGATGGTGACCAGCTGATATAGTTGTTGATGCATTGTACCAGTGTACGCGTCTCATCAGTTTCTTTTCGCATAACAATGAAAATCTTCCATGTGCTTCGTGGCACCCTAGGTTTTCTCTAGTAACTTGATCCAGTATGCAGATGAAGTGTGCAAACCAAGCATACAAAAAGTAAGACATATGACTGGTAAAACATTAATCACCAAATCCTACTTTAAAATTCAGGAAAATTAATTGGCTTTTGATCTCATGACAAATGTGTTGCAAAGCATTTGAAACCTTGATTGGAACGGTTTGCATGCCTCTGTACACCAATGTGCACCACCACCTTACTTTTCTTTTACTTTTTTTCCCTGTTACTTTTTTATCTCAAAGTTTGATGATATAATCCCTACATTTCTCCCCCAATACTGGTTCCCTGTATTATGATGGGTGAATGACGTTACAGTTGGGGTGCTGTTAAAGTGTTTTGCTCCTACCAGTGTTGGTCATGTGCAAGCACCTATTCTGTGAGGCACTATGGATAACCATTTTTTGTGCTCTTGTGTTGTTTGATCGTGTCTGTGATATGGACCATGAGTCTGCAATAAAGAATTATTATTATCATTATAAATCTCATTGAGCAAGGCCCAATTATCTTTACACATTAAAAAAAGTAGGGTGCCATTATTCTTTGTAAGTATCAACACATAGTGATAATAGCTGAAAGGAAATCAAACACTAAACCATTTACAGCACCTCACTTTCATTTCACTGAGAAGCAAGTATAATTTTTCTCAATCAACAAAACTGAAGCTTCTTACAAGTCAATTCCTGATCAGTTTGTCAAAACAGCATCAACAACTTACACATTAAAAGCTTTAGTGAAATTTTCTCCAAATCTGAATTTCTCCTGGGTTGACCAATTTCTTTCAAAACTGCTTTCAAAAAACATGCATGTTCAGGAGTGAAGCAACCTGCAAGAGTCAAAACATAATTTAAACAATGCTTAATGAAGTATTTTGATTGACCTTTAATTGAGCTTGACTGATATGTTTTTTTTTGTGCCAATACTGATGTTTTGCAATTTTCATTGCCGATATCCGATGCCGATATTTTTGTATTACTCAAGCAGTACGTATTTTGCCTCATGCCTCATGAGGCAAAATAATCACTCTGGA
>Ga0210059_1017972_pt1 | contig 10004 bp, 6 predicted proteins | sample Ectturendosymbi2_FD_188042 | JGI IMG/M metagenome (GOLD analysis project Ga0210059, IMG submission 188042) | Ecteinascidia turbinata endosymbiont from Florida, USA - Sample 2 (SPAdes) (version 2) | ecosystem: Host-associated > Tunicates > Ascidians > Unclassified | place: Key West, Florida...
AACACTAGTCAAGGCATGAAAATGTTTAGCTCTGTGAAAATGTAAAAAATAAACACCTTGGATAAAAGTCGCCATTCCAACAAATTACATTGTTACGCTGTTACTCACGCGCATAACGAATAAATTGCACTTAATTGATTTAGCATCTGGCTGGATTGTAGATTCGACTATTATCAGAAGGTACGATTAATACATCCTGCGCTTATTAAATCCAAAACGGACTGGGGTGGATCTATTACGAGTATTCTATTGTATGCGCTGCTGGGCTGGCAACTGCAGAGGCAATTAAGCAACCACAACAGCACCTTCGCCGTAAGGAGAGCAAAGTTCCATTATAAACGCTTTGTCCTCCCGTGGTAGTGTCACGATGAGTCTGCGGGCGCGCCTATCTCCACCTGGTCTACGTCGGGGGTCATGCAGCTCTTTTCACAGTGAATGCTGCTGAGGTGGAATGCCGATGAAAGCACTACGTGCAAAGCTTTTTCTTGCACCCATCCTTTAACATCAAGGGTGGATAGGCCACAAGTTTTCAAATCTTCGGTATGACTTCAACGGAAACCCAGCCTATCGACTTCAGAAGCGCGTGTTTAACCTGTTGTATCACTTGGCCGGTTCCGCTAAGTGCTTTTTAGTATCCTTTGTTTCTTTACTACGTTGGTGATGAAAGATAGTTCGCGACAAATTTTGTTGACGCTCAAATAGGACAAATTTGAGCGTCAACAAACTTCATCGCAATAAAGCTTTCGCTGAGAGCGTTATCTTCTATTGCAACAGCAATAAAGAAAATTACTATTGTAAAAGAAGAAGGACAGAATAGCACTTGCGCTTTCAACACAGGCATTTTAAACTCCTCAGACATGCCAGAATGATTGGAGCAGCAGAAGAGTTTTATTCGAGCAACGCGAAAGCGGAAATGCAGGTAAAAACGATTAGCACAAGCGACCACTTTCATGTTGTCGGAAATTCGATACTAAGAGAGAGCTCGGATAAACCAGGGCAATTTAAAAGTTAATTGAAAACCACGCAGTTTGTGAGCATCGGCTGTCTGTTAGCGGTCAACCAGCACTGGGCACAAACATTGTCAATTAATGATCTCGTGGTAAACAAAACTTTTTTCAGTCTTAAAGGAGATAAAAACATAACAACTTTCAATACATTCAAGGAGATGAAAACATAAATACTTTCAAGCATTTCATTGAAAGAAGTTCACATTCAGATGCAGATGGTTGTGTCTGCTGAAATTCTCAAATAACTAAAAAATAAAAATAAAACAGCTCGCTTACTGTAGCGCCACTCACCTCCATGTTCAGCGACATTTTTCAGTTCGTGGGGCTCAACGTAAACGTGCGGGAGTTCTCTGAATATTTCCTGCGCGCCCTGGAAAAAAGTTTGCGCGATTAAGAACAGCCCGGCAAAGATTTTCAAAAGTGAGTCTTTCACACTTACCATGGACACATTGCCGGTACCGGTGAACGCAAATGTGAGGGGTCCGATGGATTCGGGCAAACGTCCCAGCGAGATCTCATAACCAGCATCGCGGACCGCTTGAATGGCTTGCCCAGATGTCCTGTAGTTGTGCGAAATTCCGATGTGCTGGGCGATATAATGGACGTTTAGTTGTACTGTTTTTATTACTGAAGTGGCATGCGAGCCACTTTCAAGTTGTCTAAAGTAAGTTAGTGCATTACCTGACAAACTGCAATCACTTAAGCGCACGAAAACGTTTGAAAATAGGTTTCTACACAAAAAAAACGTTCTCTTACCAAGTATTTGTAATAAGAAACAAATGTTTACGAATCAATTCAGCGAGAAGTAACGAAAACAGAGTTTATTCAAAACTGGCAAAGCTATCAACTATCGCTTGTTTTTTATATTTCACCATCTTTTTATATTCCGCCAGACTAACGGCTTGAATGTCATCAGGAAATTAGAGTTAAGCCACAGTTTCTTAGAAAATTGTGTGTGTCATTCACAAGTTGATAAGAAAAACAAAATAGGACGACGACGAGAAAAATTAATCCGTTTTCTTTGTCAGTACTCTTTTAAACTTGCGTGTGAAAAGTACGATTGCTTTTGTGAATCACACTACATTGTGAAGCACACAACAAAGCTTACAAACAATGACCGTCAAACATTGTACAACACGCTGTATGCTGCATTGCAACGTGATGGGAAAAAGTAAATACCACAGAATTACCATGGCGCACGCAGATAGCTTTTGCTCCACAATAAAAGATAAAGCTTTCTTGATGAAAAGAACGAAAAATTGCATTAAAAATACCATAAAAGGAGTATGATGTCCGAGAGCAAGTAGCCTGAGCCCCATTCCATGCAATATGTTGATCATTCCCGCTAATCCAGCATATTTTCCGAAAGCCACGACGCGCATTCCGCTGTCTTCTTCCATCTTTTCATAATCAATCAAACGAATATTCTAGAGAATAAAAGTTACTTTATATTTTGCAAATGAAAAACGAGCATCAACCAATGTTTAAAATAACCGAATTCGAATTATTGGTTTTATCAGAGAAACAGCCATCCCTTTGAGTAGGTTAGTACAAAATAAGCTGAAGTTTGAGCAAGTTCAAATCCAGTCTCAAAACTTTGCCTTATTATTTGCCTGCACCACCTGCTCTTTTTACACAGAATTCAATGGCCACATATCAGAAAGTACCTCCAAGGCAGTACCGGTAAAACCTTTTATGGGTCAGGCGAATAGCGCACTTGCAAGAAGGCAAGCACAAGGTGAAGAAGGATTCCGTTCTACGCCAAAAAAACTTGTATTGAACAGCTTTTCCACGAACATTGGGTTGAACGTACGAGATAATTGAGTAAAAACTTTTCATGTTCCAACTCAGTCAGAGCACGCCCAACCTACCTAAGCTTCTTACATGTATAATTCTAGTCGATGAACGATTTGAAAATCACAGAAAGCTTTAAATGGTCAATGCAGTACAAAATACCTTATCCAAGATAGCATCCAGCATGGCCATATTTTCTCTTTGAGCTTTGATGGTATGAGAAAAGAAAATGTACGTTTTGTCAGGAAGCAGCCGCTCACTTGGCACTTGCTTCACTCCCAGAATTACAGATGCTGCACTGAGGTCCTCCTCAACCGTCGCGCCAGCTGAGACATATTCCTTTAAACATTTTTACTGTAATGAGTGGCAGTCATTTTTTTGTTATGCAGCACAACTACATGGACTCAAACACCAATTGTAGAATAAAAACAATAAAATGATTGCCGCCATCTCAACAGTAGGCTAGTAACGTTCATCACTGCAACCACACTAGACTGCAAAACATGACTGTTACTAGGGTCTCTAAACATTTTGTTAGTAGTCACTACCCTAACTTCATTTTTCAGCACAGCAATGTGAATATTTAACTAGGGTTGGACAAAGGTATTAAGTCATAACATTACCAGAGTGTTTTCCTACACAAAATGGTATGCTGAATAAATTTGTAATATTGAAATTCAAGCTGTTATCACTATTTCGGTCAGAACAGTCACATTTTTTGAAAATGGCACCTAAAATAGATAGTTGTGATAAATTGTGAGTGTGATTTCTTAAGCATTTCTTATGATATGTCTTTTTTATGATTTTCAAGGAAGCTGGAACTAAGTTTTATGCCATTTTGCAATTAAAATCAATTCGGAAGGGTACTGTATATTATGGAGGAACAATCATGATTTCAGGGTAATTGTTTGCAAGTACCACGACAAAAATCAACTTTTTTCACAATCAGAAATCACAAAACATTACAAGAACAAAAGAAAGTAAATAAAAATAAACATAGCTTTAAATAAAAATATTTTTTTATCATCACACTCTAACAATATCACATCAACACTGAGACTAAAACACTGTTCACATCAAAATTGTGTTCGGATTCTAATTTCACAGCATCCCTGATTGAATGCTTCAATTCATCCATGAAGAATTTTTCTTGCATTTGGTCTACTGCAAGAGCAGACACACAACAACCACTACACGTGAAAAGAGCCTATTTTTTGCACTCATTTTTCTTAATGGTACAGGTGGACAATGTTTTTGTTCTCTTCTGTTTAACATATTTACGGATAATAAATTTGTCTTGGGACGGAATATTACAGTTAATATGGTATGCATAAGAAAGGTAGACCACACTTTATAAATCCACTTTTCACATTATGAACAAATATTATGTGAGCAATATCTTGCATAATGAATATTCAAACCTGATCAATGAGCAATACCTTGTGTGATGAACATTCGAACTAATGCAATAGCGAAACGTTACTGATCCCGTCAAAGCACAATGAAAAGGGTAAGACAAGACAAGAAGGTAACGGAGAAGGTCGTGTTGTTGGACTGCTACACGTAAACGCTTTTTCCTCAATCAGTGCAAAGCGGTATAAGAACTTTGAGTTTCATCAGAGCTTGCTAAAAAGAGTTTTTCCAATTGGTAGAAACCATTCTTTAAGTCTGACTCTGCATCACTGACAGATTGTCAGATCAACTGTCAGATACAGGTATGAAATTTTCGCAGGCAGTTTTGTCTTGGTTGGAATCATTTAGCCTGTGGATATCAGGAGCTGTAAGCAACCTACATTTTTTCATTTATCTAAATTCAGTTCAATTTTTCTTTTTCTTCAAATCCACTTCTTTCAACATTGCAAGCTGGCTGGACTGCCTCACCATCTACAGGATATCTGCCTCCACACTCTTACCTTTGGCAGATGGACGATCCCATTCTCATTGCAATTTCCTCTCTTATTTGGATAAACCTGGGAATGACTTTCTGAGGTGTGTGTTGATAACCACATTCTTCCTTGTAGTGTAGCAGAACCTGTTTTTTTTTTCAGACCGAAATATTTTTGAAATGACCAAAAAAAATTACATCATTTTGGTCAGACTGTCTGAAAATATAGGATAATGAACACTGTTACGGCAGTTTCAAAGCAACAGTGAGACAAATGACCGAAATGTCTCAGCGAAAAAACAAAAAACAGAGCAGAACCTCAACCAGTTTTGGAGCTGTAAAGAACAAATCTTACAATGCAAACCTTATAGATGTTGACTTTGATGCCCAAGGTTTGGATTGCACCACGTTCTGGAACTTGCTTTGCCAATTCTGGACTGAATTTCTTTGTCAGCAGAGCAGGTATTGGACATAAAAGAATCTAAGTAGCAAAAGCTGTCGACTTATTAAGCCTAGGCCCTTTCACAATGATATCTACATGGGGTATATCAGTGCCCCCCATCAACCAATGCATTACAACAGTCCTTTTTTATTTCATTGACCACCAGCACGATATTTTTGCCTACCAAAGGTCATCTCTCACTCTCAGTTGCCCTGTTTTTCTCTAACTTCTTTTGCATTCTTCTCCAGGAAGTCCATCACACTGAACCATCCAAGAAGTTCTTATAATGTTCTCATTCAGTCCTAAGGGGACCATCAGTGGGAATATAAACATTTCACCAAGTTTCACAAAAACATCTAGGGCAAGATCATTGGCATTCTAGTCAACAATTTTGTCACAGAAGTAAATTATAGATCAGTGACACTTAGTGAACTCTTGGCAATCTCAGCTATGCGCCCAACACATGAAGCTTTTGAAACTTTGGATGCCAATTTGGAACATTTCCATACTGCTTTTACACTCTTTAAACTGAACGTACATAGACCACTTTTGCGAAGGCCACATAACTACCTTTGCAATTATCTGAGTAGAAAACACTACACTCAGCTGTCATTTAACTCCATATCTCACCTCTAACCTTTCATGGTATTCAGGATCCTTCAACTGAATGTCATACGCTTGAATTGTCATCTGCTAGTGGCATTCATTACTCTTTTAATGCCATACTGATATTTTCTGTGTTTTCTGTTATACTCTTAGTTAACCAGGGTCTTTCAAAAGATCTAATAGTAGGTTTAGGGTTTAAGTTTCACATTTTTAGCAATCTAGACTTGACTTGCTTCCTTCTGAAACACAGCTGTTGTTCCAGCGCTGATAGAACACAAGTACAGCATGCAACCCATCAAATGGGCTGTGGTCTGTAAATTTGCTTCAAATGACTTTGATGGCATCTTCTTCATGGCATACATATCCACGAATTTCAAGTCAGATAGCATGACAGTGAAATATTTTCTATAAGATAGAGATGCTTTCACCTCATGTCATAAGAAACAATGCCCACTACATATAGTCTGGGATACCACTGCAACTTTGCCGTGATGCACATCATCACATCATGTAGAAACTTTGCCCATAGACAGACCATGAACATCTTTGGTGCAACATAACCGTTTTGTACCATTCGTTTTAACAGAGATCTGGAAATGTGACCTTGAATTATACCAGGTAGCCAAAATTGCAAAAATACATAGTGTATAACTTGAAATTACACCTGAAATGGATTCTGTGCCCTCAACAATTTAATAAATTCAACTCATGAGACATAGGGCATCAATGATATATTGAGAACATTTCATTTTCCATCACTAATGTCAGTATGAGGCCAAACAATGACCTTATTCTGAATTAAGCCATGGATGAAAGCAGGGGTGCACAACATATGGCCACATGCAGCCTTTGATAAAAATTTACACAGTAGAATTTGCCTAATTCGTCACCTCAAGGGAATTAGAAAAAAGTGACAATTTTGGCGAAGTGACAAATTATGCAAACAGGTGAAAACTCTATCATAGAAGCTCATATACTTTATCATAGTAACTTGTATAAATAGTGCACTTATTTGCAGTAAAATACAAATTTGTGACATTATGGTTGAATACAACAGTTCCTCTACTCTATCTAGACTGCTCCATTTAATCTAGCACCTTTTAAATCTTTAACAAACTGCAAAGACTTTAGGCGTTCTCTCAATGGGGAGTCGGGTCGCACTTCGCACCTCGTGTATAAATTCAATAAACAAATTGCGAGGTGCAACAATTCTCAGATAAAGATCCTTAATTTGTTTGAATTCACACACGTACTAGCTGCTTAGACATCAAAAGCGAAACTGCAAATTAAGTATTAGCTAAACAAAATGCTTCTAAGGGAAAGAAAGTGGTGACGAATTGAGCAAATTGACGAATTAGACCAACAGAAATGTACACAAAAGATAGGAATTCTGCCGGGACTGACGAAAAAGTAACAAATTAAGCAAATTGACTAATTAGACAAGTTCTACTGTATGTAATATAAGGTATGAGTTATGATGGCTGTGCGTTAATAAAAACTCTTTGTCTACTATATGAAGATACTTAGCAGAAAGACAACCAAATAGGCATGTGGAAGGACACAAGGCTTGGTGTATGGAAGCAGAACAGAAGCAAAACAAAAAATATAAATTACTTTAACTCACTGGCAGCCATAATGTATTAAAATAAACATTATGCAGCCAGCAATTGCAAAAAGTTTGTGCACCCCTGGATTAGCAGAACATTTTGCTTATGGAATAAGATGGCTCTCAGAAATTTTCAGATTGGCTCTATACTAATTTAATTACACCATTGATTTAAAGACGATCACTAACTGCAAAAATTTTTCATTAAGGATAAAAACAATTCTTTGTTAATTCAAAAACAGATGGAAACCACCATGCTTTTCCCATCCAAATATCAAACTATGCAACAATCTTAAACTCATGAAATTTTAAGGATTGCAACAAACTATGCAGAAGGTATGAGTTGATAAGATTTTCAGAAAATCATAACAAAGGCTATATCATGAAACTTGTTGCTCAACGCATATTTTAAAGCTTAACTATAAGAAAATTCCGTTTGTTTCCACAATCCAATAAAAGAGAGAATTTCTGTGATATTTAGGCGTTTTTATAATTTCTAGTCACTAACTTGCAATCTTAACTATCATAAATGACAGATCAAAAGTTGAAGTCATAAACAACAGTCAAAAGCTTAACAAAAACATTTTATGATGCTGCACTATGCAACAATATTAGATCATGTAGGATTAGCACACAGCAACATGCAGCTGAACACATATATAACATAACTTACTTGTATAGAAAAAGCTCTTTTATTTGCAGGTTGAACTAAAACTTTAATACCTTTGTGCACAAGAACACGAACATGTGAAGGAGCAAGAGGTGCACGCCGTTCCCACACCTAAAAATTATGACATGTTTGGTGGTGAACTTCATAAATATCTTATTTTGAAACTAGCAGCCTTTGCCAAAGCCTTGAAAAGGCAATTACAAGCTCCAAACGCAAATGGAACCTGACAACCAGATGTAAGAAGAGAAAATGCATTTATGCCATGGACAGAAATTTGCTTGGGTTAAGTAATGGATAGATATAATCTTTGATAGCAAACAAGTTTTTTACAAAATATGCTATAAACAAAAGGTTTCCAGTTTATTCCATAAATCCCATCCAATAATGGTCAACTTATAGTGCACATGAAAATAGTTATGCAATGCAATAAACAAAGCATCAGCAGTATATTGTAAACTAAATCCCACATGGTGTACCATATAAGGGAATGCACGAACCATACAATAATTCGAATTCGCTAAAAAAATGCATTGTGTAGTCCCACAAGAATATCATGAAAATACCATATTTATTCGATTGTTAGCCACCCTTGATTGCAAGGCACACGAAATGGTGTTAAAAAATTATTGTAAGCTTCCTGTGATTGTAAGCCTCACCTGAACAAAGTTACCTAATCCTCTGAGATACTTTTGTGTATAGTGCATTTTGCATAATTGGCAACCTTGCTAATGATGCTTACACCATTACAACTGCCTTAGTGTTCCTCATAAGCTCTTCCGTGATGGAGCAAGCACATGTGCACGTGATGCAGAAGAGAAAAAATATGAAGAGAGTTAGTCCAACAAAATGTAGCAAAGGAAAGACTAGGTGTCATCTAGACATCTTGATAAACTAAAGAAAAAAACGTAAGCCACCCTCAATTGTAAACCGTACGAAATGATGAAAAAAAGTTTTATTTGCCATGGCTTACAATCGAATAAATATGGCATATAAATTTGTAGTTTCATGCTTGGTGCACACAGCTTAAGACATACCACATTATCTTCTCTCCTGATGGCAACCACACGTTGAGAAGAACTTTTACTTCGTATAAAAGACACGCACTTCAACTGCTTTTGAAGCAATTTTGCTTCTCTTAAACAAAACAATTGCATGTTGTAATATATTACACAAATAGAATCCAGGCTAAAGCATACTATAGGAAATAAAACACATGGAAACAAAATTTAAAAGAAATATTTGCCCTGTTTTATTGCAAATGTAAAGAATTTAAGAATGCATGCTGCAGAGTAGTCAATCGCTTGTTGCAACAAAAATTCAATCCGTAAATGAGCCTCATTTACCATTTTTTCAAAATAGCCTATTCTGCATAATTTTTACATGTGTATCGTATATAAATTGAACCAAATACACAAGTATGCAAAGGGCTTTACTTTTCAGAACGTGTCATGAGGATGTAACGACGAACAAGAAAAAGAATGAACGACAAGCATTCGAGGCAAACAGAGCAATGTAGAAATTGAGGCAAACGAAGTCATGTTAACCTCCAGGACCTCACAGACATTGACTTCAGTCTAATTCTTAGGCCCACAATTCCATAGAACTGAATTATGGTGTGAATGTCATGACACCAATCTTGCTTGTGCAATAGGTGGATATATATAAGTTATGAAATTATGACTGAAATAGGCAGTGTCGATTCTGTCATCAGAGGCAAATACATACACCACTGAAGCTATTTTGTCATCATTAGGCGAACCCAATTGGTTGAATTGGTGATGTGACAAGGATGCATTTGGATTAGCGTATGGTCCTTGTCATGACAAGTGATCTAAAACCGTTACCCTAATTGGAAACCTTAAACTAGGGATGGGTAACTAGCAACCTGCAAGCTAAGTTTAGCCTGCCACAGTGTTTTTAGTGGCCCACAGAAGCATTTAAGAAAAATCTTCAAATGTGAAAATTACTCCAACTTATCATAGTAAATGTTAGAG
>Ga0210059_1017974_pt1 | contig 10004 bp, 6 predicted proteins | sample Ectturendosymbi2_FD_188042 | JGI IMG/M metagenome (GOLD analysis project Ga0210059, IMG submission 188042) | Ecteinascidia turbinata endosymbiont from Florida, USA - Sample 2 (SPAdes) (version 2) | ecosystem: Host-associated > Tunicates > Ascidians > Unclassified | place: Key West, Florida...
CATTGTTTCGTGTTATTAGTAAGTTGCATGTTATACGTGGTTAAAAAACATTGCCCTGAGGAAGCCCACTTGAATAGGTGGGCGAAACGTCGGCTAATAATAAAAAAATCGCCAGAAGAACTAATTTATCTGCTTGAAGATAATCTTGTTTTCAGATAAAAATCCGAAGGTGTTTTCAAAGCAAGCATCAACAGGACAAGAGAGTGGCAATAGTTTCCGGTGCTTCCCCCGCATGGAGGCTGCACGCACGATTTCTTTTCTCGCTGGAGACTGCACGCATGGTTTCTTACCTGGTCAGTTGCTTTTGCGGAGGTCGAACAACGATTCCCTGCTGCTCCATGCTCTGTTCCAGCCTGTCCTCCTCCATCAGCCTCTGGATCAGTCTGGCGCTCTCTTCATCCATGTCCGGATCGCCGAAGTCGAAGCCGCTGCTTCCGACCTGAAGCGGAACTGCCGCAAAAAAAGACAGCAACGCATTGTCACGCCTGCTTTCCATCTGCCGAACAAACGCTCGTTCCGTTCAAAAAACTCTCCGCTCTTTCACTCCCCTCCCCCGCATAAAGAAATAACGATAAACATACAGTAAGACACCAACGACCATAGGGGAAGACATTGTGCATTTCCCATAGTCCGGGGATTCCCATTGGGGCGTCGCGGCCCTCTGGTGGGTCGTTTTGACATTGCAAAAGCGTCGCAAGCTTATATTCAGATCAGATCCATTTCGCATCTAAAGAAGCTCTCCGGATTTTAATTCCTCTTGCTACTTTGCACTTGCGCGAAGGTGGCTTTTCCGCTGTTGCGGAAATAATAAAAACAAAGAAACGCTCGAAGATGAGCGTCGATAATAAAATGCGCTCAAGCAGTTTCAAACATTACACCGCACTTTGTGTCGCAACAAGCGAGCGAATGCATCGCATTAAAATAATAATCCGTTAATATTTTTGTGCTGTGCATTGCTTGATTTTATGCATATGATTTGGTCAGAAGTTCATGCGAGTTACGCGAACCACTGCCGTAGTCTGAAGATGTGAAGAAAACACATAAACATCACATGACGTATATCCATTGTCATCGCTTTGCGTATAGCGTAGCAAGAAGCTAAGGTTGTTGCGGGGTATGTTGTAGAACACAAACATAATGGTCAGCCGAGAAAACTTTCTATTACGTTTCTTTTGATATAATTCAATAAAGCGAACCCCTCAAATTCATACTGAAAGATTACAGCCGCGACGACTTCGTTCTCGTCTACTTACCAGCCGGGACATCGTTGAGACCGGACAGTCGCGCCCTCAACGCTTCGTCCTCCATCTTTTCGACCTCCATGCCCTCCTGCTCGTGCTTCAGCTCGGACTTGGCGAGCTCGATCAAGTCGTCTGCGCTCGCGTCTGCGCAGAAGACATGCGCGTCAGCACAACGATTCGAAGCGACCAGGTAGGTAGCCGGGTTTTAACCTTTTTTGGGGGGGCAAAACAATTGTTTCTGTTGGTATGTTTGAAACAAATTTATCCGGCAACAAAAGAATTTGGGAGGGCTCAAAAAATTTGAAGCATTGCCCCCTGTTTTTTTTCGGTCACAGAGCGAAATGTTTTTAAAATGACCGAAAAAAATTAAGTCAATTTCGGTCAGAATGTTTGAAAATATAGGCTAAAAACGCTGTTACTGCGAGTTCTAATGCAACTGTGAGACAAATGACCGAAATGTCTCAGCGAAAAAAAATCTGCCCCCGAATCTCCGTCCGTGGCTACGGGCCTCGAAACGACTACAGCATCACCCGGGTTCTTGGAAGTTTTGCAGGGACCCGAAACGAGCTTCAAGTAGTCCTGAAATAAAAGAGTTCGCGGAGGCGGTCGACAGCGAACGGAACGTGGCACGAAAGTGGGCGAGCAGACATTTTTAGGGGGGTTGTGACGCACGCGTTGTGCGACAAGAAACATGCGAGCCTTATGACAATTTCGTAAAACAACGCAAATCTGAAATGTTTTTTACAACGAGTTTATAAAAAGGTATGTCTAATCTATTGCAAAAAAAACTTTTCATGCAAAAAGTTTTTTCTAACGAGTGCCGTGCGTCGACGCGGTGCTTTTCAAGCTCGCGCAACTGGAAGTCTACGAAGTTTGCATTTATCGCTGACAGAAACAGAACTTAGGTTACTCGGTATTGAGATCGGACTCTCCTGTCCACCTGGCAAGTTCCAGCGGAACGGACCTGACCAGTGTTTTTTAAGGCGTTTTGAAGGACCGAAACGGTCTGTCAAATTTTTCCAACAGTCTCTCAAACTACAGTAGAACCTCCCTGCATAACCATCATCAAAATACACTAAAACCTCACTTTATGACCATCTCGGTATTCAGACGAAATGGTTGCGGTTTCTTGAAATGTCTTTGCGGTCAACAAGGACTTCAAAACCTTAAAAAAACTGTATGCCGAGCAACATAATATAAATTAATTTTTAAAAAGAAAAAACAATCATTCCGTGTTTTTCTCACAAGTCACTCTGTCGATAACGACCACGAACCATCACGTGTCGACAGCGCGTTTTTCGAACACAGACCAACTCACTTTTCGGGACCATCTCGGGATGGAAATCGTCGCCGGACGGTGGTTCGTTCACGGCGCTCAGTGGACCGTGTCCGGTTTCCATGGCAACCTCTTCCGTGAACTGCTTGATGAGCTTTCTCGCCTGCGCCGATTCCGGTTCGTCCCGGGATGACCCGGGCTCGTCGACCGTGCGCGACCTCTGTGGAGGATTTTCGAGCGTCTGTTTTTTTCGTGCGGCGAAAAACGATTGTGGTCTTGCGCGCACTTTGACAAAGACGGCAGAGGGAGACGTGACTTTGCAAAAATTGCAAAAAGCACAACTGTACTTAAGTGGTTTTGTTGTGTACGATTTTTTTTAAGTTTGTTGTGTAAGAGCTTAAAGCAAAGTCAAAAAAATGAAAGTATCGCAAAAAAAAGTTGGAAAGAAGTTACGTTTTGTTGCGTAACTGGTTTTTCAAATAAGAAAAGTTAAGGTCATCACTCATCAGTGAAAAACAAAGACAAGAAACGAAAAAAAACATCAAAGCGAATTAAAATTTCGACACGCAAGCCGTCATTCGTATGTAGTTACGCCAAGGACACGCTCGCAAAATTTTTGCAAAGGACGAGGCCAAATCGTGATGGAGATTTTCGGTTTAGGTAAGTATGCGGTGTACCTGAGTTTTGATGAAATGCTTGTTCAGGCAAGCGCCTACAAACCCATACTTTTCTCTCCGAGGTTTTGAGAAGGCATACCGCACAAAATCTCGTCCGCCTTCGCACATATCACTTTTTAAGCTTATTGAGAAGAGGAAGTGGCAGCAAAATGATTAAAACAACGAACTTTTTGCTGTCGCCTAAACGAGAAAGACGCAATGTCGCCTATCTACCCTTATGCTGTGCACTCGGATCGCAGGAGGTCGAGAGCCCTTCAGCTTGGCAAGCCGGTATTCTATTTCTTCGACCGTGATGTTGGGGTCGGTGTCGCACAGCTTCCGTAACCGCTCTTCGATCTCTCTCATCGGGATGTCTGCGCACATTATCGTCAGTGATTTCGTCAGTTTGCTATCATGGCATTCAAAAAAACGTTTAAGGCTTTTGACCGTTAAGCAAGTTACCGATGCGACCTTCAAAAACAGCACGGGGATCTGGTGCTTGCAAGAATAAATTACTGAACAATTCATCAATGGATAAACAACGTAACGCAAATGGCATCTGAAAACCTCTAGTTTCATGCGACTGCTTCAACTGCTGCAAACGCTGGCTGATTTCAGTATCAATGTCCTCTTCCCGATTTTGCGGAGCGGCGTGCTGCTTTTTCTTTACCTCCGTTTTCTGTTCTTGTTTCCGTTCCATCTCCCTATGTAATGCGCACGACGTTAGAATACTTAGACAAGTTTTACTCGATGTGTTCTTGACATGAAAAGAAGCGTGAGAAAGGCAAATTGTTTCTCGTGCTACGGGCAGGCTGACCGAAACTACTCTTGGAGGCACACAAACACAAAAAGACCTCGCGGTCAAGTGAACGACGCGGAAACAATCTCTTCACCGCAAACCTCCCTGCAATTTACCAACCAGAAAAATCACGGATCAGTGTTTTAAATCGTGGACAACACACCGTTTTGACGGTAACCGAGCAATTCACCGCCTTCATCCAATAACAACTACATTGGACACGGTTCGAATTGGCGAAATATTTGATAGGTAGGAAACTTTTGACAGGCACAGAAAGTTTGGCTCATAACTGCTGGAGGTCAGTGGCGTAGGCAGCTCAAAATTTTTTTGGGAACCAAACATTTGCGGGGGTCAAAATGTTTGATTTTAGGCGAACAACAGATTTTTGTTTGGGACGCCGCTTCTTAAAGCACGAAATGACTTGATATGCGAAAAATTGGGGGTGGTATGGCCCCCTGGCTACACGTATGCAAGAAGTCACACCTTTTAAAGTTTGCCGGTGGTGAAACTCTTCCCGAACTTGGCTGCTTCGACCGCAGGCTGTTGTAGCATTTTCTGCACACATTCTGAAGCGCAGCACCTTTGCCGGGGACGGGGATTTGAAACGAAAGGCAGTCCTTGCACACTGTGCAGTGGCAAACCGGACAGTTGTACTGCAGAACAGTGATCAACTGTTAGCAAGCGGGTATGCCGCGTGTTTTCCTCAAAGACAACAACACGGACTGACTCTCTTTGTGCAACTAACACTGTATTCTACAATAACCGCGGTGACGGACAAGCATTAACATCTGTAGATCTTTTCACGTAAAAGCTGTTAGCACGCTACAAAATGTAATTCATGTCCGCCAAATGTAAATTATCGCCTTTTTGTCGGCCAGCATGCTGCGTGGTGTACGTCTTGAAGTAAGTTCACCAGCGACCAGTGTCTACAGGTCAAACACAAGAATATCAACAAGCTGTAAAAACTCACTAGGATTTTCAGTACCTTTAGAAGTATCAAAAAGAGGTATCCAGAAAACAGACAGACAAAGCAAATACATAACAGCCGAGCTACAGACCCATGTATGACCAGTGATTTAGTTGCGTGTTAGCAACTAGGGAGAACAGTATTCTCCCACTTGTTTAATGTTTATGTAACATCCATCAGCGTCTTTGCTGTTACTATGTGAATTTCCTACCAGAAACAAATCCCAGCGTGTTGACGGTAGCAAGTCAAATTTTTGCTTTAATAAAGCATTCCTCCACTAGAGCTTTAATGCTGCTCAACTTAGCCAACCACAGTTAAAACCTTATGAATGACTACAATCTTCAGGCCAGTACACCATATTACCATAAACCCAATTGTTGTTGAATGCTTCACAAACAAATCAACTTCTTACCTGTTTTTTGAAAAATCCGAACTTCACTGTGCATACAGAGCAATTTTGTGGTCCAGACATGATACACAGAAATATTTGACAAATATCTGAAAGCAATGCATGCTTCATTAGTCAAAGGTCACCCACTGGAAGCATTGTACTGTCATCAGATTAGAACTCAAATAGAACCATGATTTTTGAAGGTAATGCTAACAACAATACACAGGAAGGATAAGTGCGTAAGGGTTGAAAGGTGAGGCTTGCATTGGTGCACATCTTGTTCTGGTTGTTGGTTTAAGTCACAGTGGCATCATGAAACATTCATGCATGCTCAAAAATCTCTGTGAGTGTCTTGGTTAGGTAGCATTGACAAGCTTTTGAACACACTCCAAATTGAAACTACTGCTGAAAACGTTTTCAACTTGATCAGTGTAATCAGCATTACTGGTTGATACCACAGCCACAACACAGACAACACAATACTGAGTACAACTTATGCTAGATTGGATTGTAAACTTAATTGGCTCAAGTGGGGGGAGTTCAACCCAAAATTTCCACAACAGTCCCAGGGCAGTACATCTTATGTAATGTGATTATTTCAGGATATGTTACATTCTACCACATACCACATCAACAAGTTCTTGGTAAACCTATTATTTTTTCATTATTGACAAAATGTCTTTGCGGGCCAGATTTGGTCCATGGGCCATAGTTTGGAGATCCTGATCTAGACCAAGGGTCAGCACCTCCAACCTTTATGGTAGATATGACCTAGACCAGGGGTTCCCAACCTTTCTCTGACCATGTACCCCTTCATTTCGAGAGATGAGCATGCACCTTAAAATTTCTTTTGACAAAAAAGGTTAAGTAAACTAACAAAACTCCACTGAATTTTTAATAGAATGTTTAGACTTTTAGGAATACAAAGGTACACTTCAATTTTATCCCACAAAGGTATTTTGTTGTGGCTGTACAATAAATGTACCCCCAGGAGTGTTCCAGTCTGGCCTATTGCACTCCTAGTTACTTAATATTGCATCCAGCCATATAGTACTTGCGGTGGTGCCAGTGCAAGACCACCTTTGACATTCTATTGTTCCCTTTGTGTATGTGCTGTTGCATGTACAATTCTGTATTTATATATACACTATCAAGGGTGGGTAATTAGCTGCCTGCGAGCCACATGTGGCCTGACACAGCGTTTATAGTGGCCCGCAGAAGCATTCAGGTAAAATCATCAAATCTGAAATTTCCTCCAACTTCGTTTTTTTTCTACTAGAGGAGCGTTTCTTAACCTGGGATCGCGAAGTTTTTTTAGAGTAAGCAAAGAATAGAATTCAGTGTGACGATATGTTCAACTTGTCATTTTCTTTCAACACTTCAGTTCAAATCGTAAAATCTGGTCATCGCAATTAATTGGCTTCTCAGAGCAGCTTGTTTGTTGCATACACCATAAGTTACTACGTGCAAATTTGTAGCATCCGAGTTAACAATTCAAATAGTGCAATATGTTGCATAATATGATTGGCAGTGTATGCCATAATGCATCCAAACTCGCAACCTGAAGAGCAGATACATCTTTCCGTCGTCAAATCACCGTTGTACATGTAGGCTATCTGTTAGTTTTATCATTCACAATCCTGCATGTCTATTGTCAATATCAGCGGTGAAGTAAACAACAAGCGGTATATTGCTTGTATCAATTGATGCATTTGGTCGTTCTTGTTTCAAAACAGTTGCAGTCTTTAGTACCAGCAGATTATCACTCGTATTCTGAAGTTGCAACCAGCAGTCAGGAAGAACATATATTCTAACTGCAATAGTATTATGATACTTTCATTTCTATTCTCACCATAGACAGGAAAGGCAAGTATTTTGAAAAGCATTTGGATTCTGGTTTTACCTCCATAATATACCACACGCACAAAACATGCCAATAGTAGTTCTTGTAGCCTAATGCTTTTTATGAGTTTAGCAACTACATACACATGATGCACAAATATATGGACTGTGGCATACTTGCAAAAAAATGCTTGCAATTCAACATACACAATTATAATGGAACTTTAAATAGTATATCAGATGCCACCTAGAAGCACAGGCTTATCATTGGTAAAGAGCTGACCTGTTTTGAAAGTGGTTTGTTTTGCGTATTGTGTGTCAAGCTCAGGGTTTTTTTGAGGAAAATGTTAGGAACCCAGTTTGGATCTATAGGGACCCGATTTCTCTGATCCTAGGGACCCAATTTTCTCTGATTATAGGGGCCTGATGATAATTTTCTCTGATTCTAGGGACCCGATTTGAAATCCTAGGGTCCCGAATCAGGTCCCTAAAACACCTTAAAAAAAACCCTGGTCAAGCTATTACAAGTGATCAGTAATAAGTGGTCCATTATGTGCTTGTCTATTTTGTCACAAAGCTTTACTTTGAGTTTGTCATAATTGGCTGCTGATTTACTTTGCACTAGACTACGTTTCTTAAAATGGGTAAATAAGTAGTAGCGGATAAGACATGCAAATTGTGAAAACAATAGATCTAATCAATATGCAACACATACTGGGAGGCAATAGTATGTTTATGCAACCAGCCTAAAAGAACAAACACTGAAAAAATACATCCGCAACTTAAGCAACCTCTCATTATTATCCAGAAGTGTTGCACATGTGTAAAACTAAGGAACATGCACTTTTAAACAGCATAAGACATTTAAAGTGAGCATGTAAAAATGTTGGATGAAGATGCATATTCAGATGTGGGGCAAACTGTAGTGTTTTGGTTCATACAAATGTCTAGACAAAAAACAAAGGTAGTGTCTAAATGACCATATCTGGTTTTCACTTTGGAAGGACTAAAAAAACATGTCTGGCCTCAAAAACTGCATCCAGATATGTGCCATACATAAGACTGAGTTTGAGACGTTTGGAGCAGTGCAAACATGGTCGAGTGGGAAATAACTATTCTTGTTGTTCAAGGGGTTGTCGGTTGGGGTCTCACCTTCATTGTTTTGGTTTTGATAGCAGAGAAGACATTTGATGTTCTGACAAAAGATTGCACATTTTACAATCTTTTTGGGAGTGCTTTTGATGTATTTTCTTAAAAACTTTTGAAAACCAGACACAGATTTAGATTTATGGTTGCAGATTTGGGTTTAGTATTAGTGTTCAAGGTTAGGGTTAGCATTTAGGGTTGGGGTTAGAAAAAATTTAATAGCCACTTTAATCCTTTATTCTAAGATGCAACTGACATACATTGATACAAGAATTGGTCAGATATTTCACAGAGGTAAGTAATTTTGCTTGATACAGCTTTTTAGTCCTTCTACAGTGAAAACTAGATACAGTCATTTAAACATTGCCAAAAAGTAACCCACAACAAGACAGACCATAGTAGATTATATTTTCGTTCCCCTTTTTTGCTATCTTGACAACTGTATGGCCAATGACGAAACCCCAGCATTGTGATGTTTGACTTCACTTGACACATACTGAGGCAGATTTTCAAAAAGTAGATTTAGTGTAGACAAGAGAAAACTCAGGTGAACATCATCTGTGTATGTGAACAGAACAGCAGCAGTAACTGAGTAAGCATTACCATACTATTTTGTTATGGCACTAAAATTAAGGTCTTTATCTTGCTATTTTTATGAAGCTTTCCAAATAAAATTCAGCTATGTAGACTAATGCACTGCATTTTTTGCATGGAAAATTTCCCTACTTTTTTGGCACTACACCACTAGGCCTACTGGATGTATGGAAAATTTATTTGCTGTAAACCACATAAGAGCTCCTTTATTTATACCTTTGCACCAAAATTACCTTTCTTTTGGATGAAAACAATATATTTTTGAGTGGTCTTGCGAAGAGGCTCGTTGATGTGTCTGGTGACCCCAGGGAGTGCCAATGGCTCCACCAGCGTCTGTCCCTGGCTGTGGTCAGGGGAAATGCTGCCAGCATATTGGCCTGTGTGCGAGCTTGATCTAACTTTACGTGTTCTTTTTCTAGTAGCTGCTTTTAACGTACTGATCACCATCACTGCCTACCACTTGCCCCTGTATCAATGTGTAGCTATTGCCTTCCAAATCCTCGTTCTTTCTGTAAGATTCATTTTCCCTCAGTTATGCGGTGTTACCTTGTGCATTGGTTAATTATCTTGTTAATCGCATGGCCTATGATGAGAGTACAGCGTGGTTTCGTGTTCAACATTGCTTGAAACCTTCCCACATATATATGCACCACCACGAGTTGAAACTGAACAGTAACAAAACTAATTTAACTGCTGAGGGGCATCAACTCGACAACCTTCCGGTTCCTTCAATGCCCTGGCGTCCTTGCACTAATTTGTGTTTTTTCTAGCTGAATATTAATTATCACCAAATAAAATTAACTCAACTCAACCCTACTGTAGGGATTTTTCCCTACGAGTGGCAACACTGCTTCAAACTTGACATAATTATCTGCTTGAAGTTGCTCCGTTGCGTCATATCAAAATCTCCAAATTATAGAATGCAGGTGGTTGTAGCCTTGCTTCCAAATCATTTTGATGAATATTTTGTTCCACTCAGCTCAACCCATTATCATTCCACAAGACTAGCAACCTCTAAAAACCTGTTTTTACCTAGAGTTAACTCTTCCTCAGGAAAATGTTCTCTTAAATTCATAGGCCCAAAAGTATGGT